>Ga0114980_10002738_pt1 | contig 12286 bp, 11 predicted proteins | sample S_140806_EF_Meta_FD_87018 | JGI IMG/M metagenome (GOLD analysis project Ga0114980, IMG submission 87018) | Freshwater microbial communities from Lake Simoncouche, Canada to study carbon cycling - S_140806_EF_MetaG | ecosystem: Environmental > Aquatic > Freshwater > Lake | place: Lake...
GATTTAAAGATTTAAAGATTTATCGCTCTTTTACCTTTTTGATTAACAGTTACTTCTTTAGATGTTTCTATAGATCCACTAGACATTGTATCATCGTCTCTTAAAATACTTGAAAAACTTGAGGACGGTCCAGACATATCAGCTGAACTCATTTTTGGATTCAAGTTTAAATTCTGATTAACCATGTTTTTAATTATGTCTGCTGTTTTCGGATTTTCTGTCCCAGGCATCATTGAACTAAAAATACTTTTAGTCATATGAAACATAAATGCACTTCCAGCTAACGTAACAAGGAGCTGCAATTCGGGGGGCAAATCGGCACGATTTTTATATTTTTCATGTAATTTAGCAAAAACTGAGTCGTAGTCATCTAAATTATCCATAATAGACTCAGACCATCCGTCTAATTTTGCCCCAATTGGATCAAATTTTTTATTTACAAATTCCAATCCAGTTATAGCTGCTATCAATATTTTTTGCTGAAATTTAATGCTCATTTCTGTTTCCATGCTATTTTTGTGAATTTCATATTCAAACTTTAAGTCTGATAATTTTGAACTCATTGAATATTTTTTAGTTAATTCCACTCCTTTCTTTTCAAGTGCATAAAGTTTTAAAAGTATAGTTTGCTTTTCCTCTTTTGTATTTTTTTTATCGCTACGTTTTTCTTCTTCTGAACTTATATCACTGTCCGAATATTCCGAACTTCCGCTACCGGATTCGTCTGTTTCAGAATTATCGTCACTTTCAGAATTTTCGTATTCAAATCTATCGTTTCTTGTTTTAGAATTATTAATAAAATTTTTATAATCTTCTGCTTCAAATTTAGTAGATTTAGTAGATTTAGTAGATTTAGAAGGTTTGTGAGATTTAATAGAAATAGCCGGTTTTAAAGATTTTTCAGGAGTTTCATCTGCCTCAATTGTGCTTAAACTATCTACCGAATCTTCACGAGTTAATGTTATACCATCTATATTCATTGGATTTTTAACACTTACTGGAGTATACGCATGTTCTGTTTCTATTTTAATCTTAGGCACAGACCCGCTCATTTTATTATATTAAAAGTTATTATTTTATATTTAATAACGCACAAATTATTAATAGCCTTTATTTAAAAATAAATATAAAAGTAATAATTATTTTTAAATAAATGATGATGAACAGTAATATTTTATACGCTTCGGGGATTCTTTTTTATAGTAAAACTTTAGATAACACCCCTTTTTTTTTATTAGGAAAAGATTACGAAAACAAATGGTCTAATTTTGGAGGCCGATGTGAAATTTCAGATAAGTGTGACGCAGAATTGACTGCTGCTAGAGAGGCGTGGGAAGAAACGCTTGGGTCTATATATGATTACGATACTTTAAAAGTAACTTTAAAGGCAAATAAAGGTATTAAATATATATCAAGCAAAACTCCAAGTGGGAGACCTTATTATATGTATTTATTAAAAATTCCTTATTCAAATGTATACAGAGATCGTTTTATGTCTACTAAAAAATTTTTAGCTAATATTAAAACCGATAATAAATTCTTGGAAATGACTGATATCAAATGGGTTTCACTGGATACAATCAATTATTCTACAAATAATAATAAAAAATCAATTATAAAATTAAGATACGTTTTCGAACAGACAATGAAAGCAAATCTCATTGAAATATTAGAACTATTATAATTATAAACGTTTAAGTATAGTTTTAGTAGAATACACTTTAGCTATAGGGTGAACAATTTCTCTAACAGTGTTTTTAACTTCAATAAAATTTAACTCGTTGTTGTGTCCAATTTTTTCAAAAGTTATTATATTTTTTGGATTGAAGTCTTTCTCTATAACTGGTGGCATATTTAGTGTATTTTTTTCTGTTAGGTCTTCAAAAACTCTAGGTCGAATTATTTTTTTTTTAGAATTTACATCTGTAATAAAAACTTCAGATATTTGTTTACTGTCTATTTTAAGTGGGCTCTTTTTTTCAAACATATAATTAGGTTTTTGGGAAGCTCTTGTGATATAAGAATCTCCGATATTTGAATAAAAATTTTTAATTTTATCTGGAGTTCCAATATCTGGAATTATCCTTACTATTATTTTATCCTTTTTATTATTAACTCCAGCTAATACGTGATTTTCATTAGATTTCAAATCTTTTATATTATTTTCTATACTAGGCTTGTTAATTTTAATAATTTCGTTTTCTAAGGACATTATATATTATAATATATAATATTTATTTTAAATTAAAAACAGATTTAGATTCTTCTATTTTTTTAATTGCTTCATCTAAAACCATACTTTTATCAAAAGCTTGCATATTATTTCTTTCTTTTAACAAGGCACTAGTATCTGGAACTGTTTTAAACACTATTTCGTCTGGTAGTGAATTTACTATTTTATCTTCAAAAAGTGGAATTCTAGAGTGTGGAATAATAAGTACTTTGTTAGAGTCGTTTATTGTATTTTTACCAATTTTAACTGTTTTTTTAAAAAAATCAAAATCTTCTACGTATTCTTTTATTCCTCTGGGTAAAATTATCTTGCTTAATTTCGAATTACTTTTATCTTTATTAATTGGGACATCTTTTTTAGATTTGTATAAATTTTCAGATTTTATGGTTTTAAGATAAGAAGATTCGTAAGGAAAATTATCTCTATATGATCCAAAATTTTCGATTAGGCCATTATCGTCAATTATTCTAGAAGATGGATTAATACTTGGTTTAGCAGATGGAAGCCCTTCGCCTTTAAAGGTAGTTATATCGATTATACTTTTACCCGATACCATTTTGTTTCGAGAATTTAATGTATCACCCATTTCATTAAATATATCTTCATTTTCATTTTCATTTTCATTTTCATTTAATATATTTTCATTTTCGCTTTCATTTAATATATTTTCATTTTTTTCAGCAGAAATTATTCTAGTACTAACACTTGGTGTATTTCCGGTTCTGTTTATATGAAATCCTATTAGTGCTAGAGAAATAATTAGTAATATTATATACGTCTGCATTTAATAATAATTAAATATTTTAATTAAAATATTTTAATTTTTGTATTTAATTATTTTATTTTACTTGTATTCTGCATGTAGGACAGGTATTTGATTTTTTTAAAAGCCATTTTTCGATGCATGGTTTGCAAAAAACGTGTTTGCAAGTTAGTATTATGTTGTCTTGTTGTTCTTCCATACATATTGGACATACATATATATCATTAAATGATTCTAATTTTTCAAATTGCAGTTGGGACAACGTATCAGGTTTAGTTTTTTTTTCAAAATTAGCGATTATATAAAATGTTGTATTTGGTCTATCCAAATAAAATAAAATAGTTTCATAATCGTCAATTAAATTTTCATTATAATCTAATAAGTTTTCATTTTCATTTTCGTTTTCATTTACAGTTTCATTTACATTTACATTTACATTTACATTTACATTTACATTTACATTTAAATTATTGTAATTTGAATAGTCTGTAGGAGAATCCCCAGATAAGTCTACTAAATTTCTATTTAGTAAGGTCATGTTTCTGATACTAGATCTAATAAACATTTATTATTAATAAGTAATATTTTTTAAATAGATTATTAATTTATCTAAGTTTTCTGTATTCTTTTCCTATGGGCAAATTATTCAACTCATCCGGTTTAAATTCTTTCTGATCATCTGAATATGCTAATACCTTAGTACCCTTTATTATTTTATTAGCGTTAAACACTGGAGGACCTACTAAAGCTTGATTATTGCTAACTATAGTATAGTCTATATTAGTTTTTTTATAGCCGCTATATCTTGAAAGATCTAAGTATTGCATATCATCGTAAGTTTTAGTGTAACCGCTGGTAATTCTACTCGAAACTAAAGACATATTACTATTATATTTTATTTTATTTTATTATATTTTATTTTAATTAATTCTATTTTTAATTTATTTAAAAATTTAAATCAGACACCCTAATTTCGTTCTTAATATCCTTTTTCAAAACGTCCGTCATAACTTTTGCTCCAATTACTACATCTTTAACGGGGGATACATTATACTTCTCCGAATTCAAATCGGTAGATTTAGATACTACTTTCGATTTTTTATTACCCATATTCAAAAAAAACATTCTAGATAAATCATCTGTATTATGATCTCCCTTAAATTTTGATATAGATAAATTTTTTGCATTTACATTTTCATCTTCTAGTTTAATTTTTTCTAGTTCTGAAGAATTTTTCAAATCCTGGGATTCATTATCCTTTAAAATAACCTGCGAATTTTCATATAATAAAGCTCCGTTAAGCGAAATAAAATAAATAATTAAAGACACAATAACAGAAATTAAACCAGCTATAAAAACTTCTAAATAATTTTCACTAAACATGGCGATTATTATAGATATTAACAAAATAAGCCTAGTTAAAGCGTTATATCTGAGATTTTTATCCCCGTTGCTAAACGGATTAATATCTAATGAACTGAATAATACACATATATCACTAAACCAATATGTAGTCATTTAATTATAATTAAGAATTTAATTTAATTTATTTTATTTAAAAAGTCACTTGAAAAATTAGATTTTAAATTTTCAATTTCTTTTTTATAATCGGTTAAATACATAGAACTATATTTTTCAAACTGTGTTTTATCCTTATTTATTATTATTTCTCCTAAGATAAAAAGAGATTGAATATAATCCCATATTGCCTTTTTAGTTGCTGGAGATATTTGTTTCCAGTAACCATCTAGACCACAATCACTTGTAAAGTTTCCTAGAATCTTTATACTCTCATTAACTTTTTCATCTTTTATGAAAAAAGCGTCGTTTCTTTCTTTTATTTCATTTTTATAATTAATACAACCAACCATGAACCAGTTAACCGGTATTTGAGGAGATGTATCTTTTAACATTATAAAAGCTCTTCTATAAGTTTTAAGTTTTTTTATATCAAATTGTGAAATTATTTTTTCTAAAAATTCATCAAGTAGTTTGTTAAATGTCTCTATTTCTTTAGTCATATGTTTATTGTATTTAATACAAATTTTTTTTTAAATCATTTTATTATATACTATTAATATGGATACTTCAATTAAAATAAATAGTACGAATATGTTTGTTAATAAGCTAGACACATTTGAAGAAATTATTAATATGAACATCCTTAAAACTAGATTTCCTCTAGATGGTCCTGATAGTGGTTTTGTAAGAATAAATTTTGCTGAAAAAATAAATATGGGTACAGGAACTGTTAATTCAAATTATAATAGGCCTCCTATAGGACCTATTAAAAAGGGACTTTACTGCAGTTACTGTTATAAAAAAGGACCATTTTTTCATACAAACGAATGTCCTTATCCAGAAGATAAAAGTTTATATCTAACTTTAGGAGGATTTAATGAATTGATAGTAAAAAATCCGAATTATACCGGAGGATATGCAGAAATTAAAGATAAAATTATAGAGAAAACTCTTACACAAGATGAATTAAATGAAGAGTTACTGTTGATAATTGATGAAGTCAACGCTTTAGATCAGGCATTTAGTTTAGATAAATACTCCGGTACACTTTCTAAAATAGAATTTTCAGAAATTATTAAAAAAAGAGGACCTAAAAAACTAGCAAATAAAACTACTACTACTCAATTCTTAAATAGTGCTATAATATTTTATAAAGATGGTACAAATAAAACTTCTATAAGAGTTAGTAAAAACGGACTCATTAATATAATTAATGTACCAAAAGATACAGAAAAATTAAACTTTTTAATTTTAAATTTAATAGATAAAATTAGACAATCTGGGGCTTTAGATATTGAAAAATTTGAATCAATTACTGGATTAAATAGTTTTGAATATTTGCCTTTCAAGTCTTATGTACATTCGATAACAGCACAATTTAGTGTATCTAGAGATTTAGAACTTAACTTTGAGAATTTGAATAGTTTTATAGCCCCTGTAGATGCATACGGAAATTTACTAAATTCTGAGTATACAACTCTTGAGGTAATAAAAGGAGTTAATGTTATTAACTTCATGGGAGTTAAAATAATAGAATGGAGTTATTCTTCTGGTAAGCTATCTAGAAATCAAACGGTCATTAAAGAATATATTAAATTTGTATCTATTCCGGTTTCTGGAATCAAAATAACAGGGATTATTAATAAATATGGGGTTGTTATGTTAACTATGTCTAAATGCAGTGATAAAATAATTAAAGATGGGCTATGTGGTGCTGTTTCAACCCATTTGTCTACTGATTTTTTTAGTTTGTTGAGAGAAGTATTTGTAGATTTTTTTACAAAAAATTCGAAATTTTTACTTAAAAAAACCATAGCAGGCGAAATAGTTAAACAAGAAAGAAATACAATTACTGGATATGCTCCTACTAATTGTAGACCGATTAGAACTAGAAAACTTAAAGATGGAACCACATATTATGAATATATGCATCCAGTTCCCTATTCGTGGAAAGGAACGTGTCCAGATCCAAATTATCAATATTTAGATCCGATGGGGTTTCCAGACGAGTATGGTATTGTATATCCGTGTTGTGAAGCTAAAAGTAGAAAATCCATTGAAAAAATGAAACAGTATTTAATTAATGGATTCCCAAATGGTGCAGACGATAAAACTAAAAGCGAAAATTTTTTGAGTTCTGTTACTAAAAACAGTGATCCGTATTCTGGAATAATTGTATTCGGAAGTAATACCAAAGGGGCTACAGCTAAAGTATTGATTGATGGTAATTTCGAAACAGTAACTGTAATTAAAAAAATATCTAAGAAAGATAACGATTATCAGGTTAGAAATAATAATACAGGTGAAATCTTAGAAGTAAAAGGAGAAGATTTTGAAAGAGAAAGTAGATATTTTAGAGGTTTGAATAGTTTTACAAAAGATGAATTGTTAAAATTTATAAAAACTAATTTATACAATTTAGATCTTGAAATTAACTCTAAGGGGGAATTAGTTCATAGTTCTATATCTAGTTTAAATGAAAAATTTAGTTTAAGGCATAAAAATATATTTCAAAGTTTAATGAGAACTTTTAATATTAAAATGAGAGATTTTACATACAATAATTTACTAGATTTAACTAAAAATAAATATGTATTAAAGAACTTGGGAACCGATTCTTATAATTTTTTCTTGGTTTTATCTCCAGACGGTAATTTTTTTATTAATTACAATTTTAACGTAATCGAACCTGATATCCAAGAATTATTTAGCGATTCTGTAATATTAAATGGATTTTTAACCTTTAATTTAATTGAGTCTAAATACATCTATACTATAATAAATTTAATATATTATAATGAATCTCTAGAAGACTACACTTTTATAGATAGAGAATTGATACTTAGAGAATTATTATCAAAATTTAATAGCGTAACGGATATAATATTTGTTTATCCAGATAATTATACAGATTTAATAGAAGGTTCTAATGTTATAACAGAACTTAACGATAAAAATAAAATGGCGTTTATTAATATCGACGACATAAACGATAATATATTATGGAGCGATAAAGATAAATATTCAGATACACTAGAGCTACAAATATTAGTGGTAGATTATAAAACTTACAGTATCGATTTTGGTTATGAATACAAAGAATTTCCTAGTGGAATAGGAATAGATTTAATTAAAAAATACACTTTTTTTGAAAAATTACCAATTGGGTTGAAAATAGGAGAATATATTAAAATTAAAATTAATAGGGACATTAATGGTAATATAGTACCAAATAGAAAATTAACTATACTCAGAAAAACTAAAAAAACATTTACTTACGAATATATACTTGATTTATTATTAGTGAAATTTTTTCCAATTAACTATACATTTTTTAGTCAAAATGATAGGTGGTACTATTTTGATAAGACTCTCATTTACGATGGAGAAAAATTAGCGTTTACTGAAGATTTTTAGTAAGAGTTCAAAAATATTTTCTAAATTTATATCTTTAGATAAAAGTTCAATTTCAATTTGAAATGTTTCAAATGAATCTTTTGATTGTGTAAAATCGCGATCTAATAATATCCCACTCGTAATCGCAGTAAAATCAATTCTATATAAATTACTCGGATGAGTAAAGGTCAATCTATATTTTCTCTGACCTTCACCTGTTAAATTATAAATATCTGAAACTTTTTCTGCAGATCTTGAAAATCTAACATCAAATCCGGCTACACTTTTAAGATTAATGTCTACATTTAGAATTCTTTTTTTGTTAATTGAATCTAAAAGAATATATTTACCAAAGTCTCTCGAGTATGCGTGCCGTGTTCTTATTTTTCCTTCCTCGTAGTCGTTGTATAAATCGACATAGTCTTCTATGAGTTCAACAAATTTTAAACTTCTAACTATATATAAATAAGCTATAAAATCTTCTCTGGGTATTAGAGGGTTAAATCCTTTTCCTATTATACCCAATCTCAACTCTACCTCGTTATCTGTACTCCGATCTATGGATTTAATCATAGATAATAAGTCAGATTTCTGACTTTCTGATATATAATTTATTTTTCCGTTGGCTGCTAAACAATTTAATAATTTATTTTTAGACGAATATTCTAAAATCTTTCTAGTAGATTGTGGATTGTTCCTATTAAAAAAATAAAACAAATCTTTTATAATAACTGGATTTTTAAAACTATTAATTACATTTAATACTGTATTTAATGAATTGGGTACCTTTTTATCCGTTCTAAGATCTTTGAATTCGAAGTCTCCAGATGCGGTTAACTTAAATTCCGCTATAGAATTATCAGGGACGTCTTTAGGAAGTACCACAACAACCGGTTTATAACTCCTTTGAAAAACAACTTCTTCCTTGTTATACATTACATAAACGTTCCCGGTTGTTTTAGAAATTTTTTTAATTTTTAAATCAACAGTTTGTTCATTTTGTGGCTTCCATTTATATTGTTCAGTATTAAATTTATTCCATGTGCCTATTGTATACAATGTTTTAGACGAGGTAAAAATTAGACCGTCTAATGTTAGACGTTTGGAAGTAAAAATTGGTGTACCTCCTTTGTCGTACTTATCTTTTAGAATTTTATAGTGTTCTCGTCTACTAGTTTTAAGACTATTTTGTAAAAAACCCGTGTTAATATCGTTGTAGATTCCATTAAACATATATTCGGCCGGTATATAGCTTAAAAAATATATAGGTTTTAGTTCTACATTAAACCAATCAACAGTTTTAAAAGCATCAGTTAATTTGGGTATCATTTCTGGAGAATATGAAGGAGTTTCTATCAATTTATAAAGAATGTCGTATCTTTGAATATAAGTCCATGGCGTAGCGCGGGGGATATTATCTAACGGCATAACCATAGAAACCGATTGTCCAATTACGGTCTCCCCGTTTACAAAGTCTATATTTCCGGGTCCATATAAAATATCGAAAGCCATAAAAGATACACCTGTTATTTCTCTAAATTCCAATTCTTTGAAAGATTCGCCATCTGAATTAAAAAATACTAATTCTCCGTCTAATAACATCTCTTCTCTTACATCAAGATACGGTAATACGTCCCTATTTTTATCTCTTAATGTATAAAGATTCATATTTCTATCAACGAAACATACTACTCTTTTAGAAGATGTATCCAATCTTGGACCAATATACATTAATACTCGTGTACCATCAACTTTTTGGGTAACCGTGTAAAAACTTTTACCACTTGGATCCATTGTAGCTAAATCGTTTACGTCTTTTTTTTCAAGAGTTATAGGCAATCCGCCTATAAATCTTTTAAGATCATAATCTTTATTTCTAGTTATCATGTTTTTAGCGAAATTTTCAAAGTGTTTTATAAGTTGTGTATCCCTGATTAGTTCCATATTAATTATAAATAATATAATATATTTTAATATAGATTAATTTTAACAATTAAATTATCTAAATTGAGGCAATATGTATTTATAGTCTAAAAATTTAAAAATATCTTCTTCAGTATCTGGAGACTTTTTTTGAATTTTTTCTAGATATTCTTCTTCAGATACTAAACGTTTGTCCTTAATTTTAGTTAAATTTCTTTCGTTAAGTGAATATCCCATTTTTAGAGCATGGGCTCTCATTTTGACGTTAAATTCTTTAGAACCTGTTGTAAACAGTAAAGCAAACGGAAAAACTTCCGAAGAATAATAGAATATATCGACGTGTCTGTATGTGTCTAATATTTTAGCTACAGCCATAATTTTAGTTTCTCCGCTAGCCAAAACATTTTCTTCATCAAATATTTTAGAATCGACTAATTTTTTATAAAAATTGGCCATCAAAAATTCGTTGTATTGTTTTGAAATTATAAGGACATCTACATCTCCAGAATCTTCTTTCTGACGTCTATAAGAACCAGAAATTACGAGATTTCCTTCTAAATCTAAATCATCTAACGTTTCTTCAAAAATAGACATTAAAATATCTCTCCAGTTATTCATTTCCGCCCTTGGTATTCTTTTCTCTAAATCTTCGTAATGTTTTAGTCCTATGGCCTGTTTGCTATTTATTATACTGTTGTCTATAGAATAAAGATCTTTTAATTCATTAACAGTCGTTACATTTAGTTCTTTGTATAACTTAGTTGCAGTTGCTGGTCCTATCCCTGCAATTTTAGTTAGATTTTCTATAGCTAGAGATTCTTCACTAATTTCTATTCCATCAGATGTTCCAGTTTTTAATATACCATCAATTTTTTGAATAATTGAACTTTTCCAAGTTCCGTTTTTTTCTTTAAATTTTTCCTCATCTACTAAAGACATTCCGCCTTCTCGTAATTTGTTAATATAGTCTTGAGTTGTGTTTAATACAGAATCATCCGATAAAATAGCAATTGCTTCTTTGTATTTTTTAATTTTAAACATCCAGTTTTGTTCCTTTGAAGTTGCTATTTTATTCATAATCTGTGAAAGGACTTTTTTAACTCTAGTAACATCTACTTTAGGTTTTCCGGGAGCTTCAGGTGCTTGCGGAGCTTGTATATCAAATCTAGTGCCTCTATAAACTGGATGTCTTGGTATACCATCGTCTGTCATTTCCATATAACTAAAAGAAACTATTGCACCTATCGGTATATATTCTCTAGAATTTGGAACATTATAATTTGTTCTCTGAAAATCGGTGAAACCAGTTCCTATATTTGAGTAAATTCCTGTAGCTTTTCCGTCTTTTACCATTTCACATCTTAAAGCTCCGAGTAATCCCTTAAGTCTTCCTTCTCCTGGTAAATATCCTCTTACTATACATTCCGCATCTTCTTTAATTTTATACTTTAACATATATTTACTTCTTTTTTCTTCGTAAGGCGAGTTAGGCGCGCGTAACATAATTCCTTCTGCTCCATCTGAAGTTAAATCAGTATATAAATTTACTAACTGTTCCATTGATTGTATTTTAACTTGTTGTGTAAATTGCAAAGGATAAACTTTTTTATTAGTATATTCTATCTGATCCCAACATTTTTTTCTATCTAAAACAACCGATTCTAAAAAAGCCATTCTTTCTTCAAATTTTCCTTTATTACTAGGAACGTCAAATACTTTAAATATTACAGGATATCCATTTTTACCCGACCAGATATCGTCAATTTCCTGTTTAGTGTAACTCGACCCCGGTTTAATATTAGATAGCTTCCCAGTAGATTGAAACATCCCTCTTCCTATCCATATTTCTCCATCTAACGCAATTCCTGGTGGTAATATTTTTAAGAACCAAGATGGAACATAAGTGTAAACTTTTGGATTTCCAACTCCGGAACCTCTAGAAACTATTTTTTCTCCATCCCATAGTGCTCTTATTCCATCCCATTTCTCAGAGGCCCACCAGTTTAACGGTGGTTCGTTTATTCCCAATTCACGAGATAACTTATCAGATAATTTTACCATGGATCCAGTTTTTGGATCGTATAAATTCTGTCCAGTCATTACTTTTAAATTTTTTACATAAATTTTATCTTCTATTTTAGAAATATTTTGAAATTCTGGATAAACTGCTCTATAACCTTCAAAACATGAATTTTCTCTAGTTTTACTGAATTCATAAAAAGATTTAAACCCAAGATTCAACGATAGTTTAATTAGTGCCTGTTCTAATTTTGAACGCTCGATGTTTCTTATCAGTTCATTTTCTTTATATTTTTTATATAAAGAAAACGACCGAAAACCGGCCTGTAACGATAATTTAATTAGGCATTTTTCGAGCTTAGTTCTTTGAGCCATCTTATTAAGTTAATATTATTTAATTTTTTAATTTCATTTAATTTAAATTAAATTAA
>Ga0114980_10002739_pt1 | contig 12285 bp, 11 predicted proteins | sample S_140806_EF_Meta_FD_87018 | JGI IMG/M metagenome (GOLD analysis project Ga0114980, IMG submission 87018) | Freshwater microbial communities from Lake Simoncouche, Canada to study carbon cycling - S_140806_EF_MetaG | ecosystem: Environmental > Aquatic > Freshwater > Lake | place: Lake...
GACCAGGCTTGCGACCCGGTCAGGGAGGCGAATGGCTCGTGGCGCAGGCGCCGCAAGCCCAAGACCATGAAGAGGCCAAAGGCCGCCAGGTAGGTGAGGCCGTACCAGTGCACAGCCAAGGGCCCGAGTTGGAGCGCCACCGGGTTGATGGAGGGATGCGTCAGCATAGCGCCATTGTGCCTGCCTTCGTGGCGGTCTGGCCAAGCGTCCGGCCCGACGTCGAAGGCTAAAATCCGGCCACCTCAACCGTCCCAGCCCTTTCAGCCATGAGCGACTCTAAAGTAATCCCGGTGCATGCCATCAACTCGCGCAGCAAAAACATCACCGAGGGCAAGTCGCGCGCGCCGAACCGCTCGATGTACTACGCCATGGGCTACGAGGCTGACGATTTTAAGAAACCCATGGTGGGCGTAGCCAACGGCCACAGCACCATCACGCCCTGCAACTCGGGCCTGCAAAAGCTCGCCGACGCAGCGATTGCCGGCATTGAAGAGGCCGGCGGTAACGCCCAGGTGTTTGGCACGCCCACCATCTCGGATGGCATGGCCATGGGGACTGAGGGCATGAAGTACTCGCTGGTCAGCCGCGAAGTCATCTCGGATTGCATCGAGACCTGTGTGCAGGGCCAATGGATGGACGGCGTGGTGGTGGTGGGCGGCTGCGACAAAAACATGCCCGGCGGCCTGATGGGCATGCTGCGCGCCAATGTGCCAGCCATTTACGTCTACGGCGGCACCATCCTGCCAGGGCACTACCAGGGCCGAGACCTGAACATCGTCAGCGTGTTCGAAGCCGTGGGCCAGAACGCGGCCGGCCAACTCAGCGACGCTGACCTGCTGGAGATTGAACGCCGCGCCATCCCGGGCACCGGCTCCTGCGGCGGCATGTACACCGCCAACACCATGTCCTCGTCCTTCGAGGCTCTGGGCATCTCGCTGCCCTACTCCAGCACCATGGCCAACCCGCACGACGAAAAGCTCAACTCGGCCCGGGAGTCGGCCAAGGTCTTGGTGGAGGCCATCCGCAAGGACATCAAGCCGCGCGACATTGTGACGCGCAAGTCCATCGAGAACGCGGTGGCCGTGATCATGGCCACCGGCGGCTCCACCAACGCCGTACTGCACTTTTTGGCCATTGCGCATGCCGCCGGGGTCGATTGGACGATTGAGGACTTTGAGCGGGTGCGCCTCAAGACACCGGTGCTGTGCGACCTCAAGCCAAGCGGCAAGTACCTGGCGGTGGACCTGCACCGCGCGGGTGGTATTCCGCAGGTCATGAAGACCCTGCTCGCCGCCGGTCTGCTGCACGGCGAATGCATCACCATCACCGGCCAGACCATTGCCGAGGTGCTGAAAGACATTCCCGACGCGCCGCGCGCCGACCAGGACGTGATTCGCCCCATCGGCGACCCGATGTATGTGCAGGGCCACCTGGCGATTCTCAAAGGCAACCTCAGCCCCGAGGGCTGTGTGGCCAAGATCACGGGGTTGAAAAACCCGGTCATGACCGGCCCAGCGCGCGTGTTCGACGACGAGCAGTCCGCATTGGCCGCCATCCTGGCCAACAAAATTGTGCCGGGCGACGTCATGGTCTTGCGCTACCTGGGCCCCAAGGGCGGGCCCGGTATGCCCGAGATGCTGGCACCGACCGGCGCGCTGGTGGGCCAGGGCCTGGGCGAATCGGTGGGTCTCATCACAGACGGCCGCTTTTCGGGCGGCACATGGGGCATGGTGGTAGGCCATGTTGCACCAGAAGCGGCGGTGGGCGGGCTGATCGCGCTGATCGAGGAAGGCGATGCCATCACCATCGACTCACACCAACTGCTGCTCCAACTCAATGTCAGCGACGAGGTCATTGCGCGCCGTCGCGCCAGCTGGACCGCGCCAGCTCCGCGCTACACACGGGGTGTGCAAGCCAAGTTCGCCTTCAATGCCTCCACCGCGAGCAAAGGCGCGGTGCTCGACAACTACTGAGTGCGCGGCCGCCGCATCAGGGCAAGGGCCTCAGCGCCGGCCCCTGTCCCGCGGTAAGCCCTGGGCCTTGCGATGACGGTCAACAATGGCCTGCCGGCGGGCGTCTTCGCGGCGCTTGGCCCGACGCTGGGTGTAGCCGGAGGCATCGGCCCAAGCCCACCACAGCACCGCTGCGCCAAACGGCGACAGAACCCACCACCAGCTCCACGCCGCCACCGGGCTGAGGGCGGACACCTTCAACGCCAGAAACACAAGGCCAATCCCGAGCAGGTACATGCAACACCTTGATTCAGTGACAGCCCCACCGCGGGCGTTGATGAAACATCATCCGTACAATGCAGGTTAGCCCCTTTATCTGACAGACTCTTAGAGAAAAAACATGTTGAAGCGCTCGGCCTACCTCTTATTGACAGCTGCCTCTATCGCTACGCCGACCTGGGCTGACCAGGCGCTGGCCAACACCAAAAACTGCATGGCCTGCCACGCCGTCGAACGCAAACTGGTCGGCCCGTCCTACAAAGAGATCGCCAAAAAATACGAGGCCAACAAAGATGCGGTAGACCTGCTGGCCGGCAAGATCATCAAAGGCGGATCGGGCGTCTGGGGCGCGATCCCCATGCCCGCCAACCCGCAGGTCAATGACGCCGATGCGAAAAAACTGGCCGCTTGGATACTCAGCCAGTAGCGCGGCTCATCGAGCCGCTGACCAAACCCTGGCTCAAGCCGGTCAGTAAGCCTGGCCCAACTGGCTCAGGATTGCCGGGTTCTCCAGGGTAGAGGTGTCTTGGGTGATGGTTTCACCCTTGGCCAAAGAGCGCAACAGCCGGCGCATGATTTTGCCGGAACGAGTTTTAGGCAAGTTTTCGCCAAAGCGGATGTCCTTCGGCTTGGCAATCGGGCCGATTTCCTTGGCCACCCAGTCGCGCAGCTGTTTGGCAATGAGCTTGGCCTCGTCCCCGGTGGGCATCGGTCGCTTGAGCACCACAAACGCGCAGATCGCCTCACCGGTCAGGTCGTCGGGCCGGCCCACCACGGCGGCCTCGGCCACCAGGTCAGTCTTGGCCACCAGAGCGGACTCGATTTCCATGGTGCCCATGCGGTGGCCTGACACATTCAGCACATCGTCGATGCGGCCCGTGATGCGGAAGTACGCACGGTCGGCGCTGCGCACGGCACCGTCGCCCGCCAGGTACAGCTGGCCGCCCATTTCCTCGGGGAAGTAGCTCTTCTTGAAACGTTCGGGGTCATTCCAGATGGTGCGGATCATGGAGGGCCAGGGGCGCTTGATGACCAGCAAGCCGCCCGAGCCATGGGGCACATCCCGGCCCGACTCATCGACGATGGCCGCCATGATGCCCGGCAGGGGCAGCGTGCAACTGCCTGGCACCAGGGGTGTCGCGCCCGGCAGCGGCGTGATCATGTGGCCGCCCGTCTCGGTCTGCCAAAAGGTGTCGACGATGGGGCAGCGCTCACCGCCCACATGGCGGTAGTACCACATCCAGGCCTCGGGGTTGATGGGCTCGCCCACCGAACCCAGAATGCGCAGAGAACTCAGGTCCGAGCGGGCCGGGTGCACTTTCTCGTCCGCCTCGGCCGCCTTGATCAGCGAACGGATGGCGGTGGGCGCGGTGTAGAAGATGCTGCACTTGTGGCGCTCGATCATCTGCCAGAACCGCCCTGCGTTGGGGTAGGTGGGCACGCCCTCAAAAATGATTTGGGTGGCACCGGCCGCCAAAGGGCCATAGGCCACATAGGCATGGCCGGTGATCCAGCCGATGTCTGCCGTGCACCAAAACACATCGTCGCCGCGCAGGTCGAAGGTCCAGTCCATCGTCAGCTTGGACCACAGCACAAAGCCGCCGGTGGCATGCTGCACACCCTTGGGCTTGCCGGTGGAGCCCGAGGTGTAGAGGATGAACAGCGGGTGCTCGGCCCCCACAGGAACGGGCGCGCAGTCCGTGCTCTGGCCAGCCAGCGCCTGGGCAAAGGTCAGGTCGCGGCCGGCCACCATGTTGCAAGCCATCGCGGTGCGTTCGTAGACAAACACGTTTTTGATGGACTCGCAGCCGCCCAGGCCCAGGCCCTCGTCCACGATGGCCTTGAGCGGCAACTCCTTGCCGCCGCGCATCTGGTAATTGGCCGTGATCACCGCCACTGCGCCGGCATCGATGATGCGCTCCTGCAGCGCCTTGGCCGAGAAGCCGCCGAACACCACGCTGTGCGTGGCGCCAATGCGGGCACAGGCCTGCATCGCGATCACGCCTTCGAGCGTCATCGGCATGTAGACCAGCACCCGATCCCCTTTTTGGATGCCGTGGGCCTTGAGCGCATTGGCAAACTGGCTCACCCGATCGAGCAGCTCGCGGTAAGTTGTCTTGGTGACCGCCCCATCATCGGCCTCGAAGATCACAGCCGTCTTGTGCTCATTCGGCGTGCCCATGTGCCTGTCAAGGCAGTTGGCAGAGGCATTGAGCTCGCCATCGTCAAACCACTTGTAGAAAGGGGCCTGCGACTCGTCCAGCGTGCGGGTGAAGGGCTTGGACCAAAGCACATTCTCGCGGGCCAGGCGGGCCCAGAAACCCTCAAAATCAGCCCCGGCTTCGGCGCACAGGGCCTCGTAGCCCGCCATGCCGGAGATGCGAGCACCTTGGACCATGGCATCGCTGGGGTGAAAAACACGATTTTCAACCAGCACGGATTCAATGGCGGATGTCGGTTCACTCATGGGCTTGTCTCCTGCAGTAATCATTCTGGAACGGGCGCAACTGTCGGCGTGCGCACTTACAAGCCACTGACTGGCCCGAAACTTACGCCAGCCAGGGACATATCTGACATCCTACAATGCGGCCGGCCAAACCAAGGATGCACCATGACGCCCGACGCCCGCTCCAAACCCCGCCGCATGCGCCCGCTACCCAGCTTCATTTTTGCCAGCCGCTGGCTGCAACTGCCCCTGTACCTCGGCCTGATCGCGGCGCAGGGTGTGTACGTGTTTCACTTCTGGGTCGAGTTGGTGCACCTGCTGGAAGCCGCCTTTGGCAGCCAGACCGCGCTACAGGCCTTGATCTCAAGCATCGGCTACAAGGAAACGGCTGTCACCACAGGCCTCAATGAGACCATCATCATGCTGGTGGTGCTGGCGCTGATTGACGTCGTGATGATCTCCAACCTGCTCATCATGGTGATCGTGGGCGGTTATGAGACCTTTGTCAGCCGAATGGATCTCGAAGGCCACCCTGACCAGCCCGAATGGTTGAGCCATGTGAACGCGTCGGTCCTCAAGGTCAAGCTGGCCACGGCCATCATCGGCATCAGTTCCATCCACCTGCTCAAAACCTTCATCAATGCCGCCAACTACGACGAGAAGGTGTTGATTGCGCAAACCGCCATCCACGTCACTTTCTTGCTGTCAGCCATGGCCATTGCCTACACCGACCGCCTGATGACCCATCAGGCGCCTGACACGCACTGAGCCAAGCCGGCAGACGCGCTAGCGCGTCGCGTCTTGCGGCGTGGTCGGCACCCGGTGGGCCAGCAGGACCAGCACCCCGGCCACACCACTGACCAGCGAACCCAGCAGCACGCCAAGTTTGACCTGTGCCTCGTACATGGCACCGGCACCCTCGAACGCCAGGGAGCCGATAAACAGGCTCATGGTGAACCCCACACCGCACAGCACGCACACACCCAGGAACTGGCCCCAGCTGCTGCCGGCCGGCAAGCGCGCGCCGCCCCACCGAATCAACAACCAGGATGCACCAAACACACCTGCCGCCTTGCCCAGCAGCAAACCCAGCGTAATCCCAAGCGGCACCGATTGAAGCAGTGTGCCCAGCGTCACGCCTTCAAGCGCCACACCCGCATTGGCAAAGGCAAACACCGGCAGCACCAGGTAAGCCACCCAAGGGTGCAGGGCATGTTCGGCACGCCGCAGCGGCGAGCCACCCCGCCCATCCGCGATCGGGATCGCCAGCGCAGTCACCACCCCGGCCAGCGTGGCGTGGATGCCAGACTTGAGCACACACACCCACACCACCAGCCCCACAATGGCATAGAGACCCACCGCCATCACCCGCCAGCGGTTCATGGCCAGTAGCACCAAGCCACCCAGGCCGGCTGCCATCAACATCGTGGGGGACAGGTCGGCGGTGTAGAAAAAAGCGATCACCAAAATGGCGCCCAGGTCATCCATGATGGCCACCGCCGTCAAAACACCTTGAGCGAGGCCGGGACCCGACTGCCCAGCAGCAGCAAGATCCCCAGCGCAAAGGCAATGTCGGTGGCCATGGGGATGCCCCAGCCGCGCAAGGCCACGGGGTCGCCCCAGTTGAACGCGACGTAAATGGCCGCGGGCAGCACCATGCCGCCCACTGCAGCCCCGGCGGGCAGCAGGGCCTGCGCTTTGGAAGCCAACTCACCGTCGAGCAACTCGCGCTTGATCTCCAAACCCACCAGGAAAAAGAAAACCGCCATCCAAAGGTCGTTGACCCAAACCAGCAGGGGCTTTGACAACAGCAGCCAGTCGGCGCCAACGCGAACTTCACCGGGTATTTGCAAAAAGTGCTGGTACGCCTCTGACCACGGGGAGTTGCTAAGCGCCAAGGCGGCTACGGCGGCCAATGCCAGCAGCAGGCCGCCCAGAGATTGGGCATTGACAAACTCATTGGCGGTGCGTGCGATAGATTTGAGCATGGTGACATGGTCGCCGCGGTCAGCGGCAGTTGGGGCGGCCTCGTTAAACTCGACCGCATTGTCACCCAACCCACGCCCCTGAAACTTAAGGCATTGCACCCCCATGAGCACCATCCGCCAGGACGATCTGATCGAGTCCGTTGCCGCCGCCCTGCAGTACATCAGCTACTACCACCCCGCCGACTACATTGCCCACCTGGCCCGCGCCTACGAGCGTGAGCAAAGTGCAGCGGCCAAGGACGCGATTGCGCAGATCCTGACCAACAGCAAGATGAGCGCCACGGGTCACCGGCCGATCTGCCAGGACACCGGCATCGTCAATGTGTTCCTCAAACTCGGCATGAATGTGCGTCTGGAGGGCTTCACCGGCGGGCTGGACGACGCCATCAATGAAGGGGTGCGCCGCGCCTACAACCACCCGGACAACACCTTGCGCGCCAGCATCGTGGCCGACCCGGAGTTCGCGCGCAAGAACACCAAGGACAACACGCCGGCCGTGATCTTTACCGAGATCGTGCCCGGCGACACGCTGGAGGTGACTGTGGCGGCCAAGGGCGGCGGCAGCGAGAACAAGAGCAAACTGGTGATGCTCAACCCTGGCGACTCGGTGGTGGACTGGGTGCTGAAGACCGTCCCCACCATGGGCGCGGGTTGGTGCCCGCCCGGCATGCTGGGCATCGGCATCGGCGGCACTGCCGAAAAAGCCGTGCTCATGGCCAAGGAAAGCCTGATGGACGACCTGGACATGTACCAGCTGCAGGCCAAGGCCAGTGCTGGCGCGGCTTTGAGCCAGACCGAGGCGCTGCGCCTGGAACTTTATGAAAAGGTCAATGCGCTGGGCATCGGCGCCCAGGGCCTGGGCGGCCTGACCACGGTGCTCGACATCAAGATCAAGATGTACCCCACCCACGCCGCCAGCAAGCCAGTGGCCATGATCCCCAACTGCGCCGCCACCCGCCATGCCCACTTTGTGCTCGATGGCAGCGGCCCGGTCTACCTGGACCCGCCTTCGCTCGACCTGTGGCCCAACGTGGCCTGGACGCCCGACTATGTCAAGAGCAAAAAAGTCAACCTAGACACACTGTCGCCGCAAGAGGTGGCCAGTTGGAAGCCCGGCGACACCTTGCTGCTGAACGGCAAGATGCTGACCGGCCGGGACGCCGCCCACAAGCGCATCCAGGACATGCTGGCGCGCGGCGACAAGCTGCCGGTGGATTTCACCAACCGCGTCATCTACTACGTCGGCCCGGTCGACCCGGTGCAGGGCGAGGCCGTGGGCCCGGCCGGCCCCACCACCGCCACGCGCATGGACGGCTTCACCGAGATGATGCTGCGCGACACCGGCCTGATCGCCATGATTGGCAAGGCCGAACGCGGCCCGGTGGCAATCGAGGCCATCCGCAAACACCAGAGCGCCTACCTGATGGCCGTGGGCGGCGCCGCCTACCTGGTGAGCAAGGCGATCAAAACCGCCAAGGTGGTCGGTTTTGCTGACCTGGGCATGGAAGCGATCTACGAGTTCGACGTGGTCGACATGCCGGTCACGGTGGCGGTGGATGCCGGCGGCACCAGCGCGCACATCACCGGCCCGGCCGAGTGGCAAAAGCGCATCGCCAGTGGCGAGTTCAAGGGGATCGCGGTCAAAGCGAACTGATGGTTTGTTGGTCGGCCGGCGACAGGTCGTGATTTGCAGGATCAGGGCGGCGGGGCATTCGGCTCCGCGGCTGTCCCCCGCCCTACGGGCTCCTCCTTGATGCCGCTGCGCCGAACGCCCCACCACCCTGATCTGGCGCGGTGGTTGGTAAGCCGTGCAAAGAGGCACGGGTCTATCCCTGTTCTGGCAATCCGGCTTACCGGTGCCCCCCAGTTCGCCAACTGTCGCGCCTGCTGCGGGGGCCGATGGTATGTCGCGGCGAGGTCAAGGAAGGAGCCCGTAGGGCGGAGGGACACGAGCGGCGGCATGCCGTCGGCGCCCGCAGCTCGCCAACCAAAGCCCCCTCCCCTATTGCACAAATCGCAACAATGCCAGTGCCGACTAGCTACCCAAAACTCGACCCGCCTCAATCGTGATGCAGCGGCTGCAACGGCTGGCGATGGCGCGGTCGTGGGTGACCAGCACCAGGGTGGTGCCCTGCTCCTGGTTCAGGGCGAACATCAACTCCATCACCTTTTCGCCGGTGGCAAAGTCCAGGCTGCCGGTGGGTTCGTCGGCCAGCAGCAGGGCCGGTTGCAGCACAAAAGCCCGGGCCAGAGCCACGCGCTGCTGTTCGCCGCCACTCAGCACACGCGGGTAATGGCGCAGCCGCTCGGCCAGGCCCACCCTGCCCAGCATGGCGGTGGCGGCCTGGCGGGCATCGCGGCGCCCTGCCAGCTCCAGCGGCAGCATCACATTCTCAAGCGCCGTCAGGTTGCCCAGCAGTTGGAAACTCTGGAACACAAACCCGACTTTTTGCGCCCGTAAACCGGCACGCGCGTCCTCGTCCAGGGCAAACAGGTCCTGCCCGGCCAGCCGGACCGTGCCACGGGTGGGTGTGTCCAGGCCTGCCATGATGGACAGCAGGGTACTCTTGCCAGAGCCGGATGCGCCGACGATGGCCACGGTTTCCTTCGGATTCAGCGCAAAATCGATATCGCGCAGAATGTCGAGGGTGCCGGTAGAGTCGGTCACCGACTTGAACAGATGCTCGACCGAAATAATTGAATCAGACATGGGGCTTTCTTTGTACCGACGACACTTTATCGCGCTTGCGCTGGCTGGGGCCGGTGTGGGGGCATCCTGGCCTGCCTTTGCCGCTGGCACAACCACAGCGAGCGCGGCGAAACAGACCATTTTGGTGATGGGCGACTCGCTCAGTGCCGAGTATGGCCTTAAACGTGGCACGGGCTGGGTGGCGCTGCTTGAGGACCGCCTCAAGGCCGAACAGCGCAATGTGGTGGTGGTCAACGCCAGCATCAGCGGCGACACCACCTCCGGGGGCCGCTCTCGGCTGAACGTGCTGCTGACCCAGCACCGGCCCAGCCATGTGATCATCGAGCTGGGTGGCAATGACGCACTGCGGGGCCTGCCGCTGAGCCTGACCGAAGACAACCTCACCCAGATGACAAGGGCCGCGCAGCAAGCCGGCGCGAAGGTTCTGTTGGTGGGCATGCAGGTGCCGCCCAACTACGGCCGGGACTATGCCGAGCGTTTTGCCGTCCTGTTCGCCACCGTGGCCAAGGCCAACAAGGCGGCGCTGGTGCCCTTTTTGCTGGCCGGCGTGGGCGACGGGCCGGACCCGACAAAGATGTTTCAGGCCGACCGCATACACCCCAAAGAAGAGGCTCACCCCATCATGCTGGGCAATGTCTGGCCAAGCCTGCGAAAGCTGCTCCAGTGAGCCTGGTGACCCTGAGCGCGGAGCAGGCCCTGGGTCGGCTGCACCAGTTTGACGCCGTGATCGACGCCCGCAGCGAGGCCGAGTTTCAAGAAGACCACCTGCCGGGCGCGGTGAACTGGCCCACCCTGAACGACGCTGAACGGCATGCCATCGGCACCCTGTACAAGCAGGTGAACCCCTTTGAAGCCAAAAAGCGCGGCGCCGCCCTGGCCGCGCGCAACATTGCGGCCCACATCGAGCGTGAGCTGCTGAGCACCGGCAAAGAATGGCAACCCCTCACCTACTGCTGGCGCGGCGGCAAACGCAGCGGTGCGCTGTCGCTCATCCTGGACCAGATCGGCTTTAGGGTGACGCTGCTGGAAGGCGGCTACAAGGCCTTTCGGGCCGCCATGGTGCAAGACACTGCCCGCCGCGTGGCCACGCTGGACTGGCGCGTGGTCTGCGGCACCACCGGCTCGGGCAAAACCCGGCTGCTGCAGGCGCTGGCGCAGGCCGGCGCCCAGGTGATTGACCTGGAAGGGCTGGCCAATCACCGCAGCTCGGTGCTGGGGGCTATTCCTGGCGTGCCGCAGCCAACGCAAAAGCGCTTCGACACCCTGATCTGGGACGCCCTGCGCCGCCTAGACCCGGCCCGGCCGGTTTACATCGAGAGCGAAAGCAAAAAGGTGGGCAATGTGGCCGTGCCCACCGCGCTGATTGACGCCATGCGGCAAAGCCCATGCCTGAACCTGGTGCTGCCCGATGCGCAACGTGTGGCCTTGCTGATGGAGGACTACGCCTTTTTTGTGCAGGACGGCGACCACTTTTGTGATCGGCTGCAGGTGTTGACTGAATTCAGGGGCAAGGCCGTGGTGCAGGCCTGGCAGGCATCGGTGCGCGCCGGAAACATCGAGCCGGTGGTGCAGGAACTGCTCACCCTGCACTACGACCCGGTCTACCTGCAATCCATGCGCCGCAACTTCAAACAGTACGAAACATCAAAAATGATAGTGCCAAACGACCACAGCACAGGGGCTATGGCCGAATTGGCTGCCAAAATTTTGCAAGAGCCCGCCTGAGGGCGCTAGGTGTCCAGCCCGGCTTGTGGCGCTGGCGCCGCCTCAGGGCTGCCGGCCTCGTCCGCATCAGGGGCATCGGGCAGACCGTCACCCACCTTGCGCTCCGCCTTATTCTTGAGCTTTTCCTCTTTCTTTTTCTTCTTTGCCAGCTCTTTCTGACGCTTTTCGTAACCGTAGTTGGGTGTTGCCAAGTTGTGCTTTCAATTGTTTAGGGCCACTTTAACATTTTGCGGGCTCAGTCGGCATGCCTCTCTGGAGAGCTGCGACAGGCCACGCCATTTAGCTTACAGACAGGTGGCTTTTTCGGTTAACGGACGGTCAAGCGCCAAGGTCTCGCTCAAAGCACCACACCAATCACGCTCTGCATGGTCGACTCCAAGTTTGCCTACTTGGTCCAGTTTTCGACTTCGAGGCCCTTCACTCGAGCGAAGTCTTTCACATTGTTTGTGACAACTATGGCGCCCATAGTTCGCGCATGTGCAGCAATCATGAGGTCAGCGGCGCCGAGCTGGGCACCACGTTTCTTCAAGTCCGTGCGGATCTCAGCGTAATGCTTGGCCGCATCTTGAGGCCAGTCCAACACAGACAGGTGCAAGACCAAGCTATCGAGAACCGATTGGTTCTGTTTTCGCTTCGCGGCCGCCGAGGCCTGCACACCATATGTCAGCTCGGCAAACGTCACCGCCGACATCACCTGCTGCTGCAGAGGCACCGACTGCACCCGAGCCGCCAGCGCAGGGGACTCACCTCGCATGAGGAAAATGCAGGTGTCAGTGTCCAGCATGAACAGTTGATCCGTCAAAACGCTCGCTCCTGAATGGGCATGCGTTCGCGGTCTGCCATGAAGTCTGAAGAGGCCGTCATGCCTGACGCAAAGAAGCCAGACCAATCAGTCGGACGCGGTGTCAAGACCACACTTTCTCCCTCACGACGAATGAACACCTCACGAACAGAGTCTGGGAATCGATATTCCAGAGGCATGGTGACTGTCTGCGAACGGTTATTCCATCAAACGCGCGCAGTCGGCCTAGGGGGCGGTGTTTGATGTATTGCCATGTATCAAAGTATATGGCTTTAATCGCCACATGGCAAGCCATATATTAAATGGCGTCTGCAAACATTGCCTCCAGAGTAGCCGGGTCAACGTCCACATAGCGTTGTGACGTCCCATGCTAATTTTGGTCA
>Ga0114980_10002740_pt1 | contig 12272 bp, 12 predicted proteins | sample S_140806_EF_Meta_FD_87018 | JGI IMG/M metagenome (GOLD analysis project Ga0114980, IMG submission 87018) | Freshwater microbial communities from Lake Simoncouche, Canada to study carbon cycling - S_140806_EF_MetaG | ecosystem: Environmental > Aquatic > Freshwater > Lake | place: Lake...
AAAAGGTCGCTGAGCGTTATAATTTGAAAGTTTCAGATATGTATTCCTCAAAAAGGTCTCGTACTGTGGCTAGGCCAAGACAAGTCGCAATGTATCTTGCTAAGCAGCTCACTATATATAGCCTAGCAGAGATAGGCAAAAAGTTTGGTGGTAAGGATCATACTACTGTTATGCACGCTATAAAAAAAGTTGAAGTTTTGCTCAAAACGGATAGAGAATTTTCGGAAGATGTTAGATTATTAATGAAGGTGCTACAATGCTAGATGTAATTCAAGAAGAAGTCTTAATTGGTTTTAGTGTTAGTTTGAACAAAGTTGATTTTGCTGTCGCTTTATCGCATGTTCAGGCTGTTGTAGAAAAAAGAAATGTGCTTCCAATATTGTCTAATGTTTTGATTGAGACATTAGATAATAAAATAAAAATTACTGCCACGGATATGGATATAGTGGTGTCTGAGGTAGTTAAGGCCTCGGTGAATAAATCTGGGGCTATAACGGTTGATGCCCGAATGTTATACGATATTGTGAGAAAGTTGGATGACAGTTCTGATATACGGATAGATTTTGATCAAGTTAAATCTCGTATTGCGATCATATCCAGAAATTGCAGTTTTTCCCTTGCTGTGCTTTCCGCTGACGAATTTCCGAAACTAGATAATGATCAATATGATTACCATTTTTCTATTCAAGCTTATGATTTGCAAAGACTCATAGATGAGTGCAAATTTGCCGTATCTAGCGAGGAGACTCGTTATAATTTAAACGGCGTGTATATGCATACGCTGGAAGGTCGTTTGCGTATGGTGGCAACAGATGGGCACAGATTATGTTGTGCTGATAGTGTAGGAGGTTTTGATCTTCCTCAATTTGAAGGAGTGATTATTCCAAGAAAATCAATAATTGAAGTTGGTAAAATTATAGATTCCTTAGGTGGCAATATTGAGGTTGCGTTATCACAAAATAAGGTAAAATTTGGCAATGAAAACTTTGTCTTCGTTTCCAAGTTAATCAGCGCTCGTTTTCCAGATTATTTGAACCTAATGCCTGAGGATAATCAAGTTATACTAACTGTATCAACTAAGGAATTTTCTAAGGCTGTTGATCGCGTTTCGGTTGTGACTAATGAAAAGTTCCGTGGAATCAAGTTTGAGTTAGATGGCAATAATTTTATCGTTAGTTCTAGAAGTGATGATGGCTCTTTTGCTAAAGAGACGTTGATTATTGAGGGTGATAACACCGCAAAATTTGAAATAGGCTTTAATGCCAGATACATATCAGATGTGATGTCTGTGGTGCGAGGGGATAAGATTTGTTTAAAATTTAAGGATAATTTTTCTCCGGCTGTGATTTTAGATATATCGAATGATAATTTTCAATACATAATCATGCCTATGAGAGTATAGTGCGTTGGTGAGGTGTTGTCGATGTACCCGTCTTCTTGAAAGAAAGCTAAAGATTCAGAAAGCAGAGGTTAGAATTGTGCATATAGTGAAAGAACTTGCTGCTCTAATTCTAGACTTTTTTTGGATAAGAATGACGACTTTGGCTGGGTGGTCAAACCAGATTTGGCTGATTGACATTGTCATCTTACAAATTTATAATTTTCCACTTGCTATCTTTAGGAAAACAAGGTCATGACAATAGTAAAGTCGCAAGTTCTGAGATTGATTCTCAAAAATTTCAGAAATTATCATCATCTCAATTTTGCGCCAAGTGCCGATTTTTTAGTTATTACCGGGGATAATGGCATTGGCAAAACCAACGTATTAGAATCTATATCTTTGTTGGCTCCAGGAAAAGGTCTGCGAGGCGTTAAGCTTGAAGAAATGAATAATCTTGGCACTAGAGCTCCTTGGTCTGTAACGGCTGATGTATACGGCCAGCATGGGGTGTCGCGTATTTTTACTTGTGCTAGCAGTGATCATGACTCTACTAAGCGAGTGGTAAAAATAGATGATCATAATAGCAGTCAGGTTGATCTTGCCCGCACTATTAGTGTTAGCTGGCTTGTGCCCCAAATGTGTCATATTTTTACGGATACTGCCTCTAGTCGTAGGAAATTTTTGGATAGAATGGTGGCGAATTTTGATTCCACCCATGTCAAGAACTTGCATGCTTATGAATATCATGTCAAAGAAAGGTCTAACCTGCTAAAGAATCCTAGCCACGACAAAGATTGGTTGAAGATAATTGAGCGAAATATCGCTCAGGTTGCCGTTATGATCGCTACTGCTCGAATTCAGTTTGTGAGCTTGATGGAAGAGGCGGTGAAGTGCACAAAATATGATTTGCCTAAATTCTCTATGAAAGCCTCAGGATTCCTAGAGGACATGATATATAAAATACCATCTTTGCAAATAGAAGAAGAGTTCTGCGAGGCTTTGAAGGGCAACAGAGAGATAGATTTTCTGACAAAGCGTACTAATGCTGGCATTCATCGTTCAGATCTGCTAGTATATGGCCAAGGCGATACTAGGGCAGATATGTGTTCTACTGGTGAGCAGAAATTTTTGTTGATGTCGATATTTTTGACTGAAATTATTGCTCAGGTGCGGTATAAGAATAGATTGCCTATTATTTTGCTTGATGATGTTTCTGCTCACTTAGATTTAAACTCTCAGGCAAGGTTTTTTGAAATAGTAAGTGACATACAAGCTCAAGTGTGGGTTACTTCTATTTCTATGGAGCGTTTTTCTTTTTTAGAAGGGAAAGCGGAGTTTTTAAAAATAAACGATGATAATTTAGTAGTTGGCTAATAGGATAAAGATATGGCGGAATCAGAAAAAAATAACGAAACTTACGGCGCGGAATCGATCAAGGTATTGAAAGGTCTGGATGCGGTTAAGAAAAGACCAGGTATGTACATAGGTGATACTGGCGATGGTTCTGGTCTTCATCACATGGTTTATGAAGTGATGGATAACGCCATAGACGAATCTCTTGCAGGCCATTGTAATAAAATAATAGTGATATTAAATCCAAACGGTTCTGTTTCGGTAGAGGATAATGGTCGTGGTATACCAGTGGGTATGCACGAAGAAGGCAAATCGGCCGCTGAAGTTATTATGACCCAGTTGCATGCTGGTGGTAAGTTCGATCAAAATTCATATAAAGTTTCTGGTGGTTTGCACGGAGTTGGTGTGTCTGTGGTTAACGCCTTGTCAGATTGGTTAGATTTGACAATATGGCGTGAAGGTAAAGAGCATTTCGTCCGTTTTGAAGGTGGTGATGCCGTGGCTCCGCTTGCTGTAGTGGGTGAAGCTAAGGGTAAGAAAGGAACTAGGGTGGTGTTCTATCCGTCTTTATCAACGTTTGACAACATTGATTTTCAATTTTCTACTTTAGAAAATAGATTCAAAGAATTGGCTTTTTTGAACTCAGGAGTTTCTATAACTTTGATTGATCAAAGAGAGCATGAGCCAAAAGAGGTACTTATGCATTATGAAGGTGGCGTATCTGAGTTTGTCAAATACATCGATCGTACAAAGGTTGCTATGCATCCTCCTATTGTGATCAGATCAAATAAAGATGATATTGGCGTTGAATTGGCTATGGAGTGGAATGATAGCTATCATGAGAATATTTTGTGCTTTACTAACAATATTAGACAAAGGGACGGCGGAACTCACCTTATAGCTTTTAAAGCAGCTTTGACCCGTACTTTAAATAAGTATGTTGAGAAAATGATGTCTGGTAAAAAGCAGAAAATTGGCTTTACAGGTGATGATGCTCGTGAGGGTTTGAGCTGTATTCTTTCAGTAAAAGTTCCTGATCCTAAATTTTCTTCACAAACCAAAGATAAATTAGTCAGCTCTGAAGTTAGGCCTGTTGTTGAGAACATAGTGGCAGATAAATTAGACCAGTGGTTTGAAGAAAACCCCGCGGATGCTAAAAATATCGTTACAAAAATTACTGAAGCCGCTATGGCTCGCGAAGCTGCTAGAAAAGCTAGGGAATTAACAAGAAGAAAAGGTGCTCTTGATATTTCCAATTTACCGGGTAAGCTTGCGGATTGTCAGGAGAAAGATCCGGCGAAATCAGAGTTATTTATAGTTGAAGGGGATAGTGCCGGCGGTTCTGCAAAACAGGGTCGTAGTCGTTTCTTCCAGGCGGTTCTTCCTTTGCGTGGGAAAATTTTGAACGTTGAAAGGGCTCGTTTCGATAAAATGTTATCTTCTGAGCAAGTTGGAACATTGATCACTGCTCTTGGTGCTGGCATTGGCAATGAGGATTTTGATATTGGAAAACTTCGTTACCATAAAATTATTATCATGACTGACGCCGACGTGGACGGCTCTCATATTCGTTCGCTCTTATTGACATTCTTCTACAGACAAATGAAGCAGGTTGTTGATCGTGGTTACCTGTACATAGCTCAGCCTCCTTTATATAAAGTAAGAAGAGGTGGTAAAGATGTTTACATCAAGAATAACAAGGAGTTGAATGAGTATTTATTCTCTGGAATTATTGAAGATATATCAATTACTGATGAGAGTGGTAACCCGTTGGAGGTGAAGATTAGAACTCTATTAGATAATATAATTAAGTATAAGGATGCTGCATTAGCAATGGCTAGAAGATTTCCGGTAAAGCTTTTAGATTCTTTATCTATAGAGAACTTCTTTGATCCATCATTTAGAGGTCAAGAAGTAGTCGAGAGCGTCATCCAAAGATTGATGTCTTATGAGGAGGATGCATTCAACGTGGAATGGTCTTATGCTGAACTAGAGGCTGGTAAAGTGTCGTTCAAAAGAACCGTTCGTGGCGTAGCAGAGAATTATGTTTTTGAAGATTTATTCTTGCAGCAGCCAGATTTTAAGAGATTAGTCACAGCCGCTAAGAATGTGGCTCAGCATTTTAAAAATGGGTGCACAATCACAGTTAAGCAAGATGGCAAAGCTATGAAAGTGCGTGGTCCTGTAGAATTCTATGACACTTTATTTGATTTAAGCAAAAAAGGCATTAGCTTACAACGATTTAAAGGTCTTGGTGAAATGAATGCCGATCAATTATGGGATACTACTCTAAATCCTCAAAATCGTTCACTATTGCAGGTAAAAATAGAAGATGTTGACACAACAGAAGAAGTGTTTTCTACCTTAATGGGAAGCGTTGTAGAGCCTAGAAAAGAGTTTATTCAAGCTTACGCAGACAAAGCAAATGTCGATGCTTAGATTGTTATAGTTCTGCTATTATTCTATTGCAAAAAAAATGAATCGACGTCGATGTGTGTAGGGCCGTTCAGGTGGATCGCCACTACGGAAGTTTCTTCGTCAGACCCAGCAGGGCCTGCCGTTGGTTCTACTGCGTCGCCGCTATCGGTCACATATTTTGCCATGAATTTTGTCCCTTTTTGATATAATCTCAGGTATTCTTCATATTCTTCTTGAAGTTCAATGCGCTCTTCTAGTTGGAGATTAGGTTCTTCTAGGGCTTTTTCTATAGATTGTATTCTTATTTGTAATTTTGGCAATGCAGTTCGAAGTGTGTGTGCTTTTTCTTGAGGTGTGTACTTTTTAGTACCATTAGTTTTAGGCATATGCTGTATTATTAGTTTTTTGATGGCGATAATATATAGAACTATTATACTTAGTCTACGTGAGAATTATCGGTGCTTAGAATTACAAAACATTCCTTCTAGATTATAGTGCATATTTGTCGCAAAAATTGGGGAGATCATGTAATTTTATTATTAGAAAAATGCTTTTTATTAACTAATGCGTTATACTGTAAAGGTGTCGTTGTTGATGTTCTAGATTTTACTTGCCTTTATCTGAAAACAAGATAGAAAGTGAGCGTATACAATTGTGGGAGGAGTTGATATGGTGTACAAAATGCCAATTGGAGTGGTTACAGTGAAACCAAGGCTTGGATGGCTATCATATTGGATGGCAGATGATTGTACTAGGCAATTTTACCACGTTCTTGAACAAAAAAATTCTTACGTTAGTGCTTCATTTTACGATAAGGTTTTCTATAATTTTTTCAAATATAGCGTAAGTGAGACAAATCTAGAGCGTTTTACCCGCAAATTCTGTGAGAATGAAGAATATCAAAAGTACAGATTTCAAGCTTTAGAGTGTGATCATGAAGATCTTAATATGCAAGATAGCTATCTTATTATGGCTATTAAAAATCAAAATTCGGCAGATGCTTATTGTTTGTTGCAAAAAGAGAATGTTAAATTTCAATCTTCATTATACGATCCAAAGTTTATTCACTCTATAACAAATTCTACACAATATAATTCTTTGGTTGAAGCAGCTGACGATGGGATGATCACTTGCGCTGAGGCTAATCAAATTATGGGGTGTACTTTGTGCAAGGATATAAATCCTCGTGAATTAGGATGATAATCTAAGCGAGTGTGTGATGTGATGTGGAATCTGACATTCTATATCATATTTCTTTCCATTCAGAGTATCTATAGAAACTTTAGTGGCTGCTAGATGTAATTTGTTTTTTTCTGGCAGAGCTATTTCTGATGACTTGTGGCCGCCGTATTTTTTATCTCCTACTATTGGGCATTTTAGTATTTCTGCGGCATGTATTCGAATTTGATGCATTTTTCCTGTGATAGGCATAAATTCTACTAGGCAGGTGTTGTTAGGAAAGTATTCTATTAATTTATAATCGGTGATTGCTTCTTTTCCATCGTCTGATTCTGTCATCTTTTCTATGTCTCCTACCATGTTCTTTTTGATTTTCATTCGTAGGGTTCCGTATTCTTTCTCTGGTTTTCCTAAGACAAGAGCTAGGTAAGTTTTCTGTATTTTTTTTGTTTGAAAAAGAATCATTAATTCTTGAGCTATTTTTTTTGTTCTGGCAATTAGCAGTAATCCAGAGGTATGCCTATCTAGTCTATGAACTAATTTGGGTCTTTCTTCATATTCAAATTTAAGATCATCTAAAATATCATCAATAGATATTTTGATTTTATTGCCACCTTGTACAGGTATGTTGTATGGCTTATTTATAGCGATAATATTCTCATCTTTGAATATTATTTCTAGTTTATCAAGTAATTCCTGCCTGAGTTTGGTGTTAGGTTTTTTAGTGGGAGTTTTTGAGTGAACTACAAAATTCTTTACCAATATAGTATCGCATAAGGTCAGGCAATAATTGTGGGTGGTTTTGGCATTATTCACCTTAATGTCTTTTTTTCTAATCAATTTTTGAGCTAAAGAAAAAGGCATCGCTAGTTTTTCATAAAGAAATTTATCAAGGCGTTTGTCCTTATCTTCTTCTGTGACTTCCAAGGTGATTTGCTGCATATTAGATGTGTGTAATAAAAAATGTAAAGTTTCTTTGACTTAGTATAATTTTTTATGTATTATCCCGGCCAGAGATTTTCGTTATTATTTCAGAAGGATGATAGATTATGGTAGATTTGTCAATTAAAGCATTTGTTAGAGAGAAAGTTGGAACTGGTGCTGCTCGTGCTATTCGTAGAGAAAAAATGGTGCCTGGTGTAATTTACATTAAGGGTGGCCACTCAGTGCATGTCGCTATTTCAGAAAAAGACGCCATCTCCATTTGCCATAGATTTGATGCTAAAACAAGAGCTGTGAATCTTGATGCTGGTTCTAAAAAACTAAAAGTTTTACCAAAAAGAGTTAGTGTTCACCCTGTAACTGACGTTATAGAGCATATTGAATTTTTATCCGTTGAAGGCGCAGCACAAGTTGTTGTAGATATTCCTGTGAAAATACTAGGTAGAGAGAATTCCGCCGAGATAAAAAGAGGCGGTGTTGTGAACATAGCTAAGCGTTCATTGAAATGCACAGTAAAAAGCGATAATATTCCAAGCGTGATTTCTATCGATGTATCTCAAGTTAAAATGGGCGTGCCTGTTTCTTTAAGAGATATCGTAGTGCCTTCTGGTGTTATGGCTATACATGAAGATCTTGATCAAACAGTTCTTAAAATTACTGGTAAAAGATCAGCTTCTACATTAGATACCGGTGAGAATAAAGAAGCGGGTGCTGCGGCAACTCCAGCAGCCGGTGCTGAGAAAAAAGAAGAAGCTAAAAAGTAGTAGGTTAGTTATACTTCTTCGTAAGTTCTGCGAGTTCAGTGATTAGAGTAATATGTACTTGATTGTAGGGCTAGGTAATCCAGGAAGAAAATATCAGAGTAACAGGCATAACATTGGGTTTATGTGTGTTGAGTCTATAGCTGGAATGTACCAGTTAAAATCAGATGGTACTCAATATAAATCTGAAGTATACAAGGGCAAAATAGAGGATACTAAGGTTATAGCTATTGAGCCTATGACTTTTATGAATGATTCTGGCAAGGCTGTTTCGGCGTTTGCGAATTTTTTTAAGATACCCGTTGGCAACATAATAGTTATTCATGATGAGCTTGATTTGCCTTTAGGTAGTGTAAGAATTGGTGTTGGCAATGGCACGGCTGGTCACAACGGTTTAAAATCCATTAACATTATGGTGGAAAATAAATATATTAAAATAAGGGTTGGTATAGGTAGGCCTGCACATAGCTCCATGGTTTCAGATTATGTATTACATAATTTTACAGAGGAAGAATTCGTATTGGTAAATAAGGTGCGGGAACGTATAGCAGAATGCTTGCCTTTGGTCTTAAAAGGAGATATACCTCAATTCCTCAACAATGTTATTAAGTAGATATGGGATTTAAATGTGGTGTAGTTGGTCTTCCTAATGTGGGTAAATCAACTTTATTTAATGCAATAACTGGCACAATATCAGCAGAAGCTGCTAATTATCCTTTTTGCACCATAGAACCTAATGTGGGTAGGATATCGGTACCTGATAAAAGATTAGATGTTCTAGCTAATATTGCTAATTCTGAGAAAAAAATCCCTACCTTTATTGAAGTAGTAGATATTGCTGGTTTAGTAAAAGGTGCTAGTAAAGGTGAGGGATTAGGCAATAAATTCTTAGCAAATATCAGAGAAGTAGACGCTATTATTCATGTACTCAGATGTTTTGAAAATTCTGATATTATACACGTGGAAAATAATATAGATCCTGTGCGAGATATGGAATTAATTGAAACGGAGCTGGTTTTGGCTGATTACGAATCTTTAAGCAAGACACTTGAGAAGTTAAAAGGCAAAAATAAATTCAGCAAAGATCGGGATATAATAAACGAAATTGAGCTCATGGAGGCATGTTTGAAAAAGCTCGATGCTGGTGAGCCGGCGCGTAATGTATTGGCTATCGGATATAATGAGGATGATCTAAAGAAGCTGCAACTTATCACTAGTAAACCATATTTCTTCGTCTGCAATGTTGCTGAGGCAGATGCGGCAAAAGGAAATTCATATAGTGCAAAAATAGAAGATATCGCAGCTAAAAGAGGCGTTAAAGCAATTGTGATCTCTGCGCGTATTGAGGAGGAAGTAAGTGCTTTATCTGATCTTGAAGAGAAAGAATTTTTCTTGCAAAGTTTGGATTTAGAGGTATCTGGCCTTGATAAGGTAGTCAGATGCGGTTACGAAGTTTTAGGTTTAAGTACTTTCTTTACCATCGGTCCCAAGGAAGCAAGGGCTTGGACTATAAAACAACATACTTTAGCGCCACAAGCAGCTGGCGAGATACACACTGATTTTGAGCGCGGTTTTATCAGAGCTGAGGTCATTAGTTATGATGATTATGTAGCTAATAATGGCGAGCAGAAAGCTAGAGAATTAGGAAAATTGCGTTCTGAGGGCAAAGAATATATTGTCCAAGATGGCGATGTGATACATTTCAGATTTAACGTATAATTAAGAGGTAGTAAATGTCGGAAACACTAGAAAGGGCAACTTCAGCAGATGTTGTAGCTGTAGATAAATTAAAAAATTTTGTGGAACGTGTAGAGCGTTTAGAGGAGCAAAAAAACGCTATTTCTGAAGATATGAAAGAAGTGTATCGTGAAGCTAAGTATCATGGTTTTGACGTTATGATCATGAAAAAGGTTATCAAAATGAGAGCTATGGATGCAAATAAGCTACAAGAACAAGAGCAATTACTGGAATTATACAAGGAAGCGCTAGGCCTTTAGAAGCGATGTGGTGGTGCTGTTAAATCTTTGTTGGTTCTTCCAAGATTTTGAACGTGATTTCGGTTTTTGTGATTTTCGGTTGCTGTAATAGATCTTTTCTCTGACGCTAGTGAGTATGTAGGCGATGCGTTGCTGTTAAATGACCTCGCCATTTCCATCCTCCACGGACATAGTGCATCCCATAATTTTTTTCCGAAAGGTACTGATTCTGGTGCGTGAATTGTTATTTCTTCTCTTAGTTTTTCTTTTATCTCGATGAATCTACTTTGTATGTCTTTTTCTGACATATTCTTGGCTGATTCTCCTAATTCGGTGCATAATTTTTTAATTGATTCATATTCCAGCATTTTTTCTTTAAATATCGCGCTTAGGTCTTTTGTCCTGTTATAAGTGGGAATTTTTAATGTTTCGCATAATGTGTTTATTTCTATTCGCCTTTTGTTTATCTCTAGATCATGTTCAACCCTTGTGTCAAATTCGTCTTTTATATTTTTTATAGCGAGTCCAACTCCTGCTAGGTAGGTTATTAATCCACTAAAGTTTGTTGCCGATCCGAAGGCAATAAAAGATAGGGCATTTTCTAGGCCGACATCTCTTAGTGTTTTTAAGAAAGATTTAGTTCTTGTGGCCTCTCCTACTGGTATTTTGTGTATTAGGGTTTCGTTCTTTGATTTTAGTTTTTCTAAAGCAGAAAATATATTGGGGTTTTTTTCTCTCAGTGACTCTAAATCAGAGTGTTTTTCATGGATGGTGGTTAAAATATGATGTTGAAGTCTATATTTTTCTAATTTTTTTATTTGGAATGTTTTACCGACTACTCCTATCAAAGAACCAATGAAAGTTAATGCAAGAGTTGCTATTGGTATTGCTGCTCCTCCGGACAGAATGGTAGAGACAACAGCAACAACCAGAGCAATAAATCTCCATATTGTAGGGTGTGATATCAAGTTAAAGATACGGCCGCGCCATGTAGGAATTGTATTGGATGGTGAGGGTGTGTCATCAGGATTGTTGGTTTTCATAAATTACCCAATGCGGTGTGTGTCGTCGTCATGGTGTTTATCGTCTCTCCTTGTCATGGTGTTTATCGTCTCTCCTTTTATAGAAGGGGTAGAGCTTGATTTCAGTCCTAAGAACGCTCTTCCAATATGAGTTAACGCTTTTTTGAAAGATGAGCCTCTCTCTTCAATAGGTGATGTATGTTTCTTTGCTTTTTTTGCATCTTCTCTTAATTCTTGAAATAGATCTAGATCTTCTTGTTCTGGCGATGCTCCTACGGGTTCTTTCCTTTTTTTTATTATTTCGTTCAAAGCAATCATATCTGCGGCCGTCTCTCCCACGAATTTGAGTAATTCATCATTGCTTCTGCAGTGAGGTACTTGCATTTCGTCGCTAAGTTCATTTATTTGTGTGCGTATTTCATTTTCTGTGGTCACAATAGAGTAAGATTCTTGACGAGAAGAAATTGGTTGAGATATAGTGGTTTGTCCGGCCCTGGCTAAAGAGGCTGCTTTAGCAATCTCAGATATTGAGTGAAGTGAGTGAGGTATTCCTGATACATTAATTGCTGCTGAAGCTATTGAGGGTAGGTTTACTAATAAGTTTTTCACAAACTCCTTGCTACCTGATATTTGAGAGCGCTTATGAACAGTAGATCCATGAGTTTTTTTGGTTAAATGTGGCTCTATAGAAGCTGAGATATCTTTTGGCAAGTTAGATAGTAGATCGTTTCGTACATCTCTCATTGCTTGCAGAGTTTTTAACAAGTCTAGTTGTTTCTCTAGCTCTTCTTTTCTATAGGATTTTCTTGCCTCGTATGCTGTCTTTGCAATCTTGCCTCCAACTACAATTCCTAGGGCAGCAGCAGCTATAGGCATGGCTGCGGGGGCCGCTAGTATTAATGACCCTATGGCAAAAGCAAGGCTTACAGTAAACAGAGTGAATTGTACAGCTGGATTTTGAAGAACATCATTAGCAAAATTTGCAATTTTTGATGTAACCCATCTTACTGGGCTCATTATTTTGCTTCCCCAAATAGACTTTATACCGCTACCTATGCTTTTTAAGAATCTTCCAAAAGGTCCAGGTGGCTGATTAAGCCATTTTTCAATTCTTTTATCTAAATTATGCCAAAAGCCTTTAGGTTCTATGACATAGTTTGTTTGAGGAGTCGTAGTAGTAAGTTTGGTATCATCTGTTTCAGAGGCTTTAGCCATATAACGACACTATTTTATATTCTTT
>Ga0114980_10002743_pt1 | contig 12263 bp, 7 predicted proteins | sample S_140806_EF_Meta_FD_87018 | JGI IMG/M metagenome (GOLD analysis project Ga0114980, IMG submission 87018) | Freshwater microbial communities from Lake Simoncouche, Canada to study carbon cycling - S_140806_EF_MetaG | ecosystem: Environmental > Aquatic > Freshwater > Lake | place: Lake...
ATCCACGACCTCCGGACTGCCGTTGTCCTGCACCTCCCGAAGGATTGGAAGCCATGACCACGCTGACTGACCAGCTATACGGATCCCTGCCGGCATGCACCTACTGCTTCCCGGCACTCCTGCGGATCGTGGACATCATCGAGACCACGGACGTCCCGACGGCGGCCGTGGAGTGCCTGCCTCAGCCGCGCATGTTCGTGAACCCGGACTTCGTCAGCAAGCACGCGAATACCTCGGGAAAACTGACGTTCCTCCTCCTTCACGAACTTCACCACGTCATCCTCGGACACACGCGCCTGTATCCGCGGGCCGGGCGGATCGAGAACCTGGCCTTTGACATCGTCATCAACGCACTGCTTGCCCGGTCGCTGCCTCACCCACGGGATCACGCGCTACTGACCGACTTCTACAACGCCGATGAGTTGCCCGCCGCGCTGCTGCGACCCGTTGCCGGGTGGGTTGCTCCCGCAAACCAGGGTGGAGTAAATTTCTTGCACGTTCCGAACATTCCAGTCATCCCATGGGCCAACCGCGCGCCACGCCGACTGGTCAAGGCCTACAAGGACCTCTACTGGGGTGATGGATGCACGTACTCCGAGTTGATCGACGCACTACGCCAGTTGATCCGCCAGGACGATCCGTCGCTTGCAGCCATCCCGCTCCTGGGGGACCACTCCCCAGAGGACGAAGGGGCGTCGAGTTCCGGAAATCTCGAGTCGCGCAGTGAGACCCTCTTCGATGCGGTCAGGAAGATCGTTGCTGACTGGCCACCGCCACCAATCCCGTCTGCCGGGCAATCATGGGGCGACATCCTCAAACCGCAGACCTGTCTTCCCGTGCAAACACCGCGCGGACAGCTGCGACGTGCAATCCAGGCGATCGCACGCAAGGGCGCCGGGGCTGTCGGGATAAGTCCGCGTGACACCGCGGTACACGTCGAAACGGCGATCCCTCGACTAACTCGCCGGGGTTTGGTGGCGAGGGCCTTCGGCCACACGCCCTTCCTGAACCCAGACGTCATCGACATCAAGCGCGGACGCCTGACCCATGAACCGGTCCATGTCTACCTTGACGTGTCGGGAAGTGTAGACGGCCTGATCGGTGCCCTCTTCGGCGCAGTCGTCGACGCCGGTTCCGCCGTCCATCCGGTGATCCACCAGTTCTCGACCGAAGTTTCCGATGTGACCCTGGCCGAACTCCGCCGCGGGGTCTGCCGGACGACCGGCGGGACTTCGATCGAGTGCGTCGCCAATCACATGATCAGGCACAAGGTGAAGCGTGCCCTGATCGTGACCGATGGGTACGTGGGGACACCCGGCGCGACCGGAGATGCGTGGATGAAATCCTCGCGGATTGCGGTGGCCGTCACCCCGGGTGCGTCACTCAGACGCGATCTCGAACCCTACACCGACGTCTGGACTGAACTGTCATTGCCAGGCGCCGCCTGACCTGCCACAAGCCAACAAGGAAGGATGGAAGCCCCATGGCCGCATGGAACCTCAGATCTGCCGAGTTTGTCTGGCCCGGACACCCTGACAAGATCGCCGATGCGATCGCCGACCGGATCGTCGACGCCGGAAGGCGCCTCCATCCCCGAACCCTCGTGGGCATCGAAGTCGCCGTCCATCAGGACCGGGTCTTTGTCGATGGACGGGTCGGCGGCCCCGGTTCCAGTTCGCTCGACATCGACGGCATCGTCCGCCAGACGTTCGCCGAACTTGGGTACAGCCAAGTGTTCTGTCCGGCACCGGAAGACCTCCGGATTGACACCGACCTTCGCCTGGACGACCTGTTCCCGGGCGAGACCGAGTACCGCGAGGTCTCGGATGACCAGGCGATCATCACGGGATGGGCAACGACCCGACTGGGCACCCTTGGCCTGCCATGTGAACATGCTCTGGCGAGGCACATCGCGATCGGCCTCTGGCGCCTGCGGATTGACCGGCCCGAACTCGGTCTTGGACCCGACGGCAAGATATTCGTCACGATCCGCGAGAATGATGACGGTTCATCATGTGCCGTTGATGACGTCACGGCCTCGATCCAACACACCGATGACTGGGACGGAACCAGCGCCTTGGGCATACTCGGCCAGACGGTCCTGCAGCTCCTGCACCAGTTTGCCAACGGCGTGCCGGGGTTTTACATCCCGGGCGACTGGGCATTGAACATCAATCCACTTGGCGACTTCATCGACGGCGGGCCTTGGGGTGACAACGGGCTGTCCGGCAAGAAACTGGTGGCAGACTTCTACGGGCCTCGAGTGCCGATCGGTGGTGGCGCGATGAGTGGCAAGGATTTCTGGAAGGTTGATCGCGCCGGGCCACTTATTGCCCGCGACCTTGCGAATATCGCCGCCCACCACTTCGGATTGGGCGAATGCTTGGTGACACTGGGGATCCGTCCGGGTGACCGCGCATTCCGCGTGATCAGGGTCGAGGACGAAAACCGGACTGCCATCGATGTTGCCCGCGCCCAGTCCCTGACAGACCTTCGCCTGAAAAGTCGTGGCAACTGGCCGGCATCCAACGGTCCGCTGGAGGAAGTCGCCCGGTGGGGACACTTCGCCCCTTTGCCAGGGTTCCAAGGGGCCTCGTTGACTACAACGACAACCGTAGCGGCGTAGCGAATTTGATTATTCGCCTATTACGGTATCTGTAGATGACCGAAGCGAACCCCTCCCGTCGGATCGTGAAAGGGGTTCGCTTCAGCAATTTTCATGTGACAGGTTCGGCGATGGGCCACACCGGAATTTCGGTGCCGAACACTCCTGTCAGGCACCTCGGAGCAGGCTATCCCCGATCTGTGACGCCTTGTCGCAGGCCTCGCGGACGCTCATCTCGCCCTTGAAAGCGGGAAGCAACTGCTTGGTCGTCTCGTTGTACCACTGCAGCCAATTGAGGTGGAAACTCAGCGAACCAGCATGTTTCATCTGTTCAGCCGCGATCTTCATGTTTGCCGGTGGCGGCGCCAGCCACACTGCCTGGTCGGTCGCGGAGGACCGCAGTGAAGGGGAGTTGATCCTCAGCTTGCCTACGAGGTCTTGCGAAAACTTGTCGGCGTAGAACTTCGCAAGCATGTATGACGCTTCCGGGTTCTTCGTCTGCGAGATCACAACTGTCGGGTTCTCGTTCGCCACACACGCACGCTTCCCCGTCTTGGGATGCTTTGGGGTGACAAACATGTCCCACTCGAAGTCCGGCTTGCCAAACTGGGTGGACCCGATCAGTCCGGTATTTCCCAACCGCATGCCAATCTTGCCCTTGAGCCAGAGATCACCCTCACCAAGTGACTTGTCATCCGGTACCGGATGCACCTTGTACTTCTGGACCAAGTCAACCAACCATTGGAAGACCTCGATGTTGCCGGCAGAGTTGATGGTGGTCTTGGTGCGGTCGCCGTTGATGTAGTCTTCGCCCGCGCTCCGGATGAAGTTGAGCCATGCAAACTCGAAGATGTAATTCATCTGGATGCCGAAGGTCTCGCCAGTCTTCGTGAGTTTCTGGGCAGCTTCCAACATGTCGGTCCAAGTCCACGTGTCTCCTTCCGGAGGCTTGACCCCATTATTCGTGAACATGGTCTTGTTGTAGAGAAAGATCGAATGGGCCTGCCAGAAGGGCATTCCGTAGTGCTTGCCCTTGCGGATCAGGACCTCCTCCTGCGCGTACCACTGGGAGAGATCTACCTTGTCCCGGCGCGCGTACGGACCAATATCAACGAGGCTGCCCTTGTCGGCGAAGTCACTCATCCACGATCCGCTTGACCGGGCGACATCCGGGCCTGAGCCAGAGGCAATCGATGCAATCAGGGCTTCAGTGAAGTTGCCGGTGACTTGCAGGTTTTCAACAGTGATTTTTGGTCCGTTGATCCGGGCAAACTCGTCGGCGGTCTTGTTCGTCCACTCAAGTCGTTCACCGGCGGCGAAGTACGTTGCACTGGTGACCTTGAATGGAAATGGACCGGAAGGCAGGGAGGTCGGTGCGGCCGTCGGTGCCGCTGCGGCCTGCACGGTAGGTGCTGGAGAGGGAGAGGTGGCGGCAGGTTTCGTCGGCGCGACGGTTGAAGCCGGCGTCGTAGGTGCCGCCTCACCACATGCGTCGAGTGCCACGGCACCGACGGCCGCGAGGCCCGTCTGCAAAAGCCGAATACGCGTCATGAGTGCCATGTCTCAGGTCTCTCCCTCGCCAGCGACCGGGTTCCGGGTTCCACCACGAATACCCAACTACATCCGCACACCTTGTTCGGGTTCAACCTATCCGCAACAAAAACCGCCGTCAACCGCTGCGATGGTGGTCGTAAAGGGAACCATCCGGTTTAGGCCATCCAGTCATGTTCCGGTGACGCCGACGCGGTATCGTGATTTTCATGACAGCGATAGCAACTATCCCGGCCCGCGGGCCGCATTTCGCCGGACCCGGGGCGTGGTTCCGCGGAAACCTCCATTGCCACACAACCGAGTCGGACGGGAACGTGTCGCCATCCGATGCCGCCGCCGGGTTTGCGAACCTCGGCTACGACTTCCTCGCAATAACGGACCACGACCGGATAACCGACCCCGCGACGGTAGATGCGCATGGTCTCTGCCTCATCCCGTCAGTCGAACTAACCGCCAGTGCGGGTCTGCTTGGCACCGAGTTCCACATCCTCGGCATCGGCATTGATCCGTCAACTGTGCTTCCCCCGAGAACCTCGCCGGGGCGGGTCTCATCGGCTTGGCTTCGGAACCAGGGCGCCGCCGTCTTTGCCGCCCATCCACACTGGTCTGGCCTGACCGTCGACGACCTGATGGGACTCACCATTGACGGGATCGAGGCCTGCAACGGCGGAACCACCCTCGATAGCCTCAAGGGTGAAGCCTTCACCCACTGGGACGAAGGCCTGCTACGCGGGGCATCCTGGACGGGTCTGGGCACCGACGACACCCACTGGCACACGCTTGACCGTGGAACCGCATGGGTGATGGTCCGTGCCACTGAACGGACGCCAGGGGCCCTGGTGAGTGCAATCAAGGCCGGAAACTTCTATGGAACGACAGGGCCAGCCATCAATGACGTTCACCTCGAGTTTGTCGACGATGGCCGCGTACTCAAGGTGCATGTCCATACATCGCCAGTGGCGGCGATGTACTTGAGCGGCCCCGGGGCACGAAGCCGGCACACGTTCCACGAGACGGCGTCGGGTATCACGTCGGTGACCGAGGTGGATCCCGCACGCATGTCGATCACCTCACACACCTTCGAGGTGGACCTCACCGTCTCGGGCCCGGCCAGGTATGCCGGGAGAGGCACAGGCCAAAGGCACATCCGCGTGAGTTGCATGGATTGGAACCGCGGACGCGCATGGAGCAATCCGCTCTTCTTCTGATCAGTGCACTGGTCTCATGCCATGCACGATGCCGAAGGCGTATTTAACCGGGTGTTAACTACCGCTCCACAGGGCATCAATTCCGTGGTGGGACAGTCTCATTTACCCGGCATGATCCCGCCAATTGAGGGACGCTGGGCAAGGAGGGCCGTCATCCATGGGAATGACCATCGGACTGACAATGAACGCGACCGAGATGTCCCGACGGATGTCCGGCATGGGCGGACCACCACCCCAGGGACGGGAGGGACCCGACCAACTCATCGAGGATGCGGCCAAAGCGATTGGCATCTCCAAGGGTGACCTGCAGTCCCAACTCAAGTCTGGAGCGTCCATTGCAGATGTGGCTAAGGCCTCGGGGGTCGCCCTCGACGACCTGAAGTCGCGGATGAGTGAGACAATCTCGGCACGTCTCTCCACTGCGGTTTCGGGCGGGGGCCTCGCCAAGACCGATGCCGACGCGATGAAGGCAGACATGACTGGGCGCCTCGATGTCGCCTTGGCGCAGAAGGGCATGCGAGGACCGGGAGGCGGGCAACGTCCGGCAGGGCCCCCACCCCCTCCACCAGGCGGATCCGGCGGGAGTGGGGAGCAACTCATTGCCGACCTCGCCGCGTCGACGGGAACTTCCGTCTCCGCACTGCTCGCAGACCTTGCATCGGGCAAGTCGCTTTCCGACGTGGCGTCGGCAAACGGAAAGACGACCGATCAGGTCAAGGCATCCATGCTTGAATACCTGAAAAAGCGCCTTGATGAGTCTTCCGCTACTGGTAAAAGCGCAGACACCACCACATCGGTGATCGTTGCCCGCGCCTCGGCGTTCCTTGACGCAGCGATGAACCAGCCCGGATCACTCCTCGGGCGAGGCATCGCCGCCTAGCATGCGCATCGCGCGCGTAGTCCGGCTCTTCCCTATCGGCGATGCTCCGGGCTACGTCCCCCAGCCCGTGTCGGGATCCACGACCTCTCGCGGTACCCGTGCAAGGATCTGACAGACCACCTCATACGCACTTGTGCCGCTCTGGCGCGCCACATCATCCGCCGTGATCGACTGCATCCCTTGGCGTCCGATCAGGACAACCTCATCTCCCGGTCGGGCATCGGGACTGTCGTTGAGGTCCACCATGCACATGTCCATGCAGACCCGTCCGACCAGTGGGGCGCGACGCCCACGCACGAGGACGTCTCCCCAGGTCGAGGGCCCCCGACGCAACCCGTCTCCATAGCCGATCGGCAGGATTCCGATGCGCGTTGCCGAGGTTGCCGTCCACGCTCTTCCGTACGACACCGTTTCCCCGGCATCGACCACCCTGATCTGCGCGATGCGGGTCTTTAGGCTGAGTGCAGGCCGGAAGGTCGCAGGCAACGGTGTTTCCGGACCCGGGTCGATGCCATAGAGGGCGATGCCCGGTCGGACGAGATCGAACCGTGCCCCCGGAAATCGCAGGGCTCCGGCGCTGTTGAGGGCGTGGACATACCGTGGGCGGGGCAACGACGCCGCGCGCCATTCGTCGATGACGGCGTTGAATCGACTGAGTTGCTGCTGGGCGAACGTCTCGTCAGCATCGTCAGCCGTCGCCAAATGGGTGTACAAGCCTTCCATGACCAGTCCGGGCATCGCACTAACCATCCGGGCAAACGCGACCACTTCTGAAGGGTCAAGTCCGATTCGATGCAGGCCGGTATCGACCTTGAGGTGCACGTGGACCTTTCGTCCGTAGGCAATCGCCGCTTCCGAAAGATGGTGCGCTCCATCGAGGTCGAAGAGGGTCACGGCCACACCGAGGCTGACCGCGGTGCGTGCCTGCCATGGAGGGGTGTGGCCAAGCACGAGGATTGGGGCATCAATACCGGCCTCCCGCAGGGTCGATGCTTCGGTCAGGACTGCGGTGGCCAGGAAGGTCGCCCCGCCAGCGAGGACCGTTCTGGCGACGCGCACCGCACCATGGCCATACGCATCCGCCTTCAGGACGGCCATGACCGATGCCGGGGCGACAGCGGCGCGAATGGCATTCAAGTTTGACGCGATTGCCCCCAGATCGATCTCGACCCACGCCGGGCGGTCGTGTCCGGGACGCACGATGCCGGTGACGTGGCCCGGGGTCTGCCGGACGAGGAGTTCTGGTGCGCATGACGGATTGGCAAGCAAGCGTTCGACCACACCTTCCATCCGGGCACGGGCGTTGCCCTTGACAAGGACCGTCCACCGGCGCGGAGCCTGGTCTCCCATTCTTTCGGCACCACCATCAGCAGGGACTCCGGCAATCGCCCGGATTCGGGCAACGGCCTCCGCGCGCGTGTGGACCGTGTGGAGTGATCCTGATGGACCGGGTGTGCCCCGGGCGGCGCGCACGATTGCGTCAGCGACATCACCGTGGGCAATGACAGCATCGGCAACGCGTGCGAGGTGTGCCCCAAGGCTTGCCACGGTGGGCGCGGGAAGGGGAGCGTCACCCACATCCCCAAGGACAACCATTCGCGGTCGAGGGAAAGCTCCGAGGGCATCGAGAGCAGCCTCGACCGATGCGGGTGTGGCCGAGAAGGTGTCATCGATCAAGCGCATGCCGCAGGATCCGGACAATGGTCGCAACCGTCCGGAGACGGGCCGGATTGATGCGAGGGCATCGATGACCTTTTCGATGCCATGTCCGAGGTGACGCGCGACCGCGACGGTCGCAAGCACGGTTGGAACCCAGTGCGTGCCGTGCAGGCCAACGGTGACCGCATGGATATCCCGTCCGATTTGGACGTTCATCGAGAGACCATCGGATGTTGCGGTGATGTCGGTCGCCCGGATGTCAGCTTCCGGGTGCGTACCTATCCATAGGAATTGGGTATTGCCGCAGACCGGATTGAGTGTCGTTGCGTATTGGTGCAGTCTGGCGTCGTCGCGGTTGAGGATGGCCAGGGCGGGTGCGTGGGTGAGGATCGACAGGTATTCGGCGATGGCGGTCTCAGGATCGGTGGCAAATGGTTCGGCGTCCGGGATCACGCCGGTCACTATCGCGATGCCGGGGCGGACCAGATCGGTCAGGGCGCTGATCTCCCCGGCACGGTCAGTCCCGAGTTCGATGATGGCGTGACGATGTGCCGGCCCGAGACGGGCCAGGCTGAGTGGCAGGCCCAGAAGGTCGTTGTAGTTGTCATTTTCGAAGACTGTGGATATCCCCGAGTGGGCAATATTGTCACTGTCAAGGTGGGTAAGGACGGTTGCTATGGCCTTGGTGGTGGTGGTCTTCCCGGCCGTGCCTGTCACGGCGATGACCTGCGGGGCAAGGTGTGCCAGATGGCGGCGCGCCCACGCGCGCAGGGCGAGGCGCACGTCATCGACCGTTACGAGAGTGACGCCACGCGCACCGAGCCAGGCGAGGTCGCGTCGGTCTTCAGCCAGGACCCCGGTCGCGCCCCGCGCCACGGCATCGGCAATGTAGTCGTGCCCGTCGGCCCGCGAAGTGCGGACGGCAACGAAGAGTTCGCCTCCGCGAACATTCCGCGAATCGTGGGCAAACGCATCGAATTCGCGTGCGAAGACCGGCCCGCGAGTCAGTCCGGCAACGTCACCGGTCAGGTCGTCCAGACGGATCATGTCCGGATGGTAGCCGTCGGCTTGGTTCTGTCAATACATCGCGGTCCCGGATACCCGTGGGCCGTGCACCGGGACTTCCCGTGAGAGGCAATGGGGCCGGAAGGGTGACCGGCCGCGACCATGGCCGCGCCGGGAGAATAGTACAAATGTTCTATACTGACCGCGATGGATGGACAGATCGGGCGCGGCCACGACACCTACCCCAATGCTGCCAGGACGCGCATCGCGTGCGTCTGGTTGCCACGGTTCGGGTTGCGCCTGGCGTCGAGGCTGGATCCTCTCTGCCAGACCGGAACGGACAACGAGCAAAGCACCGATGTATCCAGGGGTGATGGGACAGGAGGACGCACCGAGGACGGGGATGTGATGGGGCGTGTCGCCCTGTTCCGTCCGGGCACCCGGTGGCAGGAACTCCTGGAGTGCAGTGACGACCTCGAGGCAGAGGGTGTGGTACCGGGCACCCCCCTCAAGGAAGCGCAGTCACGGCATCCGGATGCGCGCTACCTGCCGTGCGATCCGCCCACCCTCGAAGCAATCCGGGCGGCATTCGGGGCGGTCGTGACGGCACTGGCGCCCTACAGTCCGGTGATCGAACCGGCCTTGGGCGTGGTTCCCGGGGTCGCCGGGACAACCCGCGATGCCGTTCCCGCCGGCGTGCACGTCGATCCGGCACGGGCGGTGATCTTCCTGGACGTGGCAGGCCTCGAGGCACGGTACGGGCCTGAAGACGATCTGGCCCACCATCTTGCCGATACCGCGTCGCAGGCGTCGGGCGGGGATGCCTCCGTTGGCATCGGTCCGGGCAAGTTCACCGCATGGGTCGCGGCAGCGACGGCATTCGCCACGGCCTCACGGACATCCCCGCCATCGGGCGCAACCCCGGCAAGACGTCTCAGGTGGCGTGAAATCTCGGGTGTCGACGAACTGGGCGGTGCTTCTCACGGGAGGCAACCCGGATCCACGGATTCATCACGCCTCACTGGCGCGGAACAGCCGGCGGGGTCGGTTCATCCGACCGGCACAACATGGTTGCGGTCGGCGATGGTCGTCGCACCCGGCACCGAGTCCGTCTTCCTGGCGCCGTTGCCCCTGACAACCTTGCCTCTGGCCTTCGGCGTCCGCCGTGCCCTCGGGCGACTAGGTATCCAGACCCTGGGGCAGTTCGCCACCCTCTCGCCGAATGCCGTCATGACCCGCTATGGGGCGGCGACACGCCATGCCCACGCCCTGGTCACCGGGCAGGACAACGAACCGCTTCGCCCGGTAGCCCCTCCGTTGGCGGCGCAGGTCACCACCACCTTCGAATGGGAGGAGACCGACCTTGACCGTCTGACATTCACCCTGCGCATTCTGGCCGGACAACTCATCGCCCGCCTGCGCACCCTTGCGTATCCGGAAGGCGAGATGCGTGACGATCTGGAGGATTCCGGTGGGGAGAGTGATCCCGCTTTCGATCCGTGCGCGCCAGACCCGTTGCCTGACGAGGAGTTCGCCAATGCGGATTCGGGTGACGACGAGACCGCCCCTCTCCCACCACCGCAGGGGAGAAGGTGGGCAGTGGCAAGCACCAACCGGCGACGACAGGCATTGCCCGAAGTCCCGGCCCCATTCGCCGTCGAGGCGTTGCGTGTCACCTGGCACCTGGCACCGAGGCGCGGACAGGAGATCGCGGATGATGTCGAAGCACTCCTTCGACTCGCCGAACCGGTCGCTACCGAACGAACCCTTGCCGACCACCTGCGATGGCATGTCGAAGGTCTGGATCGCCTGCTCGCCGATCCCGTTACACCCACTCACACCCTTGATTCATGCGCTTCGTCCGGGGCACCGACCAGTGGCATGCAAGCCGTTAGCTACGAATCGACCGGGGTACGTCGAGGCGTCGTGGGAATCACCGTCGAGGCTGCCGGCATCGGCACGCCACCGACGAACCAGTTGACCCTGCACCTGACTGCCGGAGCCCAACCGGGATGGATTCGCACCCGGCGCGATCCGGTTCAACAGGCACGGGCGGCCCGGCAGGTAGTGGCACGGTTGCAAGCCCGGTGGGGTGACGATGCCGTCGGGGAACTCACCACCATGCCGGAATCAGCCCGCCTGCCCGAACACGCCGACCGGTGGGCACAACCGAAGATCGGGGTTCAGGTCGGAATCGCACCAATCACCGCCCGTTCGGCGTCAACACGAAGCGGAACGAAACAACTTGAAACAAGGGGGGGATGGGGAGATGAAGCGAAGCGACTTGAAACAAGGGGGCGACGGGGGGATGGGTCAAGCACGGCACTGACAGACCACGGAGGCACCTCCCTACCCGGCATGGGGGCACCGTACTGGTTGGTCGACCCACCCCGACCTGTTGGGGTGTACCGGGAGAACCCCATGCCCACATCGTTCGCACCCGGCAGGATCCAGGGCCGGCAGTCCGGCACGACACGCCTGGAAACCGGCCTCTTCCCATCAGTTCCCGGGGCGCCTGCCTCTCCCCGTGTCATCCGGACGGGCGGTCCGTGGCCAGTTGTCGATCCGACGGTGCTTGTGGAATCCGATCCACCCCGACGCGACTACTTCCAGGTGGAAACCGACGACCGGCGGGTCTATCTGGTCTACCGCGTCCTTCCAGATCACTCACACCCACCGGAGAAACAGGCATCCGCCACCACCTGGTTCCTGCAAGGCATCTATGACTGACTGCCATCTGAAACCCCACCCCATCCACCCTCATTGGAAGATCCTTCGCTTGGCCATCCCTGCCACATCAGATGAATGCGCGCTTCGGGCGTGAGGCACGATGACGTACGCCGAACTTCACGCACACACGAATTTCTCCTTGCTTGACGGGTCAAGCAGTCCGGAATCAATGGTCGAGGAGGCATCCCGACTAGGACTGCGTGCCTTGGCAATCACCGATCACGACACCTTGTCGGGCATCGTGCGGTTTGGTGCCGCGGCCGAGACCGCCGGACTCCAGGCCATCACGGGCATCGAACTGACCATCGGAAATGGTCCGTACTCCCCAACCCAACCGGGGCAGGGGGTGGAGGCGATTTCGGCGACGGAGTGGGGGCGGAGTACGGCACCCGTGGGAGACACCGATCAGGGAACCTCGCACCTGACACTGCTAGCCGAGACCCTGACCGGCTACCGGAACCTCTGCACGTTACTGACCGAGGCCTACCAATGCGGCGGGCGCGATACCCCATGGGTGCCATTCGAAACCCTGGCCAGGCATGCCACGGGATTGATCGCCCTCTCGGGGTGTCCGCAGGGCGAACTCGGCCAGACACTCGCACGGCATGGCCCTGAAGTCGGCATG
>Ga0114980_10002746_pt1 | contig 12259 bp, 13 predicted proteins | sample S_140806_EF_Meta_FD_87018 | JGI IMG/M metagenome (GOLD analysis project Ga0114980, IMG submission 87018) | Freshwater microbial communities from Lake Simoncouche, Canada to study carbon cycling - S_140806_EF_MetaG | ecosystem: Environmental > Aquatic > Freshwater > Lake | place: Lake...
CTCGAAGATAAAATGGCGCCTTGGATAAGACCCATCTACGACGTCTTGCATCAATTCATTTCTCCAAGAGAAGTCACCGCTTTATTAGAGGATAAAGTCATTGAAATAGCGCCTCTAGGCTATATGCGCGGGCGCACTTTTAAAAACGCATGGATCGTAGCAGACGAGATGCAGAACTCTACCATATCGCAGATGAAAATGTTACTAACACGTTTAGGCGAAAATAGCCGTCTTGTAATAACCGGAGATTTGGATCAACATGACCGACCCAATGAACTCAATGGACTCGAGGATTTCTTGGATAAGTTCCGCGGAAAACGATCATCGAGTATTGGAAGCTTCGAATTCGACCGTAGCGATATTCAACGCGAGGAAGTCGTGAAGGAAATCTTGGATATTTACGGAGGAGAAGTCCCTCCTAATTATTTGACACCAGAAGATCAAACTGACGAAGACCCAGTATAGACTTTTCTGGTAACTTTTCTCTAGTTAGAATATACATGTCTTGGAAAATATTAAAAACGGCAACAAAATGGATAAATAAAACCCTTAATTTTAGTGATTTATTGAAAAGTCGCATTGTCTTATATGTATTCTTCTTTCTTTCATTAGTAAACTTGTATACGTTTGCAATAAGCGGAAACGGACTTTACGCCGGGATTTTCATATTGACGTCCTTTTTAACAACGTTTTTTAGCAAGAATATGATTGTTGTATTATGCATAGGTTTAGTAGTTTCAAATATATTAAGACAGGGTATTGAAATCCGTGTTATTCACGACGGCACGTCGATGAAAGAAGGAATGTCCACGGAGGAGGGAATGAAAGAAGGTATCGCTGATTTGGATGAAGCGGATGATCTTATTAGTAAAAAGGACGATAAAAAGGACGATAAAAAGGACGATAAAAAAGACGATAAAAAAGACGATAAGGACGATAAAAAGGGCGATAAAGATCCAAAACCCGCAGATGAGGAACAGTTAAATGAAAATAAAAGAGAGTATAAAAAACTACTCGAACTACAAAATCAATTATTAGAGGGAGTTTCTGCCATGAATCCTCTATTAAAAGAAGCCAAAGAAACGTTTCACAGAATAAAAGAAATGGATATGAATAAGAATTGAAAAATATTAGATACTATATATAGTAGCATCTAATATGAAACATGAATTTATTACTAAATTACAATTTGCCATTCTTGGAATATTATTGGTAACGTGGTTTTCATATTATATCGGAGATATTATTCGTAACCATCAAGAGCATAATCTTAAATTAAAAGAAGGAATGGATGACGTAATTGGAGACTGGTTTAAAAGCTTAGGTGGAAAAATAACCGACGGTTTTGATAAAATGACGAAATTTTTTAACGGAATCAATACATTATCACAAGGCATAGATTTTCACTTTAAATGTGGAAGCAAAACACTAAACGACGGATACTCGCGTGGATTAAAAATCCTAGGAATACAGTTTGATTGTTTTTGGGTATCATTTTCCCGGTTTTTTAATGGAAAATGCACACTTTACTATATTTTAGATGTTATTTTTGGAATTGTCTATTTAATAATCGTGGATATACCCTTATTTTTACTCAAAGCTATATTTGGAGCTGATTTGTATTTCATAGTGGAATTTATAAAAGATTGTATAATTAATCCACTGGATTCAATAACGACAAGTATGATGGGGTTTAGTATTACACGTTGGTCAGACGACGTGCAAAAACGCTGTTATTTATGCCCGGGTGATATAGGTGATGGAAATGGGCGTCAATATAAAACGTTTGGTGAATGGAGTCAATATTATAAATGCACAACTGCTATGATAAATAGCGGAACTAATGTTATTGTAAAAACAGTATTCGGTGTTGATAATCACTGGACCCATTGGTTCTGGGACGAGAATAACAATAAATCCAATTGGGATGATTGGCCGGAATTCAAAAACCCTCCGGCTGCGGCTCCTATCGCCGCTCCCGTCGCCGAAACGGATGGCGGAAAACCGCTATAAAATTGAATATCACATTTTGTATATTACTTGTTAATATACAAAGAATGCCATCGCCAAATAAATCTCCATTACGATACCCAGGGGGTAAAACACGGGCTTGCAGTGCTTTAACAGAGATCTTGGAACAACATTTTGATATGGACCCGTTCACGATGATTGCGTCGCCCTTCTTCGGCGGCGGATCGTTCGAATTTCATTTACAGGGTATAACCAAAAAACCGTTAATAGTAAATGATAAATTCGCCCCATTATATCGATTCTGGAAACACGTCCAAGATGATTGTCCCGCATTATGCGCGGCTTTGCGAGTTATTCTTGGAAAAGGGGTGACAAAAGCCGACTTTGCCAAATTCCGCGAAACTATCATGTCCGCGGGGTTATCGAATCTGGAAACGGCAACGTTATATTTCGTCATCAATCGATGTTCATTTAGCGGTGCTACGTTATCCGGCGGGTTTTCCGAAGAAGCTAGTAAAAAAAGGTTTACGGAATCATCTATTAAACGTATTTCGGAATTGGACATGACCAATATTACCATAAAGAACCAAGATTTCGCGGAATTCTTGGATAGCGTGACGGAAACCACGTTTATATTCTTGGATCCGCCGTATTATTTAGAGACGTCAAAATTATATGGTAATAATGGTGATATGCATGAATCGTTTGATCACCAGGCGTTATTTAACGCTGTTACAAAAAAATCTGGTTGGATGATGACCTATAATAATTGCCAGTATATTAGGGAATTATATAAAGACTACACAATAATCGAGACATCTTGGAGTTACGGAATGAACGCAAGTAAAGAATCGTCGGAAATTGTTATACTATGTAAAAAAAATATATAGATTATATATAATGAGTTCAAGAAGTTCTAGTTATAGCCCAAGTAGCGGATCTAGTCGATCAAGCAGTAGATCGGGAAAAGGGAGAAAAACGCGTAAAACCGTAACAAGCAGAAGAACCACGGCTAGAGCGCCCGTTCTTCCAAGCACAGAATTCGGAGCTATTAAGCGTGCCAAAACGGATATTCAGAAGCATCTTTTAAATACGAATCCGACAAAGGCTGACGCATTGCGTCAAGCCGCTGCGGCTTCTATGGCTAACGCTGATAACTGCACTGGTAGAAGCGGAAGACATAATTGGCGAAATGAGGCTCTTCTTGCATCGAACCAACAATTTAGCGGAGAATTTTATAAAGAATCAGGAAGGAATTTTTTTAACTGGTATGTTCTTACAGGAAGAGAGCAATGGGGCATCGATAAAATGCCCGACTGGGCGCGTAATGGTAAGCCCGAGCCAAACAGAGGCGCATTAATCGAAGGAAAAAGCTATACAATGGCGTTGAAAAGCCAACCTAGGTAATTAGAAACTCTCTGTTACACTAAAACAAGATTGCTTGGAAGTTTATCCACACAATCTAGACTATATGGACTTGCAGATAAATCCTTGATCTGTTTAGGCTGACATGCCATAGTAACTGATAAACTACAAAATCCCTTTTTATTTTTGGTGCCGTGTATCTTGGTCCGTATACGCATTTGTTGATCGCACTCAAATAGCGGAACGCCAAATTCGCAAACGTCTTGACCCAAATAATAAAGTCCCTTACCGTGAATCTGAATATATTTACAACCTTTTTCGCCATAGAGTCGCGCAATGGTATCTTGAGGGCAATCAAAATACATATCGTTGAAGTCGTCAGTTTCCGACTTTATTTTGAGCCATTGTTCGTGGGTAATATCGCTGGTCATAAAAGGCGGAATCTTACCATTAAATAATACGCGGTCTTTCAATAACTCTTGGAAAATAAGCTTTGACGCTTCGGGAATCTTGTTTCTAACTCCACCTGCCCATGATCCAAGTGTCTGGTTGTATTTTAGACTACATTGCATCCAATCGGGCGTTTTCTTTTTTATTTCGATCGGAACGTCGCGTTCCGAACTCCAATTACATACAATATCATTTTCTGCACTAGACCCACCGAGCTCTTCCTCCGACTGCGTATTAAATAGTTTTCTTGTGATCTTGGATACACACCGCTTCGCAATATCATAAATCAATAATTCATATTTTTTACCCTCGACTGAGCATCCTGAACCGCGTTTTGCCATGATTGTTATTTTTATCGGTAATTATAAAACCGCTCCCAATTTCAATTTTTCTGCGCGAATTTCTCCGCTTATTATAAAAGATATGGGGAAAAAGTGCATACCCGGAGTTATTTGTATTGAAAACATGACGTTATTTTTATTATTTGTTGTCGTAATGATTTTGGCGTATTTATATTATGCTTATTTTGCCAAAGTGATGAATTCTCACCATGATTCAATATACGCACAACAATATCAACCAACTATGCCTTCGGTTATTATACAACAGGCGCCGATTGCAGTCCCTTCTTTAGCACCCGTTTCGACGAGAATTCAAGACCCGTTATTAGATCCATACGCTCCTCCGGTCAAAATGGATCCCACATACGCGACGGCAGGTTTACCGATTAACGTCCCAACGCGTGGGTTTGCTTCCAATTACTCGCAGATTGGCATTTTAACACGCAATGGACGCGGGGATATGATTTTACCTTTGATGGGACGGCGTTCTATTAATGGCGGAAATAAAAAACAATATTATACCATGTCAAATTCGGGTAATTTCAGTGCAAAATTACCAGTGAGTGTAAATGGAAAAAGCTGCACTTCGGAATACGGATGTGATGAAATCAACAATGGTGACATTATTTACGTGGAAGGCTATAGCGATACATTCCGTGCGACTATCTACGAAAACGGGTTGTTTTCTTATATTCCATTTCTCTGAACTATATATAAATGGCATTAATCGATGGAATGAAAGACATGATAAATGCTATCATTCAAAAGAGTAATACAAAACCTCCAATATACGGAGGCGATATAGTTGACGATGTAAAGAATAAAATCACAAGCTTATTGGAGTCGGAAACGTTTAATAAACAAAAACTAGCCGATGATTTAACGGATATTCTTAGACCCGCTGCCATGCAAATGTTACATAGTTCCAAATCTGGAGTAGTTGACTCAGTGAAAGACAAGGTTGAAGAAATTATAAGGTCAAACGTATTAATAACGCAAATAAAAACTCGCATAAACGAGTTATTAGATAAGGGTTTAGGAAATGATGAAATTGCTAATGCTGTTAAAAATAAAATACAAGAATTACTTGTCGGGAATAGTATTCTAGATGAACTCCAACGAAAGATACAAGATTTATTAAATGGGGAGGCTGTTTTAAATACTGTAAAGATCAAAATAAATGATTTGTTAAAGAAAAAACCAACGACGGGAGGTCCACCGGAAGGACCACCAGGAGGACCACCAAGAGGACCGGGAAGAGGACCACCAAGAGGACCGGGAAGAGGACCGCCAAGAGGACCGCCGGAAGGACCAGGAAGAGGACCGCCGGAAGGACCAGGAAGAGGACCGCCGGAAGGACCAGGAAGAGGACCACCGGAAGGACCAGGAAGAGGACCACCGGAAGGACCAAGAAGAGGACCCAATAAAGATGTTTTAGACACAACATCATCTACTACAAAAGAATCAGTAGACATTCCAGACGGAGACGTATTGCGCGTCGATTCAATAATTGATAAAGAAGGTATCCAAATTATTGAACACGTAGAAAAAATAAATATATAGCCATATATCAAAATGCCATTTGATATAAAACAGACCCCTGATGTAAAACAAAGCGTAACATTTGATTTTCCCCAGATGTCAGTTAATAATATACAACTAAACGACGGTGAATATTTGGAAGGAAACGTAAGCGGCGGAGGATCAAATGCTAATGTAGTTTATTCAAATAATAATAATATATTAAATTTTAAAACACAGTCCTTTCGAATATATAACATACTATTTCCTTCTTTATCGTCTAGCATTGAACATACAGGAACATTGGTTATCAAAAACATACCTATGACAAATAGTCCTCCTAATGTTTATATGTGCTTTTTGTTAAATACCAAAGTCGGTGTTCCTAATGATATCGATAATATTATAACCTCCACATCAACGGAATCGAGTAAAAACTTGTTTTTGAATAATATAATAAAACCAAATACTGGAAGCAATAAATATATTGTATACGAAGGAAAGGATACAAATAATAATGCGACGACAGTTATTATTTATACGTCTCCTATTTCCGTAAATACAATGCCGTTTACATCGACGTCTTCGAATTGGATTAAAGTTGTTGAACCTCCGAATTATGCCATTGTCGAAAGCGCGGAATCTGCTGGAGGCGAATGGATGGAATGCGATTATGCCCCTATGGATTCAGATGAGGTTGTAACTACATATAATATTCCTATTCAGAGCACTCTTATTAAGGACGCAAACACACTGGATTCGTTTAGAACGATTATTATGTTCATGGTTTTTTTGATGTTATGTATTTTTTCTTATTTAATAATACCTTCCGTTTATCTTGCAGTTATTTTGAAATTAATCACTTCTTTATCTTCGGGAAAAACTTTATACGGTGATGAACGAAAAAAAATGATATTGTATATTGATATTGGTATATCAGCTGTTTTTGGAATTACAGGATTAATACTTTTATGCGTTGGTGCTTTTGCTAACCCCGATGAAGTGAAAAATACTGGAGAAATATTATTAGCTGGGTTTGCTATTTCGATTATTTATATTATTTCTTATGTTGTTGTGCAGTCGAAAAAGATGACTGGGAAGTTTATCGAGGGCGTGAAATACGATTATATCTAATCAGGGAACCTACGGTTCTTCAGAAATCTTCGATTTCCAGACCGAACCCCTCCCTTTTTATTTTTATTTTTATAATTTTTATATAAACGTGGTGTGCTTTTATATAAACGTGGTGCGCTTTTATATAAACGTCAAATAAAAAGGGAGGGGTTCGGTCTGGAAATCGAAGATTTCTGAAGAACCGTAGGTTCCCTGATCTGATTTAAATCAACGAAGCTCCGTTCAAGTTATCCGAAACGGGTTTAAATCCGGTATTTATAAAAGAAAGAGGCTCGCTCTTTCCGACCGGCGCCATTTGGTCAATGACCTGAACTTCCAAAGGGGTCGATTGAGTAGGGTTCATAGACTTCATTTCGGCGTCGCGTTCGGATTCTTTTGGCGTGGTTTGGATATAAGCAGTCTGACCGGTGTTGGATGGTTTCATGACTTTGATGTTTCCCAATAAATTAGCCCCGCTTCTACGTAAAAGTTCATATCCAACAAAGATATACAAAATGGCTAAAATAGGATGGCTATATATAAACAAATACACAGTGATCGCGAAAATAACAACGATGCCTAAAGACGATTCAATATAAGGAGCCATAAACCTTGGAGTATTAATAGGAAATACTAAATATACGATAAAAATCGCGATTAAAACCAATTCCGTCGAATGTATGGATTTCAAAAAAGCTGGAATTTTCATATTGACTTATGTATACTCTAACGAGGGATTATAATTTCTTTGATGTTTTACGGCGTTTGGACTTTTTACTGGAAGCACGTCGCTTAAATCCTTTTCGGGATCCTCCTTCACCGTGAGCCGCTTCCCAAAAGGCAGCTCTTTCTTGTTGTATCTTTTCATACTCTTCCTTTTCTTTTTCCTCTTCTTTTTCCCTTATTTCTTGAGCCTTTAGTGGTGTGCTTGTTTCAATAGCTTTGAAAATTCTCTCCTTAGTTAACAATCCATTATTACATTCTGATGCGTAATCGTATGGCGTTTTTCCCTTATTATTTTCAGCAGTTAACGCTGAAGTTTTTTCTTGTATAAATTCTAATACACCATTATTTTCTTTTAAAAAATATTCAAATGCATTTACATATCCTGAATAATCGTTAACCACTGTAACGCCAAGGACTTCAACTGGTGTTATTGTAGGTTTACATCCTTTTGGCTCACCTTCCAATTTTTTCCCGTCCATTATTTCTCCTTTTGCTAAAAAATGCATAATGTTGTTGCCTCCCAATAAGTTCTTAGCTAACAATGTATAATTAGGTGGAAACTTTCCATAACGTTTACCCTTTTCTTCTTTGCTTAAATAGTCAATAAGTTCTTTCACTTTATCTTCGTCTGTTTTGATCTCTTGTTTTATTATTCGATACATTTCTTTCACATGGTTTAAATCAGCCGGTGTACCCAATCCCCCGTTGTAGTTCTTTCTTTTTTTTACACGTTTCTTTGTTTTTACCATATATAATATAATACGCGATATAAAATTGAAAATGACCTAAATGTCAATACTGGGATTATACAACAATGAACCGATTCGCCAAAGCCGCCGCTATTAAAAAGAACACTGGGATCAAACCCGTTGTAGAAAATGCCTTATCCGAAGCCTATGTTTCCAAGATTCGCGCGACGTCCTATCTTGGAAAAAAGGGGTATACGATCTATAAAGAGCATCTGACGGAATCCGATGTCGAGTTTCTCAAGAAAGATCTCTTTATGAAACCGATTATGCAAGGTCCGCAATACGGAGCGCCCACTGAAGACGCCGCTTTCCCGGTCTATAAAGAAAACGCGAAAAAACTATATATTCCAAGATTTTACGGTATCCAGCGCTACGGATTGCCTTCCGAATCCGAGATTCCCGCGGGTCAAGATATCGCCGTGGATTTCGTGAAACCCTTGCGCGATTATCAAGACCGTATTATTGATGTTTATTGTAAGCACGTTTCTGAGCCGATTTGTTCTGGGTCTGAGCATAATGGCTCGGGGGGAATTTTGGAAGTGCCATGTGGACGAGGTAAATGTCTCGGAAAAGACACGCCTATATTGATGTTTGATGGATCGATAAAAATGGTGCAAGACGTTATCGTTGGTGATTTAATTATGGGAGACGATTCCACGGAGCGTCGCGTTCTCACGTTGGCACGAGGTAAAGAAACCATGTATAAAATTGCGGACAAAGATTCCGGCGAATCCTATATTGTAAACGAAAGTCATATCTTGTCTTTGATAGTTAAAGACACCGTAGTCGATATTTCGGTCACTGATTATTTGGCATCTGAATCGCGGGAATCCTACTTTGGGTATCGCGTTCGAGTTGATTTCCCCGAAACTTTTACAGAGGTCGATCCCTATGAATATGGCATAAATAATGAAGCATCGCTTCCGCGTGAATATTTGGTCAACTCCAGAAAAAATCGCTTGAAGACGCTCGCTGGAATAATTAATAAACGTGGATACCATGACGCAACCGAGGGATGTTACGAAATCGCTGTCTCTGGAAAATCGGATCCATTATTCCAAGATATTCTATTCCTGGCTCGGTCGTGTGGGTATGTTGCGAAAGCTACGAATCAAAAAATATTGGTTTATGGCGACGGATCGATCCATAGAAAATCATCTTTAATAAATGCGTATAAACTCGCAGTGGAACGCTTGGACCAAGACGATTATTATGGGTTTGAAATCGACGGAAACCGGAGGTTTGTTTTGGGGGATTTAACGGTGACACACAATACCGTAATGGCTCTCAAGATCATCTCAGTCTTGAAAAAGAAAACGCTAATTATCGTGCATAAAGAATTCTTGATGAACCAGTGGATCGAACGCGCGGCGGAATTTGTTCCTGGTGCGAAAATCGGGAAAATCCAGGGCGCGACCTTTGACGTCGAAGGGAAAGATATTGTCATCGGAATGTTACAGACTCTCTACGATCGCGCGTTTCCTGAAGACGCATTTGAATGTTTCGGTTTAACGATCATTGATGAAGTTCATCGCATTGGAAGTGAACAATTTTCTAAGACGTTGCTACGTGTAATTACGCCTTATATGTTGGGCATTTCGGCGACGGTGGATCGAAAAGACGGTTTGACACGCGTCTTACATATGTTCATCGGCGATAAAATCTATTCAGAGGAGCGTAAAGACGACGACCCCGTATGTGTGCGAGCTATCGAATATATTTCCGCGGACCCAGAATTCAACGAGGTCGAATACGATTTCCGTGGGAATACTAAATTCAGCACCATGATCACAAAATTATGCGCATTCGGTCCAAGAAGCGACTTTATTGTGCGTATTCTCGGCGATTTGATTAAGGAAAATGCGGAAGCCCAGATCATGGTATTATGTCATAATAAATCGCTTCTGAAATACTTGTTTGAAGCAATAAACCATCGCGCTTTTGCAACGACGGGTTATTATATAGGAGGGATGAAACAGACTGCACTTCAGGAAACAGAGGAAAAACAAATTGTTCTTGCGACTTATGCAATGGCTGCGGAGGCTCTCGATATCAAGACGCTTTCAACTCTTGTAATGGTAACACCCAAAACCGATATTATTCAATCGGTGGGGCGTATTCTGAGAGTGAAACACGAAAGCCCGATTGTGGTGGATGTAGTGGATAAACACGAGTCGTTTCAGAACCAGTGGCGCCAACGTCGGGCGTTTTACAAAAAATGTAATTATCGGATTGTTTCTACGGATAGTGTGCGGTATCAAGGTATGGAGGATGGGAAGCTTTGGACCAAGGTATTCGAACCCAAATTAAATAGTGCAGCGATGCTGCGAGACGTCGATAATTCGGAGCGCAAGTGTTTGATTACATTCGATGCGGCTGAGTTTGACTAGATACCATAATATAAAACACCAAAAACTGTTCGCACATTAACAATGCGTGAAATGCAACATGATATTTCCACCAATTCGGGTTATTGATTGAATGTAAATGGTTTGATAAATAATAACAATAAGATAGCCCGGCTAATCCCGTGGCAAATATAGTTACATAAGGCGGTCGGATATACATAATTCCAGTGGAAACTCCGGTTATCATTGTTATTTTTGCTACTGCGAAATCGAGATCTCGCCTCCAAGACGGCTGCGCCTTTCTCCAATAATTCGCTGAGATCAAAGATGTAATAAATAAAAGGGACGAATGATAGTAAATATTATTGCATAAAGCATAAGTCGCGGGAATTATAAAAAACATAGAGGATAAGGTTATCCATTTGGTTTGCTCCCATGGGGCGATGATATCAGTGTCTATTGTCATTATCTGATAAATGATAATAGTCGAGATGTTTTTATATGAGTTATTAGCGTCTTCTAGATAATTTACGACGTAATGATCGACTGCGTCTCGACGTTTTTTTTAATCGGCGACTAAGGCATCTTTTCGATCGTCTTAAAAATCGCCTAGACCTAGATCCTCCGATCTTGGCGCCATTCGCATAATGCGTTTGATTAAACGCACTTTGGTTATCTTCGTATTGTGTTGTGATTCCTCCGGTTCCGGTCCATTGATCCTTGGTAATAATTTGATTCGAATCCGATAATAGCGACATTATATATTAGACGGGAGATAATAAAAATAAAATACACATTGCATTACGCCATTTTATGCTTATATGAAAAACTTCGTTTTGATAATTCTATTGCATAATAACCATTGGATTTCTTACATTTATCTGTATCTATATCTGGAAATATATCATTCCATCCTTTCCAAAATTTCAAAACATAAGGAGGGCTTTCTAAAAATAATCGTTTAATATGCGACGTATCGTTTTCCATCCCATAACGACTTAATGTATGACTTTGTCCGTCCAATTCGCACGATAAATGTGGAACTTTCGACCACATTTCATTAAATGTTTCATCCGTTTCAAGTAAATCTTTAAATAATCCATCCATCCAAAAATAATTATCGGTGGAATCATTATTATTCCAATACTCGTCACATTTGCGTTTCCATTTAGTTATCATATAATTGTTTTTCTTGGATACTATAAACCAGGACGCCGGACCCGTTTCATTGCTCATTCCTCCTCCGTTTCCATGATACATCCAAAATCCTACCGGATCAGTTGCTTCATATACCCAATGATCAAGTGGTTGCATACATAATAAAGTAGCATCTGCCCAAATCCCGCCATGATTTTTCAATAAACTTAATCGTATGATATCACTTTTTGCTTGAGGTGATATATTTTTCGTCTCGTCATAGATATAATCAATATCGTTTACATAATCTTTCAAATTATTTAAATCTATATAATGAATCTTCCAATCGGGATTGTTTATTTTCCACGATTCAATAATTTGTCGATTCAACCACTTTGCGTTTTCCCAACCCTGTAACCATAATAAAAAAATATTTTTTTCTAAACCGTCCGACCTATTCAAGTTAGTATAATTTTCTTTATAAGAACCTACATACAAACACGCAAATAATAATATTAATAATAAAAAAAATATTTTA
>Ga0114980_10002747_pt1 | contig 12258 bp, 13 predicted proteins | sample S_140806_EF_Meta_FD_87018 | JGI IMG/M metagenome (GOLD analysis project Ga0114980, IMG submission 87018) | Freshwater microbial communities from Lake Simoncouche, Canada to study carbon cycling - S_140806_EF_MetaG | ecosystem: Environmental > Aquatic > Freshwater > Lake | place: Lake...
TAAAAATTCTACAAATAAATTTGGCTTATAAAAGAGAGATAAAAATATTTTTCCTGAACTTATTTTTTTAATGCGTCTTAAAAGAATATCCAGGAACATAACATTTTTTTTTATAGGAATTAATGTTTTTGGTATGCCCTTAGAAAAATTTTTTAGCCTAGTTCCTAGACCGCCACAGAGAATTATGATATCCATTATCTACTAATAAATATTTATATAATACTTCATTTTAAATATTTTACAAAAATAAATTTATCTTGAAAAAAAAAATTAAAGCATTTTTCTTTGATAGAGACAACACTCTAATTCACGATAGCGGTTACATCTTTAAAAATGAACATTTAAAATTTTTAACTGGGACAATAAAAGCAATTAAGTTTTTAAAAAAAAATAATTTTTTGGTTGTGGTTATCACAAACCAGTCAGGGATTGCCAGAAAATATTTTAAACTAACAGATGTAAAAAAATTTCATAAATATATAAATAAAAAACTATCTTCACATAATTGTAAAATTGATGATTTTTTTATTTGTGGTTGTCATCCAAAATTCTCAAAAAATAAATGCACATGCAGAAAGCCTAGTCCCAAAATGATAAATAACGCTATAAAAAAATGGAAATTAAAAAAAACTGAAGTTATCATGATAGGAGATAAGAAAACTGATAAAATAGCATCTAAAAAAGCTGGGGTAAAGTTTTTCTATAAAAGTAAAACTAATTTATACAAGCAAGTAAAATTAATCTTAAAAAGAAATATATGAGCTGTCTTTATTGTAATTCAAAAAAAGTAAAAAACAAGTTTACTTCCTATAATCAGGCAATGTATTTAATTTGTGAAAATTGTAATTCTTTATATCAAGATTTATCGAATGTAAATCATTCTAGAAATTATAAAAATTTCGATTGGGCAAAAACTATTGATCCTGATGGTAATCACCGAGATCTTAAAAAAGAAAAATATTTTAAAATTAAGAATTGGTATGGAAAAATACCAAAATTTATCAATAAATTAATTCCTGGAAAAATTTTAGATATAGGATCTGGATTAGGATATCTTTTATCAACGATAGATTCAAATTGGCAAAAACATTGTATAGAAATATCAAATGATGGCGTTAACTTTATTAAAAAACAATATCCTGAAGTAGATATTAAATCTGAAGAATTGGAAGAAAATTTATTTGAGGCTGAATATTTTGATGTTGTTATTTTATATCATGTAATTGAACATCTTGAGCAACCTATAAAGATATTAAAAATAATAAAAAAAATACTTAAGCCAAATGGATATTTAATCCTAGGAACTCCAAACAGCACTAGTCTTGCTTTTAAAATTTTCAAACAAAATTTTAGACTACTTGACCCTACTCATCTTTCTATAGTTTCAGAAAAACAGCTGAAAAATAGCCTTAATAAACTTGGATTTTTAGTAGAATATATTGAAAAACCTTATTTTAAAACTGATTATTTTAATCTTAAAAATCTATTAAAAATATTTAATACTAGCAAAATCTCTCCTCCATTCTATGGAAATATAATGACTGCTTATTGTAAAAAAATAAATTAATAATAATTTCTTTTTATAAAAATATTTGAAAAATAGGCGAAAATAGAAAATAGTGTAGTTAATAAAATTAAAATCCCAACAGAATAATAAGTAAAATCTTTTTTCTTGTCGACTATACTTTCAAAAAATGGATTATTATTTATTTTAATAAAATTTCGATTATTTCCAAAAAAATCAAAATTAATTATTAAAGAATTTAAATCATTTTTTTTAAAACAATAACTATCATTTACCAATCTTTTTGACAAATATAGCTTCTTAAAGTCAGATCCAAACTTAATTACTTCAAGATTGTTTTTGTTTATATATTTTAATATTTTTGGAGATTCAATACAATTGGTATCGGACAAAAAATCGCTATTAATTTTAACATTATATCCGTAAGAAAAAAATTTATTTATATTAATATCTTCGCTACTAATGATGCCTTTTGTTTTAGCAGCAGGCATATTCATTTTTAATGAAAAATTTTTAAATACAACTGTTTTCTTAATTTGAATATAATACTCTTCTTTGCCAAGCCTATCTTTTGCGATATATGGCACGCTCAAAGAAATTGATGGAAAAACATCTAGATATGCAACTTTGTTTATATTAATTCTTGAATAAACAAAATAAATAAAAAAGTTAATAAAAAAATAAAAAAATAAAAAAATAAAATTACGATACATTTTTTTTTCTATAAAAAATTAATAAATTAAATAAAATTATAATAAAAGAAAAAAAACTTAATATCTTTCCAAAAAAAAACATGGTTTCCGTTGATAGAGGTAATGAAATATAATTATTTCCAAAAATAGTATTATTTAAACTTAAAGCGCTGGAATTTAAAAATAAACCAGAGCTATTAAAAGAATTGAAAATTAAATAAATATATAAAATTGAAAAGAACAAAGAAGATAAAAAACCTATTCTCTTGTTAAAAATAAATAATGGAATTAACCATGCTATATACTGAGCATTAAGCCCTCCTTTTATGATAATAACAGCTGGTAAGAAAATAATAAACTTCTGCATTTCTCCTTTAAAAAAAAATAAATAGATAATTAGAGTCAATATTAAAAAATTTTCAATTATATTTGGAAACTTGTAAAAGAAATCAATATCAAAACTAGAAACTAAAAATTTTGTAAGTAAATGATAAATATTTAACAGCGATATATATTCATTCCCTGTAAGAAAGTAAGGTATTAAAAAAAATACTGCAAAAGATAAGATAAAAATATAATTAATTTTTTTATTCTTAATTACGTAAAGCGCAATTAAAGGCAAAAAAATAGGTTTTATTAAACATGAAATAGATAAATAAAATCCCCTATAAAATTCTGAGTTATTTTTTTCATTTTTATTTCCAATTGATAAAAAAGCGAAGGCAAAGGCCCAAATATCTATTTGCCCATGTATTCCCGTATAAAGAATTAAAAAAGGATTAAAAAAAATTAATATACATAATTTTTTATCCTGCATTGGTATTAAGCCTCTTAAACTATAAAATAATAATATTTCTGAAAAAAAAGTGAAAATTCTTAAAGAAGTTAAAAAATCTATAGATATGTTCTTTAAGAAATATGAAGAATAGTAAGGAAAAATGTATGAAAATGGGGAATATGGCATTCCACTAACATCTTGTTTTTTATCAAAATACTCAACATGGCTTAGGGCGTTATAGATATCGGAATGACCTGCATAAAAAATAATGACTAAATATTTTATACAAAAAGAAAAAGAAATAATCGCCATGACAAATAGCAAATCATTCTCTCTGAGTTTTTTCATTTTTTAAGCAGTTTTTTTAAAATTTTTAATAAAAAAAGCTTTAAGTGTATTGCAAACATACTCAATATTATTTTTAGTTAAACTTGTGCCGCTTGGTAAATGCAATGAGTTTTTTGAAATAATACTTGCGTTGGGAAACTCCTTAGGATTAAATTTTTTTTTTAAATAAAGTGCTTCAAAAACAGGATTGACCATCTGCCTACAATCTACCCCTTTTTCTCTCATAAATTTTAATAAACTGTTCCTTAAACCGATTTTTTTTATCTTGATGGTCATAAGCCAATGCACCGGATGACACCATTTTTGAAAAGATCTAATTTCTATATATTTTTCTAAATTTTTTAAATTAGAATAATATAACTTTAATTGCCTATTTCTTATATCAATAATTTTTTTATATTCTAATATTTGGGATAATCCTATTGCAGCCTGTAAATTTGTCATTCTATAATTAAAACCTAATCTTGTATGAAAATATTTTTTCTTTAATGACATTCCATGATCTCTCATCTGCAGACATAAATTATAATATTTTCTTGAATTGGTAATAATGGCACCACCTTCTCCAGTGGTTAAAATTTTATTTGCAAAAAAACTTAAAGTTGTGATATTACCAAAAGTTCCTAGTAGTTTGCCCTTGTATTTTCCGCCAAGACTTTCAGCATTATCTTCTATTACGAAAATCTTATTTTTCTTACAAATGCTCATAATTTCGTCCATATGTGCACTATGACCGAATTGATGAACTACAATTAATGCTTTAGTTTTTATAGTTATTTTTTTTTTTAATTTAATTGGGTCTATTGTTAGAGTTTCAGTGTCAATATCTACTAATTTTAAATTATAATTAGCTAGCAATACCATATTTGCAGGTGCAATAAACGTTAAGGCTGGACAAATAACCTCGTCACCCTTTTTCAATCCCAAAGCCAATAAAGATAAATGTAAAGCTGAAGTACAATTAGATGTTACAAGGGAGTATTTACTAGAATGAAACTCCGCTAACTTTGTTTCAAATTTTTTTATGAACATTCCTTGACTTGAAATCCAATTCTCATTTAATGCTTGTAAAACATTATTTTTACCTGATTTAGAAATATACGGATCAAAAATAGGAATCATATTTTTTAATTTTTAATAATTAGATCAGTTAAAAATAAGCACCCCGATAAAGGTAAAAATTATTAGCAGCTTATTATTTAATATAATTAAGAGTATTATCACTGTCTACTATGAAATTATATAATAAAAAAAATTAATTAAAAATATTAGCTTGATTATTTTATAATTGTATTTTTTTTAAAATTCTTCCACGCTAATTTATTTCTAACATCAAAATATCTTGATGCAGGAATTCCAATCCCTCCTGTACGTTTTGCTGTTAAATCTACAGACTCTATTTTTTGTCCTTTAAAAATATTTTTTCTAGCAACTAGATATTTTTTTAATTTTTTTACATTTTTTTTTTCAGAAACTGAAATTTCTTTTTTACCATTCCCAAAGCAAGATTCTAATAATTTAATATTTTTTACAAGCTCAATAAATTCATTTGCCTCTAGTGAAAGACGATGATCTGGTCCAGATAATTTTCTACTTGTAGTAATATGTTTTTCATAACAACAGGATCCTAAAGCTACTGAAGCAATAGCAGTCAAATTTCCTATGGTATGATCAGAATATCCAACTAAACATTTAAATTTATTCTTATATGTATTAATAACGTTCAAATTAGCTTCTGCAATTGGAGCTGGATAACTACCTGTGCACTGCATTAAAATAAATTTTGTGCCTAAATATTTTTTTAAAATATCAACGCTCGTAGTAATCTCATTTAAATCAGACATGGCCGTTGACAAAATTATAGGTTTTCTTTTTTTTGCTATATATTCCAATAATTGATAATTATTTATATCGGTGGATGCGATTTTAAATATTTCAACTCCAATTTTTTCAAGCATATCTGCGCTTTTATAATCATACGGTGTTGACATAAAAATAATTCTCTTTTTCTTACAATAATTCATGAGCTCAAGATGAGCCTTGTGGCTTAATTCTTGACTTTTTAGAAGTTTGTACCAACTAAGTTTTCGATTAGAGCCTGTTGTTTCTATATGATAAGTTGCCTTTGGCGCATTTTCTAAAATTATTTCATCAGTTACAAAAGTTTGAAACTTAACAGCATCAGCTTTCGCTGAAACGGCAATATCTATTAAATTTTTTGCGATTTTAATGCTTCCATTATGATTAACACCAGCCTCCGCGATGACAAAACAACTTCCACTATTTGAAATACTCTTATTAAAACTTAAATTAATTTTTTTAGTTAGTTTTTTCATATATTTTTCTTACTAATATTAAACTTTTTTTTACGCTTTCAATGCTTGCGTTCCTAAACTCCAGGATAATAGGTTTATTTCGTAAAAACTTCAAATAAAGTAAATTTTTTGATTTCTTGGTTAAGGGAAGATGTTGATCATGTCGTCCATTATTTGAACTTATTTCTACTGCTGCTATTTTGGGTAAAATTAATTTAATAAACTTTTTAAGAGAGAATTTATTTTTGATTGATGAAAAAAATGAATGCGCAATATTAAAATTAACATAAAGTCCATTTGGTATTTCTAAAAATAGTTTTTTATATTCTGCCGGAGTTTGCATTATTAAAAATTGACCATTTTCTATAGAGCCTTCTGTTTCTAATGCGATTTTTACTTTTTTTTTATTAGCATAACTAATAATTTTTTTTAAGGATGTAATCATATTAGTAAAACCTAGTTTTTTCGAGAGCAATTTATTTTTAGTGCAAAAAATAAAGTCATAATTTTTTTTTTTAAAATCTGATTGTGGTAGTGCTTCAGATAAAAAACCAGGATGTATCGTATACAACAAAGCACCAACTTCTTTACAAAAATCGATATTACTTAATATTAGATCTACTGAATTTTCTCGAATCTTTTTGTTAGCTGAAGCTATATTTATTAAAAAGTTACTATCTCTAGGAGGAGGGAAAAAATTATGTATAAATATATTTTTTGTACTTATTTTTTTAAATATTTTTTTAAAATTATTTCTCGAATTGTATTTGTGTGTAGAGCCAATTTCAATTCCATCAATATCAAGATTTGACAACTCTAATAGGACTGTCTCTAAACAAGAACTATTTTTTTTATAATATGTAGTAGAAACTAAAATCATATGCTAATTTTAAATGAAAAAAATATTTAAATATTACTTATTTTTTGTTAAAATTTTCTGCATAACAAAGCCATTAATTTGATATCGGCATTTTTTATAAAACTCAATGTTATGCTTTTTGCTACACTGTAGAGCAATTTTATAACAATTTACACTTTTGCCAATTTCAGAAAGTTTTGTAACAATCTTTTTTCCTAAGCCAATAGATTGAAAATTTTTATCTATCACAATATCCTCTATATGACCAAGAATTCCTCCTCTAATTTTTTTTTCTAAAAATATAGAACCATAACCAACAACTAAATCTTTCTCATTTATGGCAACAATTGCATGTAAGTTTTTTTGCAATGAGAATTGTCTCCAGATCTTGTTATAATCTTTTTTCTTAAGTGAAAATTTAGTTAAATTTTTAGATAAAAGCTTAACAACACTAATAAAATATTTTTTTTCTATTTTTACGATTTTTGTATTCATTTATTATTAAATTTTAAAGAACATAAATTTTTCTAAGATCATACAAGTATTTAATCATTAGAAAAATATTTTTTATCAAATTCAAGTATCCATTAAAATAACTTTGTCCATATTTTCTCGGAAAATGATTTATTTCAATACTTGCAATTTTAAATTTATTTTTTTTAGCAAAAACATAGATCTCTGGGTTTATATAATTATAATAAAATTTAATATTTAATGAATTTGCAAGTTTTTTACTCAAAATTTTATAACCACAATTAATATCTTTTATAGAAGATTTTATCATGAAATTTGCAATAATATTAAAAAAAATAGACATAAATATCCTTAAGAATGAGTCTTGTCTTTTTTTTCTTATACCAATTACCAAATCATTATTCTTAGATGCATTAATAAATTTATCTATATCTTCGGGGTCGTATTGCCCGTCACCATCCATAATTACATACAAGTCTGCTTTTGGTTCTTTTATAGCGCTAAAATTATTATAAGCGTATCCCATATTTTTAATTTGTTTCTTATAATTAAGTTTTTTATGATTAATACTTTTAACAATATCTTCTGTGTTATCATTTGAATTATTATCAAAGACCCAAAATTCATAATCTAACTTTTTTTTATCCAAAGTAAAAAGGGCTGAAGTTATTGTGGATTTTAATGAGGCAGACTCATTATAAACTAAGATAGAAAAACAAATTTTTTTTACTTCCACACTTTCCATGGGGCCTTCTTTTTTTTCCATAAATCATTCAAAAATTTATGATCACTACTATTGTCCATGGGATGCCAAAAACCTTTATGTCTATACATGTACAACTTCTTTTTTTTTGCTAAATTTTGCAAAGGCTCTTCTTCAAAAGTTGTATTTGAATCTTTAATATAGTTTAGAACCTCTGGATTACAAACAAAAAAACCTCCGTTTATCCAAAAATTTTTATTACTAGGTTTTTCTCTAAAATCTTTAACTAAATTTCTGCTTTTATTGTTAAAACTTTTTACTTTATTATTGCTCAGATCAATAGCTCCAAATCTGCCCTTAGGTAAAACGCCGCTTATTGTAATTATACCTTTATGAGCATTATGAAATTTTACTATTTTTTTGATATTGATGTTTGACAGGCCGTCTCCATAGGTTAACAAAAAATTTTCTTTTCCTATAATATTCTGGGCTTTTTTTATGCGCCCTCCGGTCATAGTATCTTCTCCTGTATCCAAAAGAGTGACCCTCCAATTCTCGTTAATCTTGTTCAAGGATTTTACCGAAGAATTATTTGTATCAATTTGCAAACTTGAATTATGCAAATTGTAATTTAAGAAAAATTCTTTTATTTTGTAGCCTTTATAACCAAGCAAAATCACAAAATCATTAAAGCCATATTGAGAATAAATTTTCATAATATGCCAAAGTATAGGTTTGCCACCAATTTCAATCATTGGTTTTGGTTTAGAATTAGTTTGTTCTGAAAACCGTACACCAAATCCACCTGCTAAAATTAAAACTTTCATAGTTTCTTAATATGGAAAAGAATATTATATTGCAACATAAATATGAAAATTCTCATTACTGGAGGAGATGGTTTTATAGGAAAAAATTTTTTTGAAAGAATCAAAACTACAAAAGGATTAAAAATCAAAATTTTATCTCGAAAAAAAAATAGCAATATAAATAAAATCCGAATTATAAAGCTTTCAAAAAATTTAAATACTGTAAAAAAAAAATTAAAAAAATTTAGCCCGGATATAGTGATCCATTTTGCAACTTTTTATAGCACAGAAAGAAATTTGCTTAGCCAAAAAAAAATGATTGAATCGAACTTACTATTTGGATCAAATTTACTTGAAATTATAAATTTAAAAAAATTGAAAGCCTTTATATATACAAACACATATAGCATTTACGATTCCAAAAAAAAATACAACCCTAAAAATTTTTATAGCATTACAAAGTATATGTTTGAATTTGTTTTAAAATATTATTCCAAGCTTTATAATTTTAAAGTAATAAATCTATTACTATCTGACATATATGGGAAAGGAGATAGGAGAGGGAAGTTTGTAAACTTATTAATAAATGCATATAAAAAGAATAAAAATTTAAATGCGTCTCCAGGATATCAAAAAATAAATTTATTACATGTTGAAGATTTAATAAATGCAATTGTAATGCTGATAAAAAAAATAAAAATTTTGAAGAAATGGAGTAAATTTTCTGTTTTTTCTAAAGAAGTATTAAGTTAGAGAAAATTAAAGAAAAAATTTGATAAAATCTATAAAAAAAAAATTAGTGTAAATTTTGGTTTTTATAAATATAGAGAAAATGAAGACATGAATTTTAGACCAAAGTTTTCAAAAATTTATGGGTGGGAACCAAAAATAAATATAGAGCATGGAATCAAAAAAATTTAAAAGTAAAAACAAAAATATTGAAGGTCTTTTTTTATTACCAAAAAAGAAATTCATTGATCACAGGGGAACGCTGCAAAAAAGTTTTACGAAAGATTGGACGACTCTAAAAAAATTTAATATTAAAGAAGTTTATTTCACAACATCCAAAAAAAATGTATTAAGAGGTTTTCACTATCAGCCTATTAATGGATCTAAAAAAATTGTTTTTTGCACAACTGGAAAATTTTTAGATGTTGTTGTTGATCTTAGAAAAAAATCGAAGACCTATGGAAATATTTGTTCAAAAATATTAACAGAAAAATCAGATTTTGCTATTCATATTCCAAGTGGATGCGCTCATGCAAATCTTTCTCTCGAAAAAAATAGTGCAATGTTTTATTTAACTACAAAAACATTTAAAGGATCCAAAGATCGCTATTATTTATGGAATAGTATAGTTTTTGATTGGGGAATAAAAAAACCTATACTGTCCAAACTAGACCTGAAAGCAAAGATTATTAAAATATGAGAAAAAAAATTCTCGTACTTGGAGCTGGTATTGCTGGGCTATCTGCTTCTTATCATCTAAATAAATTTAATATTAAAAATGCTGTTTTCGAAAAAAAAAATAAAGCTGGAGGGTTGCTGGCAAACTTTAAGATAAAAAAATTTATATTTGATCATTTTGTTCATTATTCTTTTGCAAAAGACAGTTATACAAAAAAATTCTTTGCAAAATCATCTCCGTACTTTGTTCATAAAGAACCAAGACCTAATAATTATTATAAAGGACTTTGGCTGGAACACTCCCCCCAACTACACTTATTTCCTCTTAATTTACTAGAAAAGTTGAGAGTTATTTTCAGTTATATTTTTAGAAATAAGATCGATAATAAAAAAAATAATAACTATCAGCAATGGCTCGAAGCAGCCTATGGTAAATATTTTGCAAAAAATTTTACTAAAAACTATACTCAAAAATATTGGTCGCTTTCACCTTCTAAAATGGAAACCAAATGGTTAGAATTTCGAATGCCAAAAATTAATCTTAAAGATTTATTTTTGGGCGCATTCACTTCTAGATATAAAAATACTTTTTATGGATCTAATTTAAGGTACCCTCAAAGAGGTGGTTATGAATCTTTTTTAAGGATTTTAAAAAAAAATAAAAGTATTAAACTTAACCACGAAGTAAATAAAATTGATTTAAAAAATAAAAAAGTTTTTTTAAAAAATAAAAGAATTTATTTCTATAGATATATAATTTCTACTTTACCATTAACAGAAATTTGCTCAAAAATTATTAATATTCCCGATGAGATAAAAAAAAGCTCTGCTAAACTTAATTATACAAGCGGAATATTAATATCAATCTGTCTTAATAAAAAAATTAAATTTAGACCCTGGTTCTATGTTTATGATAAGCGCATCCCTTTTGCTAGAGCTTATAGTCCGAGTGAAAAATCAAAATTTAATGCCCCAAAAAATTCCAGTTCACTTCAACTTGAAATTTACTACAACAAAAAATATAAAAATAAATTCTACAATGAGACTAAATTAAAAAAGAAATCGATTGAAAGTCTTTTAAAAATGAACCTGTTTTCCAAAAAAGACATCAAATATGTTGATATTAGAAAAATAGAGTATGCAAACATAGTTTTTGATCATCAGATTTATGAAGCTAGAAATAAAATCATTAATTTTCTTGAAAAAAATAATATTTTTGGTGCTGGAAGATACGGAGAATGGAAATATCTTTGGTCAAACGAATCTTTTCTAAGCGGAAAAAGAGCTGCGGAGAAAATCTATAATATTACTGCAAATAATTTAAAATTTGCTGGTTAACTTTCTTAATTATATCCTTTTTTTTGCGTAAATTTTCAATTTCAATAATATTTTCTAGAGTTTTTACAATACCCCATCGAGGTTTCCATCCAAGATATTTATAGGCTTTATAATTACTTAACATTAGTATTTTGGCTTCTTTAAATCTCGACTTAATAATTTTATAATTAATATTCAATTTATTGCTAAAAAATTTAACTATGTAGATCACTTTCTTAAAACTGCTTTTATCTGGTCCGAAATTCCATTTATAACTTAATTGCTCAAACCTATTATTTTTGTACTGATACTGAGATAAAGTTATGTATGCGAAAGAAGTTTCTAATACATGCAACCAAGGTCTTATTGCGTTTGGCATCCTTACAAAAAGTCTTATCTTTTTTCTATGTGAATTAAAAATATCAGGAATAATTCTGGAAACGTTATGGTCTCCACCACCAACAACGTTGCCAGATCTGGCGACGGATGTAAACTTTAGTCCACCACTTTCTTTAAAAGAAAATAAATAAGAAGAAACTATCTGTTCTGCGCAAACCTTTGAAGCGCTGTATGGATCTTTTCCCCAGAGATTATTTTCTTCTTTGTATAAAATTTTTTGATCATTATTTTTATAAACTTTGTCTGTCGTGACAATAACAGCCGACTTAACAAATGAGTTATTTTTTATTTGATCTAAAATATTTAAAGTTCCTATACAATTAACTTCAAATGTCTTTTCTGGACTTTTATATGCAGTATTCACTATAGACTGTGCAGCAAAATGAAAAATTATCTCTGGTTTATATTTCTTTATAACTTTATTAAGTTTTTTTTTGTTTAAAATATTTTCATAAATATTTATTTTTATTCTTTTGTTTAAATTAGTTTTTAAAAAAAAAGAATTTTTTTCTGGTTTTAACGAATAACCTATAATTTTAGAATTAAAATTTAAAAGAATATTACACAGCCAACTTCCTTTAAATCCAGTGTGCCCTGTTATTAAAACTTTTTTTTTATTCCAAAATTTTTTAATA
>Ga0114980_10002748_pt1 | contig 12256 bp, 9 predicted proteins | sample S_140806_EF_Meta_FD_87018 | JGI IMG/M metagenome (GOLD analysis project Ga0114980, IMG submission 87018) | Freshwater microbial communities from Lake Simoncouche, Canada to study carbon cycling - S_140806_EF_MetaG | ecosystem: Environmental > Aquatic > Freshwater > Lake | place: Lake...
AGCTGGATGAGGGCAGCCTCGGCGTCCCCTTCACGGTGAGGGCCAACGATCAGGGCTACGTGCGAGTGGTGTGCCCTGTCACCGAACGCGAATACGCCCCTGAGGAGCTGGTGGCCAGCATCCTGCGCAAGTTGGTGGACGACGCCTCCACTTACCTCGGCGAACCGGTGGAAGCGGCGGTGATCACCGTGCCGGCTTACTTCAACGACGCCCAGCGCCAGGCCACCCGTGATGCCGGACGTCTGGCCGGGATCGCGGTGGAGCGCATCCTCAATGAACCCACGGCCGCTGCCCTGGCCTACGGATTCGATCGCAGCACGGTGAAGCGCGTGCTGGTGTTCGACCTCGGGGGCGGCACCTTTGATGTTTCCGTGCTTCGCATCGCCAACGGTGTGTTTGACGTGAAGGCCACCAGCGGTGACACCCAGCTGGGTGGCAACGACTGGGACCGTCGGATCGTGGACTGGCTGGCCGATGGCTTCCTGAAGGAGCATGGCATCGACCTGCGGCGCGACCGTCAGGCACTGCAGCGCCTGACCGAGGCGGCTGAGAAGGCCAAGATCGAACTCTCCGGGGTGCGCAGCACGCCGATCTCGCTTCCCTTCATTGCCACGGCCGAGGCCGGGCCCTTGCACATCGAAACCACCCTGGAGCGGCCGCGTTTCGAATCCCTCTGCCCCGATCTGCTCGACCGTCTGTTGCGGCCCGTGCAGGGGGCGTTGCGGGATTCCGGCCTGGCCGCCGATGCGATCGACGATGTGGTGCTTGTGGGCGGCAGCACGCGCATGCCGATGGTGCAGGAAATGGTGCGCACCCTGATCCCCCGGGAACCCTGCCAGTCGGTGAATCCCGATGAGGTGGTGGCGATCGGTGCCGCCGTGCAGGCCGGCATCCTCACCGGCGAGCTGCGCGACCTGATGCTCAACGATGTCACCCCGCTCTCCCTGGGATTGGAGACGATCGGTGGGGTGATGAAGGTGCTGATTCCGCGCAATACCTCGATCCCGGTGCGCAAGAGCGATGTGTTCAGCACTTCCGAGGCCAACCAGAACTCGGTGGACATCCATGTGCTCCAGGGTGAACGTCAGATGGCGGAGGGCAACAAGTCACTGGGCCGCTTCCGCCTCTCCGGCATCCCGCCGGCGCCGCGGGGGGTGCCCCAGGTGCAGGTGTCCTTCGACATCGATGCCAATGGTCTGTTGCAGGTGGCCGCCACCGACCGCACCACGGGCCGGCAGCAGAGCGTTTCGATCCAGGGGGGCACCAATCTCAGCGAGGAGGAGATCAACCGACTGCTGCTGGAAGCCGAACAGAAGTCGGTGGAGGATCGCCGCAAGCGCTCCGAGATCGACCGCCGCAACCGCGCCCAGACGCTGGCGTCGCAGGCCGAACGTCGCCTGCGGGATGCGGCCCTTGAACTCGGTCCCTATGGGGCCGAACGGCAGCAGAGGTCGGTGGAGCTGGCCCTGCGGGATGTGCAGGACCTGCTTCGCTCCGAGGACACCGCCGAACTGGAACTGGCTGTGAGCCAGCTTCAAGAAGCCCTGTTCGGGCTCAACCGTCGCCTCCTCAGCGAGCGTCGCGCCGAAGCGGGTCCGCTGCAGGGCATCAAGAACACGCTGGGCTCCCTGCGGGATGAACTCTTCTCCGACGACGAATGGGACGAATGGGATCGGGACGGCCGCGCCGACCCCTGGGCCAGCCCGCAGCGGCGCCCCGCGGCCGAGCGTGGTGAGGGCGATCGCTATCAAACCCGCTATGACTCCCGCTGGGAGACGCCGGCTTCCCCCTCCTATGGACTGGGAGCGGCTGGGGGTTCAAGCGGTGCTGACCGTCTGGATGGGCCGGCCCGTGGCGATTGGAGTGGGCCGGGGCGCCCCTGGGATGAAGGGCCCCCGTCTGCTCGTTATGGGCCCGACCGCGAGGCTGAGGGGGAATCCGATCGGGCCTGGTCACGCCGTTCCGAGGCCTTGGGCCGGCGGCCGTCACCCCCCCCCTACGCCGAGCAGGACGATCCCTGGTCCAATGGTTGAGAGCCAGGGGAGCCTCGACTACTGGGGCGTTCTGGGCCTGGAGCCCGGGGCCGATGCCGTTGCCTTGAAGGGGGCCTTTCGCGATCAGGCCCGCCGCTGGCATCCCGATCTCAACGGCAGCGATCCGGTGGCGGAGGAACGCTTCAAGCAGGTGAACGAGGCCTATGCCGTGCTCTCCGATCCCCGCAAGCGCCGAATCTGGGAGGAGGGTCTGGTGGCGGGGGGCGTTGCCGGGGATGACGATCCCTTCGCCAGCGGCTTCCCCGATTTCGAGGACTATCTCGATCGCCTCTTCGGCCGGGTTGCCGCTGGGGGGGGAGACGAAGATCCAGTGCCCTATCGCCCCGATCGGGCGCCCGCCCCAGCGGATTCCGGCGATAGCCGATGGAATGACGCATCCTCGGCGGTCGGTCGGGGTGATGTCGCCACCACGGCGCCGCCCCCGCCGCCCCCGGTGGTGGCGGCCAGTGACCAGGAGACCGTGCTGGAGCTCACCCCCGACCAGGCCTTGGCGGGTTCACGGGTTGAGCTGGAGTTGGCGGATGGCCTGGTGGTGGAGGTGAACACCCCTGCGTTGGCCGGTGACGGCTGGCGGCTGCGCCTGGCCGGTGTGAGTGCCGGCGGCGGCGACCATTTCCTGCAGCTGCGGGTGCGCACGGAGGAGGGGCTGCGGATCGATGGCCTGCGGGTGCTCTACCCCCTAGAGCTGGCGCCGGCGGATGCGGTGCTCGGTTGTCAGGTGGTGGTGCCCACCCTGGAGGGACCGGTGCGGCTGCGGGTTCCGGCGGGCTCCTCCAGCGGCCGTCTGCTGCGGTTGCGGGGAAGGGGCCTGCGAGATGGAGAGCGCTGTGGTGATCAGCTTGTGGAGGTGCGCATCGTGGTGCCCACCGAGCTGGATGAGGCCGAGCAGGCCCTCTACCGGAGGCTTCAGCAGTTGGCGCTGGAGCGGCACGATGCCAGCGCTCCAGCGAACCGGTGATGAGACACTGGGGCCATCCATAGCCTCTAACCGTGCCCGCGACCCCTTCACCCGTGAGGGTGCATGTGCTGCTCTACGACGCTGGCGGTGACCAGGAAGGTATCCATTCGATCGAGTTGGCAGGGCGCACCGTGGTGTTGCTCTTCGAGGATCCCGATGATGCCGAGCGCTACGCCGGTTTGCTCGAGGCCCAGGACTTTCCCGTGCCCACTGTTGAAGTGCTCGATCGCCAGGAGATCGAGATCTTCTGCAGCGAGGCTGGCTACGAGGCCCGCTTCGTGCCGGCCGGATTCCTGCCCCGCAGCGATGAGGAGCGCCTGTTGATCGCCCCGCCCGAACGCAACATGGACGTGAGTCAGTGGCAGGAGCAGATGGCTGCAGACGCCGCCAGCACCGCGGCGGAGGCCTCGCCGTCCGTGGGCGATCCTGAACTGGAGGCCTTCCGGCGTCGCCTGGAGGGTCTGCTGTGAGCGCCCCACCCCAGGCCCTCGATCGCGGCCATCTGCTCACTGAACAGCCCAATCCCGCCAGTGAATCCCTCGACGAACTCGAGACCAATGCTCTGGTGGACCTGTTTTGTGAGAACGAATTGGAGACCCAGCGCGCTGTGGCCGGGGCAGCCCCGTGCCTCGCTGCGGCGGTGGATGCGATCGCCCAGCGGCTGCGCTCCGGTGGGCGCCTCTTTTATCTCGGCGCTGGCACCTCCGGGCGCCTGGGTGTGTTGGATGCGGCCGAATGCCCCCCCACCTTCTGCACACCGCCCGAGCTGGTGCAGGGGGTGCTGGCCGGTGGGGCCCCCGCACTGCTGAGAAGTTCTGAGGGCCTGGAAGATCTTTTTGATGCAGGCCCGGCCGACCTGAAGGAGCGCGGGTTCGCTGCGGCCGATGCCCTGGTGGGCATCGCGGCGGGGGGCACAACCCCCTATGTGCTCGGGGGACTCAGCCATGCCCGCAGCATCGGAGCCCTGGCCATCGCCCTGGCCTGTGTGCCCGCCGAGCAGGCGCCCATGCCCTGCGACATCGACATTCGTTTGCTGACGGGACCGGAATTGCTCACCGGCTCCACCCGCCTCAAGGCCGGCACCGCCACCAAGATGGCCCTCAACATCCTCTCCACCGGGGTGATGGTGAGGCTGGGCAAGGTGCACGGCAACCGGATGGTGGATGTGGCTGTAACCAACAGCAAGCTGGAGGATCGGGCCCTGCGGATTCTGCGCGACCTGGCCGGGGTGAAGCGGGGGCATGGGCGCGAATTGCTGGCTGAGGCCGGTGGATCGGTGAAGCTGGCCCTGCTGATGGCCCTCAGCGGCCTCGATGCGCATCGGGCCGCCAGCCATCTGGCCGAAACCGGCCCTTCGTTGCGGGCAGCACTGGCAGCCCTCCCCCGCTCCTGAGCAGCCTCCCCCTCTCCTAATCAGGGGGAATTGCGGCCGTTCAGCCCACGAGGCGATCGAGCGGAACCACGATCCACAGCCGTCTCTCCCTTCCTCCGTGTTGAGGCGACCCTGGACCGGTGTAGATCGCCACGAGGCCATTGGGACCCCGTTTGCTGAGCCCCGGGGCGTAGCCATAACGGGCTCCGTGGTTGGCCAGGCTGGTGGCGGAGCGAAGGCCGATCGCCAGGGCTGCCTGGCTACTCGGGAGCCGGGATTCATGGGCGAGGTTGGCCATCTGGGCCTCCGACACAACGGCGGCGCTTTCGGAGCTGGAACGCTCGGATTCACCATCCCGCCTGGAGCCGGCGTTCCGTGTCGCCGCTTTCGGGCGGTCGCGATCCACCGTGCGGGTCCCCAGCCTTGCTTCGATCTGATCCAGCCGCCGATGCACCTCCTGGAGCGGATCCGTAGGGCCGGCCCCGGTGTCTTCTGCCGCCGCCACCGGATCCGGGGCCGGGCCGTTCGGTTTCGGACGGCGGAAGAACATCATCGTGAGGCTGCCCACCGGGAACACACCCACCAGCTCCCAGCCCTTGCTGCCATGGCCGTTGAGGAAGGCCTGGAGTTGCTGAGCAGGGTGCTGGGGTTTGCCCCCGTTGGCCTCGCTGGGCTTTTCGTAGAACTGGGGAAACTCTTTTTTCAGAAAGGTTTCGGTGAAGACGGGCTTCACCCCGCCGGCCTCGGGGTCATCAGCGGCGGCGGCTGGTTTTGGCGGCTCCACATTGATGTGGATCACCTGGTATTCCCAACAGTCCACGGGCGACTCCACGCAGGTTGCTCCAGATTGTCAGCTGCCGTAAGGACCCCAATAGGGGCTGGTGAAGAGGTCGGTGCGGAGCCGGGTCTCGGCCGGCACCTGTTCGGGCGCGGTCATCAGGGCATGGCGAAGGGCCTGGTGGGCGCCACTGGCGGGCCGCTGGGCCGCGATCCGCTGGGCGGCCTTCGCGACGATCTGCTGGGCCAGGCTGGCGTTGGTGCGGAGGTTTTCGATCACCATCTCCACGGTCACGGCGTCGTGGTCCTGGTGCCAGCAGTCGTAGTCGGTGACCATCGCCAGGGTGCTGTAAGCGATTTCCGCCTCCCGGGCCAGCCGGGCCTCGGTGTGGTTGGTCATGCCGATCACCGCGCAGCCCCAGGAGCGGTAAAGCTCCGACTCGGCGCGGGTGGAGAAGGCGGGGCCCTCCATGCAGAGGTAGGTGCCGCCGCGGTGAAGGGTGCGGCCAGCGGGCATCAGGCTCTCGCCCACATCCGCCAGGATGCTGCTGAGCACGGGGCAGAATGGATCGGCCACGCCAACGTGGGCCACCAGGCCATCGCCGAAGAAGCTGAGCGGGCGTTGGTGGGTGCGATCGATGAACTGATCCGGCACCAGCATGTCGAGGGGTTGGTTCTTCTCCTGCAGGGAGCCCACGGCGGAAACGGAAAGGATCCAGCGCACGCCCAGGGAACGCAGGGCCCAGAGGTTGGCCCGGTAGGGAACCTCGGTGGGGGTAAAGGAGTGGTGACGCCCATGGCGGGCTAGGAACACCACCTCCAGGTCGCCGATCCGGCCGAGCCGCAGCTGATCGGAGGGGGCCCCATAGGGCGTCGCGACGCTGATCTCGCGCAGATCCTCCAGCCCATCCATCGCATAGAGACCGCTTCCCCCCAGGACGCCAAGACGGGCCTGGCTGAGATCGGAAGCGATGCTGTTGCTCATGGCGTTGGGATGGGCTGGGCCCTGTCTACAACAGGATCCGGGCGGGTGGGGTGTGGATCCAGGCCATCCTGCGTGGCCGGCGATCCAAGGGTGGGGCGCTAGCGATCCGCTGCAGAGCGATTCCAGGGGTCAAAGATCGCCAAAGACCAAGGACTCCATTCAGAGCGGGCCATGCCCAGCCGCATCGGCTGGCAGGATTAAGGGGTTTGCCACCCAGCGCCATGACCACCGCCACGATGGACACCGAAGCCGGCACCATCACCCTGGAGCTCTTCGATGCGGAGGCGCCGGGCACGGTGGCCAATTTCGTGAAGCTGGCCAATGAGGGTTTTTACGACGGCCTGGCCTTCCACCGGGTGATCGATGGCTTCATGGCCCAGGGCGGCTGCCCGAACAGCCGTGAGGGGGCCCGCGGCCAGGCCGGTACGGGCGGGCCGGGCTACACGATCCCCTGCGAGATCAACAGCAATAAGCACAAGGCAGGCAGCCTCTCGATGGCCCATGCGGGACGCAACACCGGTGGCAGCCAGTTTTTCCTGTGCCATGCCCCCCAGCCCCACCTCGATGGCCAGCACACGGTGTTTGGTCAAACCAACGACCTGGATGTGGTGCTGAAGCTGCGCAATGGCAGCCAGATCAAGAGTGTCAAGATTCAGGCCTGACGGCCTCTATGGCCGTGCTGGCCTGGTCAAGGCGCTCTTGTAACAACAATGTAATCAGCTCGGTGAGCGTCATATCGTTAAGCAGGGCAAAACGCTTGGCTTGGTTATGCAGTTGCCCGTCGAGAACGACCGAAAGCTTTTTGGTTTTAGTAGATTTAACTTTTTTCATGGTAAATTATTTGGGCCGAAGGGAGAATTGCTAGAAATTGGTTATACAAGCGCTTGTCGCGTCACCTCGGTTGTCGGGTCTAGCCATTGCGCCGCAAGGGATAGATGTGTTCTCTGTAGCACGGATCACGGATGGGGGGTGCGGGTTTGAGCCTGTGGCTAATGCGAAGCTTCAGGGAGCAAATGCGAAGACCCTTGGCTGATTCATGCAGCAGTTGAGTTGCACAACCTAGGCTTCCACAGGTCTGGTCCTTGGATCGCTTGGAAAAGAGTATCAACCAATACACAGCCGTTAACGAGGCCGGCCTTAAGGGACCCGGGGATGAGGAATTTGCTTCCCTGCTTCAGGAATCGAGCTCATCGTCACAAGCCCGCATCTCCGTCTCTCTTCCTCGAGGTATTCATAAGCAATTAAAGCTCCTGGCTCATGATCGGGATATTACAATTTCAACACTGCTGTTGGGCTTGATTAAGGCTGAAATTCAGCGATCTGAAGCCATCAGTCACTAGTCTAGCTTCACCCTAAGGGTCACTAATTGATCAAGATTGTTCTGGCCTTTTGAGGCTTGCTTAAGGCTGCTGAGCATGGCAATGGCTTCTTCGATCGTGAAAGTTGTCTTGCCGTTATCGATTGGGTCTTTGGCGAGCTCGCCTCTTGCTAGGTTGGCCAAGTTGATTTCTTCCAGGGGAGTTTTGTCGTAGATGATTCGATAAGCTCTGCTAGCGGTGTCGATCGATCCAAGTCCACTGGCTTGAATCATGGCGTTTGCATTGGAATGATGATCATGATTATGAAATAACAAGCGATGCAACTGAGTGAGGCGCCAGAGTTTGAGCCAACGCATTGGTGTTAGCTTGGATTGGCTCTGAAAGCTTGCTTGTATCGTCCTCGGTGTTGCGTGAATAGCCTTGGCTAGCTGTTCAAGGTTGATGGCAGCAGCGCTGTTCTGATCGCAAAACCACTGGATGGCTGTTTTCACGTGATGGCAGGCAAGGAGGCTGGATCGGTTCGCCTTCAGGGAGCCCATCAACTGGCATTCAGCAATGAGATCAATCAAAAACTGATCGGCCCATTGATCCTGCTCTTCTGAGCTTAGGCTTTTTTGAAGATGGATATCCGCTTGCTCGCCAAGACGAATCAGCCCAGGGGAGGCCTCCTGGCCATGAAGGGCCATGATGGTGCTGAAAGCAAGCCCTTGGAAGGCGAGCTCCCTTAAGAAGCGAGCTGTTTCCAGCCTGATGTAAATTGCATCGCTATCGTCATGGTGGTTATAAACTTTGTCGTCGCTAGCGAAATGCCAATAGATGCTGTGGTGATCGCGCTGCTTTCGATCAATAGGGCCATTAGCCCCGGTGCTGAAGCCGCTGCCTGGCCGAGTGATGACCAGGCCGATGAAGGCATCCTGGAGGTGATAGCTGTTCGAGCACTGCCCCCGAATGGAAACGCGGCGCAGGATCAAGGATGAGAATTCCTTGCTCTTGATTTCAAAATGAAATGGGGAGCTCACATCAAGGAGATTGGCGTTATGAGTTCGCGCCAAGAAGTGGGCGTAATCGTCGCGATCACCCTTCACCCAGAAACTGCGGGACTTCATCGGTTGGCCAACAGCCTCCCTGCAGGTGACCCTGCCATGCTAGCTAGGGCAACACACCCAGGCCTTGAAGGCGCGGTTGCCGTGCCGTAAAGGCGCTGATCCTCTCGCCCACTGGGCCCTGAAGGTTCTGCCCGAGTCCGGCCAGCCCCTCCTGCAGGTGTTGTTCCAACTGCTGGCCGCCGAGATGGCGGCGCTGGCCATCCAGGACCAAGGCCTCCACCAGCGAGAACTCCACGGCACCGCCGCTGGCCGGCGCCACCAGATGGCCGTAGGGCCGCCCATTGAGGATCAGGGTCAGCAGCTCTTCGTTCACCTGCCGGGCCCGGTTGCCATCGGCGCAGGCGCTGCGATCGAGGCCAAGGCGGCCGGCGTGGAGCAGCAGGCTGATGGTCTTGGCCAGATCGGCCAAGGCGATGCCGGTGGCCTCGAGCAGCTGGCCGAAGCTGCGGGGGCCGTTGGCGAGGGCCTGTTCCAGTTGTCGATAGCGCTCCGACGAGCCACTCACCTGGCCGAAGCTGGTGGTGAAGCTGTAATGCTCTGTGGCCGGCGCTTCGAGGAGCCGCAGCATCACGCCGCTGATGCGTTGATGCAGTTCGCCCAGGGTGGTGGAGGCCACCCCGCGCAGAAAGAGGTCGCGGCGGAACGACTGGTTGACAGCCAGATCCTGCAGGCTCTGGCGCAGGCCGGGATCGGTTTCGGCGAGCACGGCGGGGCGCACGTTGGCGGGCAACAGATCGAGGAAGTTTTCCGGCAGGGTGGCACTGGCATGGAAGCGCAGCTTGTGGGGGGCGCAGCGCCGGTGCAGGTCCGCCACATAGAGGGGCTGCCATCCCGCATTGCCATACTCCTGCAGGAGATAGGCCGCATTCTGATTAGGAATCTGGGCCAGCTTGCCGCCCAGGGCTGGCTGGGCCTGGGCTAAGGCGGAGGGGCTTTCCTTGCTGCCCAACAGGGTGGTGAGGCGCTCTGCGGCGCCTCGAAAGTTTGGGCCGCTATGGGCGCTGCCCTGGCGCAGCTCGTTGGCCAGGTGCTGGAAGGCGGTGGCCGCCAACCAGCCGGGAAAGGTGTTGTAGGAGCAATAGAGGATGCCGCCGGGGTTGAGGGCCGCGGAGGCCAGCTGCAGCAGGGCGGCCTGGATCGGTTCGCTGATCCAGGTGGCGATGCCATGGGCCACCACGTAGTGATGGGCAGCGGCCAGGGCGCCGGGGTTGGCGGCCAGGCTGAGGAAATCGGCCTCTTGGAAGCTGATGTTGGCGAGTCCCAGCCGTTGGGCCAGCCGCCGGCTGTGCACGATGTGATCGGGTTGGAAGTCGATGCCGCAGAACTGACCCTCGGGATAGGCGGCGGCGAGCAGGCAGAGGCCGAAGCCCATGCCACTGCCGAGCTCCAGGTAGCGGAAGGCGTCGCCCTCCTGGTGGCGGGGGGGCTGGTGGCCCTTGAGCAGGGCGGCGAAATCGAGCCAGTTGGGGGCGAGTTCGCGGTAAGCGCCACAGGTGTAGGAGGTGGCGCTGAAGTAACCGTGATCCCAGGACATCAAGCAAGGTTTGGAGGATTCCATCTTGCTGGATCACAGAGGCCCTGAGATCCAGCCCAACCAACCACCCCTTGATTCGCTTCAGCGTAAAGCCGCATCAGTGTGGATGAGCATCGAGCAACCAGAATCGAGCAACGAGCCTCATCTTCGCCCGCTGCCATCGTCTAATCTGGCGTTTTTCTAGTCAGCTCAGGTGAAAACACGCCGCGGCGGAAACCGTAGCCATTCAGGGTCCACCGGTTTCGCCGCCCCGCGTGTTGCACCACCCCAACCGGCGCCATCACAACCTGTGCCAGCCCAACAGCAGGGAGCCCCGGCTGTTCAGCAGGAACGCCCGGTTGTCCAGCAGGAACGACCGGCTGTCCAGCCGGAACCCTTCAGCGATGCGGTGCTTCAGGTGGCCATCGATGCCCATTTGGCGGGTTCGATCAGCGAGGCGGAAGCGGTGTATGAGCAATTCGTGGCCGCCCGCCAGTTGAACACGGTGGCTTACACCAATCTCGCCGCCATTCGGCTATCCCAGGCCCGCGAACCCGAGGCCATTGCCCTCTGGCGGCAGGCCCTGCAGCTTCGCGAAAACCTTCCGGACACCTGGTTTGACCTGGGCAACGCCATGCTGCGCAGCCAGCAGCAAAGCGAAGCACGATCCTGTTACGAACGGGCCCTGGCCCTGAACCCCGATCACGTGGGGGCGTTGATCAATCTCTCATCGATTGCCCTCCAGGCAGGCGATGGCGCCAAGGCCCTGGCCAGTGCGGAGCGTGCCCTGGCCATGCAGCCCGATTCCGCCGAAGCGGCCTGCAATATCGCCTCCGCCCATCGCCAGGCCAAGCGGCTGGAGGAGGCGGAAGCGATGGCTCGCCATGCTCTGAGTCTCAATCCCCAGCTTGCTCAAGCCACAACGCTGCTGGCCGGCATTCTCTATGACCGGGGTCAAGTGGCCGCCGCCGAAGCCCTGCTGCGGCAGGGCATTGAGCAGACAGCCACCCCCTGCCCCTTCCATCTGACCCTGGGCAACCTCCTGAGGTTGCAGAACCGCCTGCAGGAGGCAAGCGTGCAGTATCGCCACGCCGTGAACCTCGATAGCAACCTGGCGGAGGCCTGGTCGGGGTTGGGCCAGTGCCATTTCGAGCTGCATGACACCACCCAGTCGATTGAGGCCTATCGCCGCCACGAGGCGCTGGCCCCCGCGAATGCTGAGGCGGCCTACAACTTGGGGGTGGTGCTCAAACACCAGGGGGATCTGGAGGCGGCCGCTGGAGCCTATGCCGATGCGGTTCGGCTCAAGGCTGATTACGAACTGGCCCTGCATGGTTTGATCTATACGCTGAATTTTGCGGCCCTGAAGCCGATGCCCGCCATCGCGGCCCTCAACCGCGACTGGTGTGATCAGCATTATCCGCCGGAGGATCGCACGCCGTTCGAGGGCAAATCACTGCCCCTGGGCGGCGGCAAGCTCAGGGTTGGTTTTCTATCGGCTGAGATCGGTAGCCACGCGGTGTCATTTTTTCTGGAGAGTTTCCTCCGCTACTACGATCGCGAAACGATCATGGTGTTTCTCTATGAAACCCACGAGCGCACCTGCGAGCACCGCAACCAACTCCATGGGATGGTGGATGGGGTGAGGCCGGTGTTTTCGCTCACCAATACCGAGGCACGCCAAGCAATCCTCAGCGATCAGATCGATATCCTGGTTGAAACCACCTCCTGCATGCGGTCCTCGCGGCTGGCGCTTGTGGCGGAGCGTTGCGCCCCGATTCAATGCCATTACATCGGCTTTCACGGCAGCACGGGGGTGCGAGCCGTGGATTATTACATCGGCGATCCCGAATACACCCCCCAGGAGTTTGATTCCCATGTGATTGAAAAGGTGTGGCGGCTTCCCCGTTGCTTCGTGGGCTATCAGATGCCCGAGAACCTGCCCACACCCACCAGTGGCGATCCCCAGCAACCCCTCACCTTTGGCTGCTTCAACAACCTCACCAAGGTGCGCGGCGAAACCCTCGATCTCTGGGCGGAGGTGCTGCAGGCGATTCCCGAGGCCAGGCTGCTGCTCAAGGATGTGCGTTGCGCCGATCTTGCCAACCGCGAACGGGTGTTGCGCCATCTGCGCCTTAAGGGCATCGCCCCTCAGCGCATTGAATTGGTGGA
>Ga0114980_10002749_pt1 | contig 12255 bp, 14 predicted proteins | sample S_140806_EF_Meta_FD_87018 | JGI IMG/M metagenome (GOLD analysis project Ga0114980, IMG submission 87018) | Freshwater microbial communities from Lake Simoncouche, Canada to study carbon cycling - S_140806_EF_MetaG | ecosystem: Environmental > Aquatic > Freshwater > Lake | place: Lake...
AAAACGCTCCTCTCGAAACAATTGCTGCACAAAAGACTTGTCGGTGATGTCGCCCTTCACAAAACGATAGTTCGGTGCTTCCTGCACATCCGCAAGATTTGCCAAATTACCCGCATACGTCAATGCATCTAAATTCACGATGGTGCACTGCGGATAGGCAGTTACAAACCTACGCACTACATGCGAACCTATAAATCCGGCCCCGCCGGTGATGAGCAGCTTCATAAACAGTGACTAGTGGCTAGTGACTAGTGACGAATAAACGGCACCAGCGGCTAGCGTGTATTAAAAAAATTATTTTGATATTTCCCTAATTCAATCCGCTTTGAAACCTTCATTAGTCATTAGTCACTTGTCGTTAGTCACTAATTAGAGGCTCCAGTAATTCAACTCCTTCATCTTCCCGCGGTACAACCCTTTGAGATCAATCAAAGCGCCCTTTCCTTCGTGAAGGTATGACTTAAAATCAGCTTCTGTTAGCTCTTTATATTCTTTGTGAGCAACACCTAGGATAATGGCATCGTAGGCATTCTTATCTGCTTCTGCTACCAAACCAAAACCATATTCATGCTTGAGCTCATCACTTTCTGCATGGGGGTCTACTACATCTACTTTTATGCTGAACGACTCGAGCTCACGAATGACATCGACCATCTTCGAATTACGCACGTCGCTTACGTCTTCTTTAAACGTAGCACCCATCACCAACACACGCGACTCGAGCGCATTGCGGCCTTGTTCCAAAATCTTCTTCACGGTCTGCTTCCCCACATACTGGCCCATGCCGTCGTTCACGTAGCGCGCACTGCTGATAACACGGCTGTGGTAGCCGAGTTTTTTCGCTTTATATACCAGGTAGTATGGGTCAACACCTATGCAGTGACCTCCAACCAATCCAGGGGTAAATTTCAAGAAATTCCACTTGGTACCCGCTGCTTCCAACACATCGTAGGTGTTGATGTCCATCATGTTCATGATCATCGAAAACTCGTTGATGATGGCAATGTTGGCGTCGCGCTGGGTGTTCTCCAAAATCTTACAAGCCTCGGCAACCTTTATACCCGCTGCGCGGAAAGTACCTGCGTCGACAACTATCTCGTAGGTCAAGGCTATTTCTTCCAATGACTCATCATCGCATCCCGAAACAACCTTGGTAATTGTGCGAAGGGTGTTGTTCTTATCACCGGGATTGATACGCTCAGGTGAATAACCTACCTTGAAATCGGTTACTCGCTTCAATCCGGACAACTCCTCCAGAATCGGCACGCAATCATCTTCGGTGCAACCTGGGTACACAGTCGACTCATATACTACGTAGTCGCCCTTCTTCAATACCTGACCAACCGTGCGTGATGCGGAAAGCACCGGACCCAAATCGGGAAGATTGAGATGATTGATAGGCGTTGGTACGGCGATGATGAAAAAATTGACATCCTTCAGCTCATTTATATCGGCTGTAAAATGAATGTCACATCCATCGAACGCCGAGCTCTCAAGCTCTTGCGATGGGTCGATGCGGTTGCGCATCATGTCGACGCGCTTCTGGTTGATGTCAAATCCTACGACCTTGATAGATCGTGCAAACTCCAATGCAATAGGCAAGCCCACATAGCCAAGACCAATTACTGCGAGTTTTGCTTCTTTGTTTTTAAGTCGGTTGTAAATCATATTCCGTGTGCTTCACTGATCAAGAGAGTCGCGAAAATAGCCATTTTCTCAACTCACACGCAGGGTGTATGTCTGCGTCAATTTTTTATGTACTTATCAAAATTCTTATGTTCTACCTTGTTCAACTCATCGGCTGAAAGCGACTTGAAATAGTCGTAGGTAATCTTAAGCCCTTGACTGCGATGCACCTTGGGTTCCCAGCCCAGTAGCTGACGTGCCACAGTAATATCGGGTTGACGCTGCTTGGGATCGTCAGTTGGTAGCTCTTTGTAAATTACTTTTTGTGATGTGCCCGTGAGCTTGATGATTTCTTCTGCAAAGTCACCAATGGTAATCTCATCGGGATTTCCAACGTTCACAGGTCCGCTGTAGTCGCTATGAAGCAGTCGGTAAATACCTTCGATGAGGTCGTCGACATAGCAAAACGAGCGCGTTTGAGAACCATCACCAAACACAGTTAGGTCTTCACCGCGAAGTGCCTGCCCAATGAAGGCCGGCAACACACGACCATCGTTCAGTCGCATGCGAGGTCCGTATGTATTGAAGATGCGTACGATGCGGGTTTCCAACCCGTGAAATGTATGGTAGGCCATGGTCATAGCCTCTTGAAAACGCTTGGCCTCATCATACACACCGCGCGGACCAACGGGGTTCACATTGCCCCAGTAGCTTTCCATTTGCGGGTGCACAGTTGGGTCGCCATACACTTCACTCGTGCTGGCTATGAGCACACGCGCATTTTTCACTTTAGCCAACCCCAAACAGTTATGGATACCAAGTGAACCAACCTTCAAGGTTTGAATCGGAATTTTAAGGTAGTCGATAGGACTAGCCGGCGATGCGAAATGCAGAATGTAATCGAGCGGACCGGGCACGTGTATGAACTTCGATACATCGTGATGGTAGAACTCAAAGTGCTCGAGCGGAAAGAGATGCTCGATGTTTTTGAGGTCGCCCGTTATCAAGTTGTCCATGCCAATGACGTGGTATCCTTCTTTGATAAAACGGTCGCACAGGTGTGATCCAAGAAATCCGGCCGCACCGGTTATTAGCACTCGCTTCATAATCGTGAATAAGGTTTTTAGGCCTGCGAAGGTACGATGCAAACGACTGCCACAAGCAAATAGAAGAGCTACTACCCTCCTACTTCTGCAAGCTGCACTTTGAGGCCTTCCATGTCATTCGACAAATGAAGCTGGCAGCCAAGGCGCGAATTGCTCTTCACAAAAAACGCCTGGTCGAGCATGGCTTCTTCGTCGTCGTTGCGCTCAGAAAGTGGATGGTCCGAAAGAATATACATGTGGCAACTGGCACACATGGCCATGCCGCCGCAAGTGCCTTCCACCGGGAGTTCATAGCTCTTGCACAACTCCATCATGTTCATGTTCATGTCGGTTGGCGCTTCGAGCGCATGCTCCTTACCCTCTCGGTCAACAACAGTTATATGAATGATATTCTCCATAGAGCGAACGAATGTAATTCAAACTTAAAATCCGGTTACACCATTTACGGTAGTGTACTTCAACACATAATTCTTGTCGGGGTAGATGCGCTTGAAGGCACTTTGCACCATAAGCGTGGCCTCGTGAAAGCCGCACAGTATCAGTTTCAATTTACCCGGATAGGTATTGATATCACCAATGGCGTAGATGCCCGGAACGTTGGTGCTGTAATCGAAGGTATTTACTTCAATGGAATTCTTGTCGATGTTCAATCCCCAATCGGCAAGCGGCCCCAACTTGGGCGACAAACCAAACAACGGCAGCCAATGGTCAGTGCTGAGCACGTGCTTGCCATCAGCCTGAGAATCTACTTCGATAGCTTCCAAACGATCGCCGCCCTGCAGCCCAATCACTTCAGCATCGGTGAGCAGTTTTATCTTTCCGGTGGCTGCCATGTCGAGCACTTTCTGCACGCTGTCCGGATGTCCGCGGAAACTCTTGCTTCGGTGAATAAGAGTCACCTCCTTCGCTACGCCGTTGGCCAAGAATATAGACCAGTCGAGGGCGCTATCGCCACCGCCGCTGATGATGACACGCTTGCCTTGATAGAAATTCGGATCGCGCACGATGTACTCAATACCCTTGTCTTCAAAATCTGTAATGTTGGCAATAGGTGGCTTACGCGGCTCAAAACAACCCAACCCTCCAGCAATGGCTACAACGGGAGCCTTGTGCAAGGTGCCGCGGCTCGTTTTCACGATGAACTGTCCGTCGTCGGTCTTCTCAAACGACTCACAGCGCTCGCCCAAGGTAAAGCCGGGTTTGAAAGGAGCCGCCTGCTTCATCAAATGCTCGATGAGGTCGCCTGCCAATACTTCCGGAAAACCGGGTATGTCGTAGATGGGCTTCTTGGGGTAAATCTCCGTGAGCTGACCACCGGCTTGCGGCAGTGCATCGATGAGGTGGCAACGAAGCTTCAGCAATCCGGCTTCGAATACGGTGAAGAGGCCACATGGACCTGCTCCTACAATTATGATATCGGTTTCAATCATGCAAATTTCCTAAACGCCGCGAAGATAACACGTCAAACGCTGCTGTGCTATAACAACCAAATGAGTAAATGGTTGACGGAAGGCCATGCTGAAATCGGCATCAACCGTTTTTCCTTTATGTTTGAGGCATAAATAACCTCTATGAAATTCATTCTACCTGCTCTGTTCCTCTCTGTTTCGATGCAACTCACAGCTCAGTGCGACGGCAACCGATACCTCAATTTCATTTCCTCGGACACCTATTCAACCACCGATATTCAGTATGGATCGAACATCAACTATCAAGGTGCGAATGAGTCGCTTTTGATGGATGTATACGAACCTGCAGGAGATGCCGTGGTCGACCGCCCCGTGGTCATTATGTGCCACGGTGGGTATTTCTTGAGCGGCGACAAAGCTGCACCCGACATGCTTCCTTTGTGCACCGATCTGGCGCGCATGGGTTATGTGGTAGCTTCCATCAATTACCGTGTGGGTATACCCTTCGGAGCACAGTTGGAAGTACCCTACGGACAAGCCTTGTTGCGCGCCATTCAAGATGTGCGCGCGGCCATTCGCTGGTTCCGCAAGAATGCCGATACGGAAGGCAACACCTACCGCATCAACCCCGAACAGATTTTCGTTGGCGGTGCGTCAGCCGGCGGATTCATGGCGCTTCATTTGGCCTACATGGATGAAAACGAAATCCCTTCGTGGCTCGACATGACCATACCCGGATTGGAAGGCGGACTGGAAGGCGAAAGCGGCAACCCAGGCTATTCAAGCGAAGTTGCAGGCATTCTCCCAGTTTCAGGTGCCATGGGCGATAGCGACTGGATCGAGGCAGGAGATACTACTCCGGCGTGCATGTTTCATGGCGATGCCGACCTCACCGTGACCATTGACTCGGCAACCTTCGTTCTTTTCGGACTCATCAATGTGACTACTATTGAAGGCAGCAACTACATCGCTGATCGCATGGATGAGGTGGGTGTGGAACACTGCTACCATGTGACCCCGGGTGGCGGACACGTGCCCTACTTGGGCAACCCAACTGAATATGACTATACGCTCTCGCTCATGAGCGGATTCTTGCACGGTTTGGTGTGCAATGAAACATTCGATTGCAACTACCATGAGATATTGAGCGGCACCTCAGAAATTTCAGATTATGAGCAGCTAAATGTATATCCCAACCCGGCCGATAATATGATCTTCATACCTCATGCAACCGGCCAAACGGTGAGTGCACTCTTCACCTTAGACGGAAGAAAAGTAGCTGACATAACCGGAACGTCATTCAATACGAGCGCGCTGGCTGAAGGTGTATATGTGCTGCACGGCCTCGGAAAGGAAGGAATAGGTGCAAGCGAGCGAGTGATTATCACGCATTGATTCATTCGCTAAAAGTGAGGTGAAGAGACCTGCTTTTTCAGCTTCATTGCCATCCGGCCGGAAGCAGATAAAGGAATCTTGTTACAACACCACTTGAATGGCTAATAGGAGAATGGATACCACCACTCCTAACATAAACACTCTTGAACTCCATTTCAAAAACAGATACTTGCGTGTTGAAAGCACTTTTCCTATCTGGTAAATATCCTTCACCATAGCCTCTTGGACACGCTCAGCTGATTCCATTGTGTCTAACATGCGATTGCGAAATTCATCGAATGACAGGCTTGTAAAATGATCGAAAAAGAGCACGTTAAAATTGCGGTCGTCCGGTTGAGGCGGTTTCCTCTTGCGTGATAGCGGGGCCACCACGAAAAGCGCTAGCAACATCGATGCGATAGAGGCTGCAAGCATGGTATACGTGCACCAGTACATTTTAAGAAAGTCCATGCGTGCCAATGACAACGACAACAAAATTGAGTTGCATGCTAGGAGAATGTTAGCCTTTTGGTCAGCGATGTGGCTGAGTTGCACATGATGTTGCTGAGTGGTTCTCAGCATATACATCCACCCGGATTGACTCTTTTTTGATTCCATGAAGACGGCAAATTAAGAATGGTGCAGGGCAACAAATCAACTCAATTCACTTTCAAAACGAAAATTTCATCTTGAGTTAACTCTGCCGATTGTTCACTTAGGAAACGTGGAAGAAGTAATATGACATGCAGAGTCGGCTACAAAAAATGATATCAAACATCCTCTAGTCCGTTCACTGCTTCTACTGCGCGTATTTCAGGAACTGCCGCACGAATGGCTCCTTCCACACCGGCTTTCATGGTCATTACACTCATGGAGCAACTGCTGCAGGCGCCGTGCAATTCCACGCGAGCCGTTAGGTCGTCTGTAACCTCCACCAACGAGATGTTACCGCCGTCGGCTTCTAGGTAGGGACGGATGACGTTGAGAGAATCGTTGACTTTGTCGAAAATAGAACGTTGGCTCATATCAGTGTTGATCAGGTGAAACTGCTTCCTTGGTTTTCTTGCGGAATGGAAGCATGCGCATTTCGCGTTCAAAGTTATCTAAGATTGGGTTCAAATGCTCAACCGCCTGCGTGCCCTCTTGCATAATGGCCGGACGGCCGCTATCGCCTGCTTCGCGAATGCCCTGTATCAATGGCAACGGACCCAGGAAAGGCACCTCGAGCTCTTCAGCCAAATGCTTGGCGCCATCCTTTCCAAAGAGATAGTATTTGTTATCGGGCAATTCTTCGGGTGTGAACCACGCCATGTTCTCGATCATGCCCACCATCGGAATGTTGATGGCCGGCATGCGAAACATATAGGCTCCCTTGCGCGCATCGGCTAGCGCCACAGTCTGCGGAGTACTCACGAGCACAACACCATCGAGCGGAACCGACTGCACAATCGAAAGGTGAATGTCGCCTGTGCCGGGAGGTAAATCGAGAAAGAGATAATCGAGCGGCCCCCAATAGGCGTCGTTCACCAACTGGTTGAGCGCCTTGGTGGCCATGGGGCCGCGCCATACCGCCGCTTGATTCACTTCGGCAAAAAAGCCGATGGAAAGCACCTTCACGCCGTATTGCTCAATGGGCTCGAGCATGCTCTTGCCTTCTACATCAATCACCCGAGGCTTTTCATACACCAAGTCAAACATCGTTGGTGCCGAAGGACCATAAATATCCGCATCGAGTAATCCTACTTTATATCCGCGGCGCGCCATGCCTGCAGCGAGGTTGGCGCTTACGGTGCTCTTCCCTACTCCGCCCTTGCCCGATGCCACTGCGATGATGTGCTTGACGCCGGGCAACACCTTGCGTAATTCACCGTGACGCTCATCGCCACTGATAGCAACAATATCACATTCAACGTTGAAATCCTTACCCAAGGTGCGCTCGATAGCAAAGGTGACCGCCTCGCGCATGCGCATCTTGCTGTGCATAGCGGGATTGCTCACCTTCACTTCAAGGTGAATAACCTGATCCTTCACATCGATTATTTTCACAAGATTCAAGGAAACGATATCTTTCTTCAGATCGGGTTCGATGACGCTTGAAAGGGCGTCGAGTATAGCATGTCGCGATATGCTCATAGTATTGAAAATTACGGGGCACAAATGTACGGCCTGAAAAGGAGAATGGAGAATGGAGAATGGGGAACTGTCGCGACTCATTCGCCACTCGCCACTCGCCACTCGCCACTCGCCATTCGCCATTCGCCATTCACTCCGGGCTCCAAAATACCGACCCAAACTCCACTACCTTATCATCCACTACGCGCACGCCCTCCGCTTCGAGCAGCTCCTGCATTTGCATGGGATAAGCAAACATAATTTTGCCGGTGAGCATGCCCTGTCGATTCACCACGCGGTGCGCAGGGATGTCGGGCTGCGTGTGCGAGGCGTTCATAGCCCAGCCCACCATGCGCGAACTGCGCGCGGCGCCCAGGTATTTGGCAATAGCACCATAGGTGGTTACGCGCCCCGGCGGAATGAGGCGCACCACATCATATACATCGTTGAAAAAATTGGAATCCGTCATGACACCAATCGGATGCGCACATACTTGGTCTTGCGTCCTTCATCGAGCCACATCTGCTCGTAGTAGGTTCTGAAGTTGAGCACCTGCTGCCAATAGGCATCTTGCGTTTGCATGAAGTCGCCGTAGATATCGAACGAGTGCAATTCAATAGCATAACGCGGGTCGTTGCCAAATTCCGACAACGCCATTTCATACACCCCGGGGTTGTCGTGCTTGATGTGAATGCAGCCACCCACTTTCAAAAACGAACGGTACTTCTCGGCGTAATACTTCGAAGTGATGCGCCTCACCCCCACTTTGTCTTGCGGTTGCGGATCGCTGAAGGTGAGCCAGATTTCATCGACTTCATCCTTCGCAAAAAACGACTCGATGAACTCCACACGCGTGCGCAAGAAGCACACATTGGAAAGTCCTTCGCCCAGTGCGTCCTTCGCGCCTTTGTGAAAGCGATGACCTTTCACATCCACTCCCAGAAAATTCATGTTGGGATGCAAACGCGCCAAACCTACCGTGTATTCGCCCTTTCCACAACCGAGCTCAAGCACCAACGGGTTGTTGTTTTTAAACGCAGCGCCGTGCCAATCCCCTTTCATGTAGGTTCTCCCTTGCTTGATAATCGGCAAGAGCTCCGGCTCGTATACATGCGGAAAGGTTTTGTTTTCCGCCCACTTTTTGAGTTTGTCTTTACCCATAATTTCCGTGAGAACCAATTACGAAAGCAAGAAGTAGGATTGTAGGATTGTAGGATTATAGGATTATAGGATTATAGGATTGTAGGGGGCTATCAACGGATGTGAAAGCGCCATTCGCACCTCGCCACTCGCCACTCGCCATTCGCCACTCGCCACTCGCCATTTGCCACTAATCACTCCTTCGTCGCAAACTTCTCTACCACTTCCTGCGTCACACCCGTAACGCTGAAACCGCCATCGTGGAAAAGGTTCTGCATGGTCACATAACGTGTGAGGTCGCTGAACATCGCAACGCAATAGTCGGCGCATGCGTTGGCATCGGCATTGCCCAGTGGCGACATCGCCTCAGAGTAATTGATGAAGCCATCGAAGCCCTTCACACCGCTGCCTGCAGTGGTTACTGTTGGCGACTGTGAAATGGTATTGATGCGCACTTTCTTGGCAGTGCCATAATGATATCCGAAACTGCGGGCTATGCTTTCGAGCAAGCTCTTGGCATCGGCCATATCGTTGTAATCGGGGAATATGCGTTGTGCTGCGATGTACGTCAACGCCACTACTGAACCCCAATCGTTGATGGCGTCTTTCTTCCAAGCGGTAGCGAGCATCTTGTGCAAGCTGGTGGCGCTCACGTCGAGCGTTTGCTTGTACCACTCGTAGTTCACTTCGGTGTAGTGCTTGCCTTTGCGCACGTTTGGGCTCATGCCAATGCTGTGCAATACAAAATCGGCCTTACCGCCAAAGTGCTCCATGCTCTTGGTAAAGAGGTTGTCGAGGTCTTCCAAGTTGGTAGCATCGGCCGCGATGATGGGCGCATTGCCAATCTTGGCCGACAGCTCGTTGATTTCGCCCATGCGCATCGCAATAGGCGCGTTGGTGAGCACGATCTCGGCGCCTTGTTCGTAAGCCTTCTCGGCTACTTTCCAGGCAATCGACTTATCGTTGAGCGCACCACTGATGATGCCCTTCTTTCCTTTGAGTAATTGATTTGACATTCGGTTAAGAGTATGGTCGCAAATCTAATCGGATTTGTCAGTAACGAAAACGTTGACTAATCAACACGGCTGCTCATAGAATTCGCCGCAATCCACCCGGTAGTCCATGCCGCCTGAAAGTTGAATCCCCCGGTAATGGCGTCGATGTTCATTACCTCGCCCGCGAAATAAAGTCCCGGAAACAACTTGCTCTCCATGGTTTTGAAATCGACTTCCTTCAGCTCCACTCCACCTGCCGTTACGAATTCATCCTTGAACGTGCTCTTGCCCTTCACTTGGAAATAGCAAGCGCAAATGGCTTCGGCGATTTTCTCGAGTTGCTTGTTGGAAACATCGGCCCACTTCAAGCGGTCGATGCCTGCAATGGGGATTAACAGCGACATCCACAATCGGTGAGGAACTTTTGCCGCGCTAAACGCCAACACCTGGTTGCGGTGATGCTCGGCTTTCCATTCCTTCAAAAAATCGATATACGATTCGCGGGTGAAACGGTCGTCCCAGTTCACGCGAATTTGAAAGTCGTACTTAACATTGGCTAGCTCGCGCGCGGCCCACGCCGACAAGCGCAAGATGCCCGGTCCGCTCAATCCCCAGTGCGTAACGAGCACAGGGCCATCTGCTTCGAATTTGGTGCCTTCAATTCGCACATCACAAGCCGGCGCCGAAACTCCGGCCAATCCTTCGATGCGCGGGTCGGTTATATTAAACGTAAACAACGAAGGCACTGGCTCCACGATGGTATGCCCCAATGCAGCCAACTGCTCGTGCATGCTGCCTGCGCTGCCCGTGGCTATGAGCAATGAATCGGCATGAAGCGGGTGCTGATCCAGCAATTCAACCACCCACTTATCACCTTCTTTGAAAAAACGTTTCACATGTGTACCCGTTCTCACACGCACTCCTACTCTGCTGGCCTCATTCAGAAAACAATCGATGATGGTTTGTGATTTATCCGTAGTAGGAAAAACACGTCCGTCGTCTTCCGTCTTCAATGCTACACCTCGCTGCTCGAGCCAGTCGAACATATCGCCGGGCTGAAAGGCGTGAAAAGGTCCGAGCAATTCTTTCGATCCACGCGGATAGTTCTTCACCAGTTGCTTGGGCTCGAAACAACCGTGTGTCACGTTGCAACGCCCGCCGCCACTCACCTTCACCTTCGCCAGGACGTTCTGTGATTTCTCGATGATGGTTACCTCGAGGTCATCATTTGTTGCCGCAGCATTGATTGCCGCAAAGAATCCTGCAGCGCCGCCACCGATGATGATGAGTTGAGATTTCATTGAGCAAAATTAGTGCTCGTGATTCTTACAACTATCGCATAAATAAACAATCAAAGAACTATCTTTGAAACATGGTGCAGCGATTTTACTTCGACACATCCGTGTTTGGTGGAATTTTCGATGAGGAATTCGAAACAGAATCGCAGTTATTATTCGATATGGTTCACAATGGAAGTGTAAGATGCGTTTATTCTGAACTATCTGAAAAGGAATTACAAAATGCTCCTGAGCGCGTCAAAGCTTTCTTTCAAGAATTAAATAGCGCCCAACTTGAAAGAATTCAAATCACCGAAGAATGCTATCAGCTTGCGAAGATGTATATCGATGAAAAAGTGGTGGGCCTCACCAGCTTTGATGATTGCCTCCACATAGCCGCTGCCACTTTAAACAAGGTTGATATACTTGTAAGCTGGAATTTCAAGCACATCGTAAATATTTTCCGTATTCGAGGATACAACTCCGTGAACTTAAAACTTGGACATGGAACACTCGAAATACGCTCAACTAGAGAAATTGTATCCAATGACAACGAAGACTAAAAAGAAATTTGATTCGGTAAAAACATTCCGCAAAATCAAAGAGTCAATTTCCAAGGAAATTCAAGACATGAGTTTTGAGGAACTGAAAAAGTATCTCTCTGAGAAACCGGCTAAATCGGCAAAAACAACGAAATCGTTCTAATCGATTGTCTGATACGTCCGCATGAAACGCATCGGTCTTATTTCCGACACCCACGGCTGGCTCGACGAAGCCGTGCTGCGCCATTTCGCCGATTGCGATGAGATATGGCATGCGGGCGATATCGGTGAAGAGTCGGTGATTGACACGCTAGAAGCCTTCAAACCCACGCGTATAGTATTCGGCAACATCGACAGCACACAAATCCGCAAACGCACCCACGAACACCTGCGCTTCAACTGCGAAGGCCTAGACGTTTGGATCACTCACATCGGCGGTCGCCCGGGCAACTACGCTACTCCTGTTCGCGCCGAACTCAAAGCAAACGCCCCCGGCTTATTCATTTGCGGACACTCGCACATCTGTATGGTTAAATTCGACGACACCCACCGCATGATTCACATGAACCCCGGCGCTGCCGGCAAGCACGGTTTCCACCACATGCGCACTATTCTACGATTTGAAATCGAGGCAGGGAAAGTGCAGAAGGCGGAGGTGATTGAGCTAGGTAAAA
>Ga0114980_10002752_pt1 | contig 12249 bp, 23 predicted proteins | sample S_140806_EF_Meta_FD_87018 | JGI IMG/M metagenome (GOLD analysis project Ga0114980, IMG submission 87018) | Freshwater microbial communities from Lake Simoncouche, Canada to study carbon cycling - S_140806_EF_MetaG | ecosystem: Environmental > Aquatic > Freshwater > Lake | place: Lake...
ACCTGCTCAATTCAGATTGCTTATTATGAAGCCTGGAAAGATACAGAGATTTATGTACGCTAACCAGGAGTTCCAGAACCAGTTCAGTTCGGATGATGCCTGGATGCAACAGGTGCTTCCTGAGTTTATTGTTAATCAGGATGGATTTGCTTCTAGATTCAAGTTTGGTGGTAATAATATTGCTATGTTCTTGAAGTTACCTTATGAAGACCTTAACAGATTGTTTACACCAACTGGTATGCCTAAGTTACAGGAAATTGCTTCTATGCTTGGACCTGCTACAAAGACTCCTCTTGAGGTGGCAACTGGTACTAACCTATCTACAGGGCAGACTGCTAATCCAGCAGGTGAATCAGTGCCTGGATACTATAATATCTTTGCTCCACTAGGTTTAATTAAGTCTACAACTGATGGTGATACTAAGGCTAACAGTAAGTTAGTTAGATTTATGAATGATATATTCCCATTCTTAGGAACTGCTGAGAGAACAGCTGCCGCTGCCGCTACATTTATTCCTGGAACTCAACCAAATCTATTGTTCTCACAGAATCAACAGAATGCTGGGTTATCTAACCTTCTCAACGTAACTGGTATTGGTGGTGCTGGTGGGTTCTCTACTACTACTCTAACTCCTGCTACATTCAGTGCTGAGATTAATAAGCGTATTGCTAAACAACGCCCTATAATAAAAGACCTTGCTGCTTCTGGTAACTATGATACAGACTGGATTAGAAAGCAGTTAAGAATTGGCAAGACTCCACAAGAGATAGCAATAATGCTACAATCCGGACAGGGTCAAGTAACTGTCAATACTAATAATCCTACTGGTATCACACCAGAGGCTACTATAAAATACAAGAAATCATTGGGAATGTTATAACTCCCCATAGATGGCTAACTAAGAGAGGTAATTAATGGATATTCTAACCGCAATTCTAGGCACACTAGGCACAGCGATAGCTGCTGTCTTTACGTACCTGAAAACTAAGAAGGGTAAGACCCAGACTTATAACTATTTTAAAAGGTTATTCAATGTCGACCCAACTACTGAGGACCTACGCAACAGTTTAGATAATATATCTGCTGTCGTAGATGCCCAGGGTTCTAGTATTACTTATCTTACAGAGCAATTAGATATATATAAGACTCAACTAGAAGAGGCTAGAGAACAGTTGAAGGATATGGAAGCAATCCACAAGGAGAACCGTGCCCTTAGAGGTAGAGTTGCTGAGTTAGAGAATCAGGTTGCTAAACTTGAATCTGAACTTGCTAGACGTAAGAAGTATACACCTAAAGATAAGAGGGTTGAGGAATGAAAATACCATTTATTAAAGCCAAAAATTTCACTAAAGGTAGAGGTGGCAAGAAGGTAAAACTTATTGTTATCCATACTATGGAATCAGGAGAGCAGCCTAATAAGGCAAAGCAAGTAGCCCAGTGGTTCGCTGGTAAAACCGCACCTGATGCCTCTGCTCATTACTGCATCGATGACAAGTATATTGTCTCTGCGGTTGACGAGAAAGACACTGCTTGGGCTTGTGCTCAGGGAGATACTAATAGAACTTCAATCTCTATTGAACTTGCTGGGAAAGCATCTCAGACAAAGACTCAGTGGAATGATAAGTATAGCGCTGCTATGCTAGAACTAACTGCTAAACTTGTAGCAGAGTTATGTATAAAATATGATATTCCTGTTAAGAAATTAACCCCTAACCAAGTTCGAACTGGTTCAGGTATTATAGGTCACGTTGACGTGACTCTCGGTTACAGGATACAAGGGGGGCATACCGACCCTGGTAAGAACTTCCCTTGGAAAGACTTTATCGCCAAGGTACAGTCTAACTACGATTTACTGGGAGGTAAATAATTATGGCATTCACATACCCGCCAACTGGCAGTAGCTCTGCTAGTGGCAACGACAAAACAATTAACTTAATCACAGGAGCACCAGCAGGTTATTACTCTCCAAAGGGTGATACTAACTATAATACCAATTATTGGGATAGGCAAAATGTTACTATGATACCTTTTATCTTTAATAAAGACTTCTCATTTACAGATTGGGGAGTAGTTGCTAGGGATTGGGCATCAGCTGGAGCAGGCTTTGTTACTAATGGTGGAAAAATAGAGTGTGCTCTTTATAATAGCGATGCTAATACATACGCTCCTACTACATTAAACACTGCTCTAGGTGTTATTAACGTACCTGGTACTGACCCAGCTCCAGGTGGTTCACCGATTTATTTCTTAAACAAAACAATAACTACTCCTCTAACACTAACTGCTAACACAGTATACTGGGTAGCTGTAAGAACCGCAATCAATAATGGTTCTGGTGGTTATGTTGCTGGTGAGGCTCTTAACATACAGGCATTAAAGAACTCTGGTGTTGGGGTATCACAATCACATCCTATAGCAGTAGATTCTTGGGGTTATAGTGGTGGTTCTAAAGGTGCTATCTCTGATGGTGCTAATAGTTTTGCTGTATCAGTTGGTTCTTGGGTAGCATCTCACGATGGTCTTGCTCCCTTCGTATCACTAGCAGCAGCAGATATGGTCTACGTAACACAAGGCTACGCAGTACACTTGAAAGGAGTGGTGGCATAATGAAACAAACAGAAAAGATAGTTATAATTAATACTGATGCCGAAGGCAATCAAACAGTAGAAGTTATTGAGGTGGGAGAATGATACTAGCAGCTAACACCCCAACTAACTCAGGGTTCTCAGGAACTCAACAGCCTATCATCCAGAACCTTGGACCAGGTAACTTATATATTGGTACATCAAGTACTAACCTATCTACTACAGGATTATACCTACCAGCTGGTGCTGTGTATGAATTTCCTGCTACTCTATTAGAAGGTGCTGCGGCTCTCTGGCTTGAAGCCGATGCTCCTGATACTGACGTGAGAGTAATTAACGTAGGTTAATTATGCCATTAAATTACTATCCAGACTATTCATCGACACCACCTTCATTATATTGTGGTTCATTTGAAAGTAATGAATCACAAACTAATGCTGGTTCTACTTCAGCAAATCTAATTACATTCAACAATACTACAACATCAGTAGGTGTAACATTAGTAGATGGGTCTAAAATAACTTATGCGCATACTGGTAAGTACTTATTCAACCTACTAGGTCAATTTGCTTTTACTGGTGGTGCTAGCGATTATTCTGTAGTTGTATGGGCAGTAAAGAATGGAACTATTGTTCCTAATTCTAGCCGTTCTTTTACTACAACTAGTGCTCAAAATTCTCAAACATTAGCAAATATGGAAGACATATATGCTATAAATGCTGGAGATTATCTTCAATTTTATTGGAGAGCAGTAGCAACTGGTATGGCTTTGACTCCTGTAGCAGCAGGTTCTAACCCAACTAGACCAGCAGGAACAAGTACAGTAATAAATACTTGGAATGTAGGGTAAAACAGTATAATGGACGACAGGGACAGAATGAATACGGTACTTGACCAGATGTCTTCTGTTCAAAAAGAAAACAAAGAGTTAAAAGCATATATAGAAATACTAGAGAAAATGTTAGGAGCACATCTATTATGAAAAACCCAATTAATAATGCAGACGACCTAGGAGATATTATTAGGAAATCTATGGACGAGGTAACTGCTATAGCTCGTAAAGTCCATAAGACTACCGGGCAAAACGCTACTAAGGAAGGTAAACTATTCACAAAGAATACAGACCCTAACTGGAGTGTTGCTACTAGAGATGCGAAAACAGGTAAAATTACTCATCAAGTAGATAAAAATCAACTAGGAGGCAAGTCACCAGATAGAACTGCTAACCAAGTAGAAGGAAGTAAAAAGGGTGGCAAGAAAAAAGCAAAAAACCAAAGAAAGAAATTTAAAGAAAATGTTAATCCTATTGTTAAGAAAACTGCTAATGCTAGCTTTAGTCACGGTAACTTAACTGGTAGAGAGACTGGTAAGGCTTTGGGTCGTAGCGATGCTATAGAAGAAGTAAAACCAGTACTTAAGAAAAAAGATAAAACAATTAAAATACTAAAGACTACAACTAAGATTATAACTCCTATTGGTTTACTTGCTGTAGCTGATGATGCAAAACAACGTAGAGATAAGAATAAGATAAAGAAACAATACGAAGAGTTACTTAAAAAATATAACGCTAAGTAAGAAGGGAGTATACTATGAAGAAGAAAAAGAATACCGCAAAGGTTAACAAGGTTATGCACGAGTATAAGACTGGTACTCTCCACTCCGGTAAGGGCGGACCTGTTGTAAAGAACCGTAAGCAGGCTATCGCTATTGCCCTGTCTGAACAGGCTAAAGCCGATGCGTTAAAGAAGATGGCGGGATAATAATGAATAGTCTTGAACTAGCAGCCAAAGCAGGCAAGCAGTTTAGTAAGATAATGAAGAGCACCGTTAACCCGAAAGAGGTCGGTGTTATTTCGGATGCCGCTAAACAGGCTGGGCTGGATGCTATCAAGACTCGTAATATTTTTTCTAATGGTATGACTCGTAAAGAATACGTTGATGATATACATAATACTATTAATACTGTAAAGCCTGGCAGTAATATGAAACCAGAAACAGTTACTAAACTAGAAGATTTGCTTGGCTCTCTACACCCAAATGTAAAAAATACTCTTATGAATACTGATAAGATTCAAACTGCTAAGAAGATTGCTAATATCATTGAGAACAATCCAACACTCTCAGCAACTGATGTAGGTAACGTTTTAAATAAGCATCTTAATAAGGCTCATACTGTTGGTAAATTCTCACACCGCTACCTAACTCATATTGTTAATACCCCTACTGCCAATAGAGCACAACTCCACAAGGCTGTAGATGTTCTTACTTCTGTTAAGAAAGAAAAAATACGTAACTCTAAAAAACAACTTATAAAAGTTATCGAGTCTCCCAACATAACTGCTAAGCAATTAAAGAAACTATTCCCCGCTGTAAAGATTGAAGCCACTTCCAAGTCTGCTGTTAAATACTCTATGAGACACACAGTCAATCCAACTGAATGGCACAAGAGCCAGGCTATTGACCTGTATGTTACCGAAATCCGGAAGTATGCCCGTAGATTAAAGGACGATACTAGCAGGGGCGCATTCTGGAATGCTATTAATGCTGAGTTAAAGAACCCTACTGGTAAGAATATTGCTGGTATATTTAAAGAGGCAAAGGGTGGGATTAATGGCTAATGCTACAGAACTAGCTATGAAGATACTAGCAAAGGGCGGAGATGTTCTTCATCCTTCTGTTCAACGTGCTTTAAATCCTGTTGATACATATCATCAAGACATTCTTACAGCAATTAATAGTCTTTTTAATTCTAAAAATCAAGCAAGACTTGGTGGTAGAGAAGGTATTGCTGAAGTTCTTAGAAAAAATAAAAAAATAAGTGAATATGCTGATAAGTATTCCGGTGTGATTAATAGAAACTATTTAGAACCAAAACTTGATACATCTCCTACTGATTATATTAAAAATTCTTTTTGGTATAACTCAGGAGACTTTCCACAAAACATATCAGAACTTGCTGCTTTAGAAAGAATGGGTGTACCTAAATCAGATTTAGCTGCTGTACATAGACTCAATCAATTATCTTTAGAGTCACAATATCCTTGGTATAATCACGGTTTAGTAGATGTTAATAATCCGAAAATGCTTAACCCTGATACTATTGCTCAAAAACCTTTACTAGCAAATACTAAAAAGTTTTCTTCTATGTTAAGAGAACTTAATCCAGCACAAAGAGAAATATTTAATCAGTTACTATCAGACTTTGATTCTACATCTTCTATATCACCAGAGGATTTATTAATGATAGCGAAGAAATTATAATGAGTACCCCAAGAGAACAGGCTTTACTACGTATGGCTGGAGTATCCGGATTCAACCAGCCTACTGGGCAGATAAGGTAAAGTGGTAATATGAAACAAGATAATTTTATTAAGGTTGTTTCTAGTATCCGTAAAGTAGGAATACCTAATGATGTTCAGGAGATTGCTAAAACTTTTATTAACAAGGATAAGATGGACCAAGGTGAAGCACTAGCTGCTGCTTTTAAATTATCTAATGTAGAACCTAACAGTGTTCAGAAGTATGCTATTGATATACTAGCTAATCCTCAAGCATATAATTATGGAAGTTTGGTATATGGTTATCCTAGAGCATTAGCAAATAGTCGTGGTGTAATTAACGCAATGGAAACTAATTCTAATTTTACTATAAAAAAACTTCCTCTTATGAACCTAATGAAGGATTACGATAAAATAAAAATAGCAAAGAGAGATTTATCTGCTAGAGGAAATACAGTTAAACAAACAAAGATACTTGAAGCACTAGGATTAATAGAGCGGTAATATGAAACCTATTAATAAAGAAGCACTATCTAGAATTGGTAAAGATATGGTTAAAGTATATAGAGGTTTATCTGATACTGAAGCCGTAGATTTAGCAAAACCACTAGGTGTTCACTGGACTACTGATATAAATGTTGCTCGCAATTTTACAGGTTCTGGACCACTTAAAAATAAAAAAACTATTATTATTGAAGCACACGTAAATAAGAATGATATAGAAAAAGGTCCTGAAAGATTCTCTTTATTACAAAGTAGAGACTATAGAAAACACGAAAAAGAAGTTGCTATTAAACCAGGAAGTAAATTAAAGGTAGTACAGGTTATAAGAGAGATTGGAAAAGAATCAGGTCCTTATACAAATGTTCCTGCTAAACATCCTCTATTTGAAGATACACTTCCAGAAGGTGGTAAAGTTAGAATTAATCCAGGAGTTAGAGTAAGAAAGAGAACTAGAAAATTTCCTTATCCTAAAACAATATCTATTGATTAAAAAGAAAAAACCCCACCAGTTACGGCGGGGCTTCTTCCTGCTTGTCTGTTAGCCGAGATGCATCTGGATAGCAACTAAGTTATTAACTACTACTCCAGTATATAGGACTACAATGGTAGCACCGAATAGGGGGCGCTTCCAGCAAGTCCAGATAAGAAATGCTACTGCTGCTAATTTAAGTTCTAAGAATGCGTCCCAGCCGTGCTTCTCGATGAACCTACCCATAATAGAGTTGGCTTCGGTTGCGCCGGCAATGGTGAGTCCTAGTTTAGTTGTGAGGTAGTCTGCTACCTGTGTGAATAGAATACCAAAAGATAGTATTACAGAGACCTTTGGGTCTGCGGTTATATCTCGTGTGGGTTTTAGTGTAAAGAAGTGTCTAGCATATTTTTTTAGTGTGATTGTTAACATAGTGAATACCTCCTCAGGTGATTAGTTATTATGTTATTTAATACTATAGGGGCAAAGCAAAAACTCCCAACAAGAAAAGGAAATAACTTGTTGAGAGCCTTGGCTACCGCGAGGAGGCGGATTATTCACCGGAGTGAAATTTATTTTTTATCTTTAGGTAGAACTGAATCTACTACTGCCTCTACGTTCTTTGCTGTCTTAGCATCTACATAACCTTGTGCTACGATATACGCTATAGCGGTTGCTACTGCTGCTGTATATTCTTTAGCGGCAACTGCTGCTCCAATAGTTAATATAGCTATAATCAACTTGCGTGATAAGAATTTATTCATTAGTTTCTCCTTCCTCTGGTATAGTTGTTTCTCCAGAAAGTAATCTCTGGACTTCTTCGTGTGACTGAGCCACATACATTTGAAGAGCCAACTCAAAACGGGCTACAATCTCTCCACAGAAATTTGCTGTCTTCTTCTTTATCTTACTGTCAGTGCGACCTGAGAATTTTAAAACTTGTTCTGCAACTGCAGGAATTACTTCTGTTGCGTTATCTACGGATAGTTGCAGTGCGTTTTGTAGGATATACATATTAGCATCTAACTCTGTGATAACTTTAATAAGAGACTCGCTATCTTCTAGAGACAGGGCTTCTTTATTACTTATCTTATCGGCTATTACTTTAAACTCTTCTTGTGTTAGCATTATTATTCCTTTTCTATTGATGTTGTTATTGTGCTATCATCTACTGTAGGAGCATATGGATTGTGACCTAGTAAAGATAGGTAATCTTCCCAACTAATTACTACTACAATTCTCTCGTTCTCTACTGGCTGTCTGTTCTTTGCACCTGCAACTTTTACAAGTCGCTTCCATACTACTGCAACTTTACTGCCACCAGCCTTCTTACGGGCCTTACCCAGGGTCTGCTGGACGTTAAGGGTCTGTCGGGCTTTGGCTTCTATAACCCAACGCTCTCCATTATGGAAGAACTCTACATCTCCTTCATCACCAGAGCCACCTTCTGGAAGTCTACGGCTATCTACTCCTACTGCCTTAAACTCATTAACAATCCAAGACTCGTGCGTAGTTCCCTGTGCTTTCGCTTTACTCATCTTCATTCTCCTGTGTGTGATTACAACTAATACATATAAATAAAGAACTACCTCTTAGTTCATTCATTGGCATACCACATTGTTTACATTTCATTCGCTCTCCCCTTCTAGGACTTTTTCATATGTTAAGATATAACCAATAGCGTCAACTAGGTTATCTCTCTTTGGTGCGTGTAATTCTCTTGCTATCTTTACTTGAACCATACACAGTGCGACCTGTGCTGGTGTAACAGGGACTCCCAGGATAACAGACCATAAGTCTGCCGTCAACTGGAAGTTCCTGCTAGGGTGACCATAGGCTTTACCTCTATCACCGTTCACTAATCTATCGGCTTCTTGAGCAATTGTTTCTTTACTCATTAGCTAACTTCTTAACTGTTATAACTAGTTCATCAAATGTTCCATAGTAACCATCTCTGATTAACTGTGTTGCTATTTCTTTTTCAGTATCATCAAGTTGGAAGTCTGATAACTTATATATTTTCATATGGTCTCTATCCAGAATGACATCGTTGTCAGAAGATAAGATATAGTTATCATCAGCGTAGTATGGGTCTACTCCTTCAGAATCTGTATTCAGCATTCTTTTAATAGTAATAGCATACTCACTTGTATCTTGAGGGAACTTAATAGCTCCTCTTACTTTTCTTTCTTTTGTCATTGCGTTGCCTCTTTCAAAGGGTTTGTCTTAGGACCATACGGCCATTCAGATTTGGAATCTAGAATAAACTTTACTGTTGCTGGGTTGTCTCTAAAGACAATCCTTAACCAGGTTGATAATGTTCTTACCACAGTCTCTTCTACCAGAACCTCACTGTGCTCTATTCCTGCTTCGTGCCATATAGCGTGAAGTATTTCGTGGAGTAAAGTATCAGAAGCACCTTGATGCATTTGATTAGGAGATAAGTAAATAGTCTGGTGTTCAAATACACAAGCACCGTACTGGTCTGCTACATCTTCGGGCAACATCTTAACTGAATAATCTATTGGACCGATTTTAATCTTCTTAATCATTTGAACTCCTTATCTCTGATATACCGTTTAGTACTGATAGTATTTTATCCGGTGAAGTTACTTTTTTAATATCTTCTGAGTCTTGTGGAATCATATTACTAACTAAAGATGCCAGCCACACTGTGTCTGTAAGTCTTTTACGCAATAGTCCTATGCCTTTATCTGCTCTGGCTTTGACCGTCTTATGGTCAACTCCGATTGTCTTAGCAGCGGAACGGTATGATATACCGGCTAGGTACGTAAGTCTTACAGCCTCCTCTAAATGTGGTGGCAACTCTTCTAATATCTTATCTAGGACTATCTGGAGTGTAGTCTGTCCTTCTTCTATTTCAAAGTAGACATCATAAGTTACTAGTTTAGACAGGATAGGACCAATGGAATCAATTGTCTGTGGGTCAAATAGCCACTTGTGTGATTTACCACCTGTCTGATAAGCATACTGTGTCATTAGAGTATCTTCTCTCCATCATCTAGGCACAAGAACGTTACTATCTTATCTATCTTATCGCCACTTCCGAAGTCTGTATTTCTTGGTAGCCATTTCTTTTCCCATTTGTAATTAGATACAATCGGGCTAAGTTCAAACACCCACATACCTTTAGGAGTCCAGTTAATATACAGTGGAGTATATCCTAGTTCCGATGCGTTGTCAATAAGGAAGTTATACTTCTTTTCCTCTAACAACAAAGTATCATAGTGTGTTCGTCTTGATTTTAGTTCGATGTATAGTTTGTGTATGTGTGATAAACAATCGTATCCATCTGTACTGTTTGGTGATTTCTCTAAGTCAACGTAAGTTAACCTCAAGTGGTCTAGCATTTCTTTCTCGTTCATCCGTTACTTCCCTTCGTAGGTAAAACATCAATTAGAATGGATTGTCTCTATCCTTAATTGCTTTCTGTATGTAGTACTCTTTATCTCTAGCCGGGGCTTGAGGGTTGTACCCTATACCACCGTCGATGCTAGCCTTCTGTAATACCACTGAATGACCAAACTGTTTTACAGAATATCGTAACTGTTTAAACGGTTCTCCATCTTTCATTTTCTTACAACTTACTGTTACTATACCATCAAACTCATTGTTAATCATCTGAATGGTGGTATCTGTTGCTCCGCGTAGAGCGGTTGAACCACGTTCTCTTGAACCGTCAGCACCAGTGTGGTGGATGATGATTGGAGAAGCGCCGGTCTTTGCTCTTACAGTCTCACAAATATTAATTGCCACACCTACATCTTGTGCAGAGTTTTCATCTCCACCTGTAAGTGAACGAGCCCAAGTATCAATAATAAATGCTCGTAGTGGTGCTTCATCATTGAATGATTCAGCGGTATTAATAAGCATCTGTGATTCAGTCTTATCTAAAAGCATTACTGCTCTAGGTAGAATGATTAAGTTTTCCTCAAGTGCTTTAACATCTACTTCAGGATTTGCTAACTTAAGTGCTTCGATTCTCCACTTCATACCACGTAGACCTTCACCTACACAGTAGATTACTTTGCCTTTCTTTACTTCGTTACCGTCGAATGGTAATCCAGAAGCAATAGAGAACGCAACCTTTAAAGCCCAGAATGATTTAGTAGAACCCGGTGCTCCGAATATTGTAGTCATCGCATCTGCTGGAAGGATTCCGTTAATAATCCATTCAGGGTCTGGCAGGTTGTCTAGGTCGTCTAGAGATAGGGTTCTGAACTGTGGGGCTGCTGCTGCAGCTTCTGGGTCTTTTATCCTTCTCTTCTGTTCTACTGGCTTGTCTTCGGTCCAGCCTAATGCAGGCTCTTCCTCGTCTAGGAACTCGTTTAATGATTGTAATCCAACCTTTCTTTCTCCTATAACATTTCCATTTTCATCGTACATTAACTCCATTTGGTTACCTTCTTCCTTTTCTCTTGTATTTTATTGTAAGTCTTTGGGGTCAAATTTAAAACTGACTACTACTTCATTTGGTAGTTCGTCATTGCTTAGCCAAGTAATCTCGTATCCGGCTGTTAACCATAGATAAGAGTTTACTAACTTCTCAGATAGGATTTGCATCTTGTCTGCTATTTCTTCTTCGTATAAACCTTCTTCATATTCCGGAACTAACTTAATAATATCTGTGTCAAACATAGCTCTCAATGTGAGAAGTGCTGCTGTCATAAAAAAGTTTAAGTGTTCAGTATTATGTTGATATCTATCTAGTAAGACTTTGTATACTGCTTGAAACTCATCGCCACCTAAGTCCGTATCATTTACGATAGAACTTTCTTTAGCGTGTTCCCAAGCATTCTCTTCCGCTTCTTCAAGCGAACGTGTTATATCTAACTCACTCACAACGTGAATGGTTACGTAATCTGATTTATCTTTTTCCATAATACCCTCCAATTAAAACCCCCGACTCTCACCGGGGGCTTCGCTCATTGTTAGCCTTTGATTCCGTCAAATGCCCCGTACTCAATCGCTGTGCTAAGTTCTTTGTTAGCCCAGTGGAAGTATAGAGAACCGTCTGAATTGAATTTGGCTCTTGCTACGGCTTTGATACCACCTCTATCTGTAAAGATAAACTTCGCTGGAAGTCTGTCTCTAAATCCTTCTTTGATTTTAATGTTACATACAGATGAGATAGGCTTGCCTGATTCTGCATCTCTACGTTCATCCCAGATGTCGAAACAATCTGAGTTAAAACCTTGACCTACTAGCCACGATAAAGCAGCATTAGTAAGTTGGTCCTTTGAGAAGGATTGTGTTGATAAGAAACGCACCTGCTTAGCACTGTCGAAAGCATCAATCGCTGTTCTCCAGTCACCATTAGGGGTTGCTCCGTTTGCTACCGCTGTAATCGCGGATGCTCCAGTTCCAACTGGTGCGGTTCTTGCTGGTGCTAC
>Ga0114980_10002754_pt1 | contig 12245 bp, 13 predicted proteins | sample S_140806_EF_Meta_FD_87018 | JGI IMG/M metagenome (GOLD analysis project Ga0114980, IMG submission 87018) | Freshwater microbial communities from Lake Simoncouche, Canada to study carbon cycling - S_140806_EF_MetaG | ecosystem: Environmental > Aquatic > Freshwater > Lake | place: Lake...
AAAGTCTAAAAATATTTTTTCTAAATGGGCTGTATTTACTACATCTATGGTCATGAAATGCAAATATACTTTGAGAATAGATGTTGATGATTATTTTCTATAATTCTTTGTGTGAACCATCACAAAAAGGTGCGTTTTTTGTGTGTTTACACTGGCAGAACCAGATTTCTTTTTCTTCTTCAAATTTCATAACCAAGGGTTTATAAGGCATCCCTTCAATTTCTTTATGCTTACCATCACAAAATGGTTGCTTTGAACTTAAACCGCAAGTACACCATGCATAATTTTTATCTTTTTCTACAGTAACTGCTATCGGAAATTTTTCTGCTACAACTGGTTTGTCCATTATTTTTAATTTTATTGTGGTTAAATATACAATAAAATTTAATTTTACCGACATGCTACCATTGTCCATTGTGATACTAACTAAAAATGAAGCGCAAAATATTGCTCGTTGCTTGCAACCTTTGATTGGTTTAACGGATGATATATTGATTGTAGACAATGGAAGTACCGATAACACCATCGAAATTGCTCAATCGATGCAGGCAAATATTTTGCAGACTACTTGGAAAGGTTATTCTCGTACCAAAAATGAAGGCAATGCACAGGCAAAATATGATTGGATTTTAAGCCTGGATGCTGATGAAGTAATTCATGAGGATTTAAAAAATGAAATCATTCAATTGTTTTCTAATGAATTGAAAGAAACGGAGTCCTTTGCTATACAAAGAAAAATGATGTACTGTGGCCAACAATTAAATTATGGTGCGGTTGCCAATGAATTTCGACTGCGCATTTTTAATAGAAAAAACGGCCTATGGAACGAAGAAGCAGTTCATGAAAATTTATTTTTTAAAGAAAAAACGCAGATAAAAAAGTTAACCGGATTTGTTTATCATTTTTCTTATAATACCACACAAGAGCATGTACAACGATTAGAAAAATATGCACAACTATTTGCTAGTAAATCAACAAAAAAAGCAACGTTTATAAAAATATTTTTAAGCCCAATTTTTGGATTTCTTAGAAACTATCTTTTTAAAATGGGTTTCCTTGATGGGAAATTAGGTTTTCAATTTGCTAAAAATGAATTGTGGTATACGTTTAGGAAATATCAATTATTAAACTTGAAATAAGGAGTTTCAAATACTTTGCAATTAATTCTGTATTCCAGATATCAGTCATCTAAGATCAGACAGTCTCAATTAGACGTTATTTTTAGGAAAATCATAAAATAGCAATTGTGCTTTTGCGGTAGGTAAATCTTCCCATTTTTCAATCGGAAATTGTAATGCGCACATCCCGCAAGTGGGCATATTTTCTATTAAATTATTCGTTAGCAAATTTACAAAATCAGTGATTCCTGGATTATGGCAAACAATCATTAAGGTATTAATATGATTTGAAACACCAAAAATAGCCTCTTGAATCATGGAAGGAGGAGCATGATACAATGAATCTTCCCATTGAATTTCTGTTGATGCATATCTTAATTCATTCGCAATTAATTTAGCTGTTTTTGCAGCTCGTTTTGCTGTACTTGAAACTAATAGATCTACTTGGATGTGTCTATTTAATAAACGTTTACCCATCATCGGCGCATCTCTCATGCCTCGTTCATTCAAATCCCTATCAAAATCTTTTTGCTGTAAATGACTCCAATCAGATTTTGCATGCCGAACGATGATAAGCGTTTTCATTTTCTTTCTTTTTACAAAGATAAATGATATTCATAATTCATATCAGTACAAATAAGCTAGTCATCTAATTTATAATGACGCTAAAAAGTTAATTTTTCTTTTTAGAATACTCTTGAAAATTATATTTGATCCACATTTTTATTTCAAGATCTGAGGCGGCTCTTGCAAACTCAACTTCCATAGGATAAGCCTGCATAAATTGAATCAACGCATCATCTTGTAAACCGGTCATTTGCGCAGCTAGCTCTTCGCTATATCTGGTATCAATAAATTTTTGTTTTTCAATATCTACAATTTGATCTTGAAAGTGACGCATGTTTTTATGCTTTTTTGAGAAGATTTGGTAAATGCTCGTAATGGGTGACATGGCCGATTTTGATTGTCTATAGTCAAAAACGTCTTTATAAAGATCTGCTCTTTTAGCCGAATCGGTTTGATATTGAGTTGGTCCTTGCTTAATGGTAACCCCTTTTAAACCAACTGTTTTCAAACTCATTTTAATTGTTTGATTGCTATTATTAAAGCTTGGGTTTAATCGAATTATTTTATTATTAAAGCCTAAATAGGAAAAAATAATATAATCTCCTTCTTTGCCTTCAATGAAAAAAAAACCATCTAAGTTGCTGTAATCTCCTTGGTGAGTAGATAAATTTTCTACTCTTACTGAATTCATTGTATTCTTTTTTACAGAATCTATTATCGTTCCTTTGAAAACGATTTGAGCGTCAACTTGAGATGCTCCAATAAAAGACAATAAAAAAAATAAGAATCTTTTCACCCTACAAAGTTAGTAATTGTTCGTTTGTAATTTAGTTACTAGATGTTAAAATTAATAATAATTTTAGCTATCGAAAAGAGGCTAGGTATACTTATTATAAACATTTATATAACCACCAATTCATAAAAATTTTCTTGCTGATAATATTTATTTGCTAAGGCTTGCAATTGCTCTGGTGAGATGTGTTTATAGAGTTCAATATTTTTATTAAAACGTTCTTTGGTAAAGCCATTTAAAATTAAACTCTTCCAACGTTGCATAATTTGAAAAGCACCATCTAAATCTCCTAAAATTGTACCTAATAAATAATTTTTTACGAGTTCTAATTCTTCTGCATCTACTAATTCATTTTTTAACATATCCATTTCATAGTAAATTTCTTTTATGGCTGCTTCACATACATCTTTGCCAGCTTCGGTTGTTATTAAGTATGCTGATTGTTTCACTTGATTGTACATGTAGCTGTGTATTCCATATGTATATCCTTTGTCTTCCCGAATATTACTCATCAATCGAGAGCCGAAATAACCACCCAAAATGGTATTTAATACAATCATTGGATAAAAGTCTTCATGGTGTTTATTTGGAAAATGACTCGCTATTCGAATAGAGCCTTGTACTCCTTTTTGATCATTATTGATTCGATGTTTTTTTTCAGTTGTTGAAAGGGCTTCGAAAACTGGTTCTACCATTACATTTTCATTGTTCCAGTTTGTTTTCCCAAAATGATGGTGTATGAGATCAATATCGGATTCTGCAAAACTACCTGCAATAAAAAAAGTGCAGTTATTATTGGAGTAATAGGTTTTTAAATGAGTTGACAAGGCTTGTTGATTGATAGCCTCATAATCGGATACCACAGAATATTTTCCATAAGGATGATGCATTCCAAAAAGAAATTCATCTATTTTACGATTGGCTACAAAATCACTTTTTAATAGTTGTACCGACAAGCGTTGTTTTGCATTTTGTATGAAAATATCTATTTCATGTTGAGGGAATTGAGTATCCATTAGCATATCAGCAACTACAGGTAATATTTTTGAAAGATGCTTAGTTAAACAACTGATGGTTATAGAAGCAAAATCTGGACCAGCTACTGTTTTTACAGAAGCTCCATATTGTTCAAACATTTCATTGATTTGAAAAGAACTCATTTTAGAGGTGCCACTTTTTAAAAGTGATGCTGTAGCTTGGGCAATACCATTTTGGTTTTCATACCATAGTCCAGCTTTGAAAACCATTTCTAACTGCATAACTGGTTGCAAGTCGTCGGAATAATAATGTACGCCAATACCATTTTCAAATACAATGGATGTACAATCGGGTAAATGGTATTCAAATTCTACAGGGGAAAATATTTTAGGTTCTATTGTTCTATCTAACATAATTTATGGTTGTGTTTCTAAATTCTTTCTACTAACTACTTTTTGTATTCTTGGCAACTATCAACTTTTTAAAGGGCTGTCGGGTTCATTGGCAAAATGTTTGTAAACTTGTTTGTCAACAAAGGAAGGAAAAAATTTGTTCATCCAAACAGTTAATTTCCCTTGGGTAGTCATAATGATGGTTCTTTTTCTTTTTTCAATCCCTTTTATAATGATTGAAGCACATTCCTCAGCACTCATTAATTTACTTTCATTCATCGGCGTTTCACTTTGTGCATTTCCGCTTGCATTTAATGCCGTGTTTCTGATATTGGTCGATACAAAGCCTGGAGAAACCCACATTACGTTGACACCTGTTTTTAAGAGTTCAATTCTAAGCGACTCTAAAAATCCTTGCATCGCGAATTTAGATGAAGAATAACCTGTTCTGCAAGGCAATCCTTTGTAGCCAGCGATGGATGAAATGCCTAAAATACTTCCTTTTGATTTCAAAATATAAGGAAGGGCATACTTTGTGCAGTATACAGTTCCCCAAAAATTAATATCCATAGATTGTTTTAAAACAGTCAAATCTACCTCTTGAAACATTGCCCGCATGCTTATTCCTGCATTATTGATTAAAATATCGATAGAATGAAATACATTTATTGATTTTTCTATATATTTTTTACAATCTTCTTCATTGCTTACGTCCGCTTGAACGGTTAATAGGTTTTTGTTGTTCATTTCAGTTGAAAATAACAACAATGATTCTTCATTTCTGCTACAAACAGAGACTTTCGCTCCCTTTGCAAGGAAATCGATGGCCAAGGCTTTCCCTATACCCGAAGTGGCTCCTGTTATTAAAACTACTTTGTTTTCAAAAAAATTATTCATGAATTGCAAAAATACTTTACTAATTTGGTTTGGAAGTTAAAAATATTATTATACATTTGCACTCCAATCGAAAAGAAAGTGAGTTGATTTCGTAGCTCAGCTGGTAGAGCACATCACTTTTAATGATGGGGTCTTGGGTTCGAATCCCAACGGAATCACAAAGGGCTTGTTTTAAAAACAAGCCCTTTTTTTATGGTATAAACTGACCCACTTAAATCCTATATTTTCGAGCATTTTATTCTTCATTCCAATGTACTGTTTTTTGAAAGTAGATTTTGCGTATTTTTTAGTGCAAAGAGTATTTAGTGCGATGCAACTTAAATAATATTTTGTTAAAACTTACACAACGTAAACTGGTTATGCAGTCGCTATATAGTTTTGTTTTTAACAAATAAACAGATCAACATTTTTGATTTTTAATACCCATTATTTAACCCATGAAATTTGTTTTATTTCCATCCCACCAAACTTTTTTTGGATATTAAACTAAATTTTTTCATAGTTTTTAAGTTAAATTTTGAAAAAAAATCAAAATATGTCAAATCTGACATTGTCAGTTTCGAAATAAAAATTAAATTTTACATGTGAATATATCAAAAGCCGAATTAAGCACCTCGATAGGGATAGTTCTACGCGATTTGAGATTAGCAGAGAAAAAAAGTATAGAGACTCTCTCAGAAGAAATAGATATTGGGTACTCTCAATTATCTAGAATAGAAAGAGGTAAGATAAATACTTCCATATATCAACTCTACAAAATTTTAACCGCCTTGAATGTACCTATGAATACCTTTGTAAAGGTACTCAAATCGACTATCGTTAAAGTGAAAAAAGAAAAACGAAAAAAACGAAAAAATGAAAAAGAAAAATAGCGCACGATATTAGCTCATTTTTGCCAAATAGGATTAACTAATTATTACCCCAGCCAATTTGATTCCTATAAGGTCAGCTTAACCGTTGACCTTTTTTGTGTGATCATATGTAAGCTTACAGAGGGTTAGTAAGATTTATCCTCTATGCTTTCATAAATTTTAGCATAGCTCATGTAGCGTTCTTCAGAAATAGCACCTAAACGAACGGCTTCTTTAACTGCGCAACCAGGCTCATTTAAATGCAAGCAATTGTTGTACTTACAATTTACCAATTCTTTTTTTATCTCAGGGAAATAGCCCGATAATTCGGCTTTTGAAATAGAGACCACGCCCAGCTCTCGAATGCCTGGTGTATCTATTAATTGACCACCTTCAAGTAAATCATGCATTTCGGCAAATGTGGTGGTATGCATTCCCTTCCCACTCCATTCAGAAACTTCTTGTGTAAAAATATCTTTTTCTGGTAAAATTTTATTAACCAAAGTCGATTTTCCAACGCCACTGTGGCCGGTAACCAAACTCACTTTATCTTTTAGTAAGGAAAGAAAATCATCTATCCCTTCATTTTTTTCAGCTGAAATTAAAAGCACTTGATAGCCTATTTCATTGTATATTTTTTTTACTTCTTCAAAATAGGCAATATCTTCTTCTTCCAATAAATCCGATTTATTAAAAATAATGACAGCAGGAATGTGGTAGGCTTCGCAGGTTACTAAAAATCGATCGATGAAACCCAGGGAGGTTTTTGGATCTTTTAGGGTAGCAATTATAAGGCTTTGATCTACATTGGATGCTACAATATGAATTAAGTGCTTACTGTGGGGCGATGAACGAACTAAATAGTTTTTTCGTTTGTCTATCCCAATGATCATGCCTGTTTTTTCTTCAATATCTTCTAATTCAATACGCACAATGTCGCCAACAGCAATAGGATTGGTAGAGGTAATTGTTTTATCTAACTTGAATTTTCCTTTTATTCTACAATTGTAAAAAAGTCCGTCTGCTGCCTTGACAATATACCAACTTCCAGTAGACTTATAAATGGTTGCTTTCAAAAAATAATTTATTTCAACTTGATGTTATACATTTTCGAATTAAAAACAACCGTTGCATCGTCGTCACAATTGCCTTCGCCATAATTTATAGTTCGTAAAGCATGTCCTTGTGGTTGCAACTCTACTTTTCCTTCATTGATGTGTTTACACAATACTCGATCAAAAACAAGTGGTTTTGTGATATTAGAAGCATAATAAACTTTATATTCATTGAGCCCATTTCCACTACCAATATATTCAAATACGTCGTCGCTCCAAACAGGGGTTGTTGAACCTTCAGTTTGTGTTCTATCACGATCAGCATTCCAAACTAAGGTGTCCAATACCAATGGTTTTAAATATTTACCTTTCGTAATTACTTTATAGTATGGTTGAGATTCTATATTTCGACCATTGTTGGTCATAGTAATGGTTCCAAAAACTTGATGTTCATCAATAAAATAATTTTCGAAAGAAACATTGACAATGCCTAATGAGTCAGCATAATCAGTGCCTGTATAGTTAATTAATATTTTACCTTTTCTATTTCTACCATCGGCACACAAACAATTAACCGCACCAAAATCAATTGTGATTTTTCTAGGCATGCTGATTTTATCATGGGTTATGTAGGTACAATAGTTTTTATAATTTGATAGAAGTTCTCCAGTTTGTTTTGTAGCTGCATCATCTGCAATGTCGATTGCATTGCTGAAAATCATTTCTCCTGTGGTTTGATCAACTGCATAACTCGTATTTGTATCTCGTTCTCTAACACATGATGCGAAAGAAAATAAACCAATTAAGCCAAGAAGCATTAGGTGAGTATATTTCATTTTTCCAGTTTCTTTAAAATATCGTTTAAAAGTAGTACAAATCGATTAATTCGTAGTAAATATTTTTAAAAATTTACATATCAAACATCAAATAGTGTATAAAATCGCTAAAAATTGAAAATTTCTATGTCGGTTATGGTATTAAAAAATACAGAATTCAACATTCTTGTTTTCAGGTAGGAATTACCATTTTATTTGTAAAAAAATGGCCGTAGGTACATTTAGCAAAATAGTAGTTGCGTTATTATCTGATTTTGAGCTTGTAATTTCAGATGGTTGTCCTTGAAAATCATTGGTCGTTGTTACATCGGTTTTGGTGTTGCCGTGTTTAAAATAATAATTCAACTCTGTTCCAATAAACACTCTTGAATTTATTTTATATCGTAAATTCATAGCCGGTCCGCCACCAAATCGAGCGATATTACTTTTACTGCTGATGACTGTTTTTTGAAAATTAAATTCTTGTGCCGAAATGGTTTTGTTATTTAATAAATCATATAAAATGTGAAAAGAAAATTGGGAAGTAAATTTTCGAGTCAATGGAATTTGTTTTTGAACTCCGATTCGAAAGAATAAATCATTGATATATGTTTCTTTCTTTGTATTGCCATCGTTGTCAAAAATATTATTAAAAGTATATCCTAATCCTGCATCTACTCCCCAGTTTGAACGTGTGTGCGAAGCAGTATAGGTTAATAAATAGGGATTATTAATGCTTGGATTATTATTACTGAAGTTAAATACTTGTCGAATTAATTGATTGGCTTGAACTCCCAAAATATGGTTCCATTTTTTTTGATAGCAAGCAGCCGAATCTTGTGCCGTTGATTTGATAGAAAAGAATAGACAAAAGATCACAAAGATTTGTTTAACATGCATATTTATCTTGATTTAAAAGGGCTAGATAAATTAGGATTCGTGATGGTTTTATAATCTGTCATGCTGCCTAAAAAAGCAATAATCGCTTTTTTATCACTTTCACTGATATTTAGTGAAATAGGCGTACCATCTGGATTTTGTAAACGACTATCTAAATGACTATTTGCTTTAATATTATTGCTGTAGTGTTCTAATACATCCTCTAAACTTTTAAATCGACCATCGTGCATGTATGGTGCAGTGAGGGCTAAATTGTGCAAATCGGGTACTTTAAATTTTCCTTCATCTGCACTTGAATTGGTTACACTCATTCTTCCTTTGTCGGTGTTATTTAAGTCTAAGCCAATGTTTGCAAAGTCTTCCGTAATATATGGCCCAACATTAGGGTGATGACATTTAGCACAATTATAAGTGGTATTAAATAATTGTTCGCCTTGTTGTTCTAATGCCGATAATGGATGAAGTTGTGTTCCATTGAACATTTTCGACTGATCAAATCGAGCATTTTGAGTAGTTATTTGACTCATAAATTGAACCATTGCATTTGCTAAAATTGTCATATCTAACTTATCTACTTGATAAGCATTTTGCACTAAAGATTTATAATATGGAAGTTGGTTCAATTTAGTAATCAGTGCTTCAGGATCATCCATACCCATTTCAATATGATTTGCAATGGGTTTCGAAATTAATGAGGTTATATTTCTTTCTCTTCCATCCCAAAATAAAGGGGTATTTATTTCGAATCCAATATCCATTATTGAAGTGTTTCCTAAATTTTGAATGGCTATAGAGTTTCTACCTGTTAATTTATTCTCAAACCCTCTGCTTAGGGCTACATTGTCTGCAAAAGCTACTTCTTGTTTGTGGCAACTAGCACAAGAAACCGAATTGTTTACAGACAATGCTTTGTCATAAAATAAAACCCTTCCTAAATGTATTTTAGCATTCCATTCAGGAGATGTTGATTTGAAACCATAATCGGGTTCATTGGTGTCTAAATAGGTTTCAGCAATTTTGCTGTTTTCAAATTTATTACAAGATAAAATGGTAATCAAACCAGTGATCAAGCTAAAAACAAATATTTTATTTGAAAAATGTGGTTTCATGTTTTATAATTTAAAAATTAAAATTAAGCTATTTTTAAAAAAAGACGAAAAACAAAAGGAGCACGTTAGTAGAATTTTTAAAATCAGCAGCTATGAATGGCTTCAGCTAATATCTTAATAAGCTGATTGTCTTTTTCTAGCGCATTGCCAACAACAATAATATCAGCCCCGGCTTGGCAATTGGCGATTGCTTTTTCTGGGCTCGAAATCCCTCCACCAACTATCAATGGAATTGAAATTTGATTAGATACTTTTTGAATCATTTTTTCACTGACAGGGTTAATTGCGCCACTGCCAGCATCCATGTATAAAACATTTTTCCCTAAGAACTCCCCTGCAATAGCTGTACAAACGGCAATATCATCTTTGTCATATGGAATAGGCGCACTGTTGCTCATATAGGAAACCGCGGTGGGTTTTCCACCATCTACTACAATGTAACCAGTAGAAATAATTTCTAAGCCACTGGCTTTTATTTTGGGTGCCGAAACTACATGTGCTCCAATTAATAATTCGGGATTTCTGCCAGAAATTAATGCTAAATACAACAGGGCATCGGCTTCTTTACTTACTTGGGATGGACTGCCTGGGAACAGAATAACGGGTATCGAGCTTTTTGATTTAAATGTTTTGATACATTCGTCTAGGTGATTGCTGAGCATTAAACTTCCACCCATAAACACAAAATCAACTTTTGCTTCGTTGCATAATTGAGCATTTTCAATAATTTGATTCATGTCGGTATTATCCGGATCAATTAAAACGGCAAATGCTTTTTTATTTTGCTTTCGCAGGTTTACGAATCGATTAAGTACTGATTTTGAAGACATGTGGCAAAGATATTAATTAAAATGAGATAACATAATTACCAAACTTTTTTGTCTGTACCATTGTCTATGTTATGTTAATGTTATGTTTACTGAGTGTTATGATCAGAAAAACAGTAATTTTCACCTCCTTATTTTTTGTTTTATCACAGTTATCCATGATCAAAATTGGTTATAAGTTTAGCTAATAATATTAAATAATGAGTCGGCTAAATTTAATATCAGATTCATTTATCATTAAGGAATTCTTTACTTTTGTAAAATATGTTTCATATTCAGTCTCCCTACAAGCCAAATGGTGACCAGCCTGCAGCCATCGAAAAATTGGTGAAGGGTGTAAATGACAATGAACAATATCAAACTTTATTGGGCGTAACCGGTTCGGGCAAAACATTTACCATTGCCAATGTGATTCAACAAACCAATAAACCCACCTTGGTGCTCACGCACAATAAAACATTGGTGGCACAATTGTATGGCGAGCTTCGTGCTTTTTTTCCTGACAATGCAGTCGAGTATTTCGTATCCTATTATGATTATTATCAACCCGAAGCTTATTTGCCATCAACAGGTGTTTATATCGAAAAAGATTTGGCTGTCAATGCCGAATTAGAAAAACTTCGTTTGAGAACAACAGCTAGTTTATTGAGTGGTCGAAGAGATATTATTGTGGTTGCTTCGGTTTCTTGTATTTATGGTTTGGGAAATCCTAAAGATTATGAAAATGGAATCATTCGTATTTCAAAAGGTCAAAACTATGGTCGAAATCATTTTTTACATCAATTAGTCAATGCTATTTATACTCGAAGTGCAATGGAGTTTGATCGAGGAATGTTTCGGGTGAAAGGAGATACTGTAGACATCAATTTACCTTATGCTGATTATGGCTATCGGATTATTTTTTTTGGTGATGAGATAGAAGAAATTCAACGAATTGAAATCGTTACAGGAAAAAAAATAGCGTCTATGGATGATGCTGCTATATTTCCTGCCAATATTTATTTGGCGCCTCAAGACCAAATGAAAAATATCATTCATGAAATACAGGATGAAGCTTTTAGTCAAGAAGCATATTTTAAACAAGAGCAAAAATTTGCCGAGGCTCAACGAATAAAAGAACGAGTAGCTTATGATATAGAAATGATTCAAGAGTTGGGTTATTGTAAAGGCATCGAAAATTACTCTCGTTTTTTAGATAGAAGAAATCCAGGAGACAGACCATTTTGTTTGATCGACTATTTTCCAAAAGATTTTTTAATGGTAATTGATGAAAGCCATGTAACCATTCCTCAAGTGAGTGGAATGTATGGTGGTGATCGCGCTCGAAAACTAAATTTAGTGAGTTATGGATTTCGTTTACCATCAGCATTGGATAATCGCCCATTGAATTTTAATGAGTTTCAAGGCTTGTTGGGTCAAACCATTTTTGTGAGCGCCACACCAGGAAACTATGAATTAGATTTATGTGAGGGTGAAGTAGTAGAGCAAGTAGTTAGGCCTACAGGTTTATTGGATCCTCCAATTGAAGTGCGTCCAAGTATTAATCAAATTGATGATTTGATGAATGAAATTGATAAACGAGTTGCCCGTAATCAACGCGTTTTAGTTACCACATTAACCAAAAGATTATCTGAAGAGTTGTCTAAATACTTGCATAAAATAAATATTAAATGCAAATATTTGCACAGCGGGATTGATGCTTTGGAAAGAGTTGAAATCCTTAGAGATTTAAGATTAGGAAATATTGATGTTTTGATTGGAGTGAATCTTTTACGGGAAGGTTTAGATTTGCCGGAGGTATCGTTAGTAGCCATTTTAGATGCTGATAAAGAGGGCTTTTTACGGGACGAACGTTCATTAACGCAAACAGCAGGACGAGCTGCACGAAACAGCGACGGCTTGGTTATTTTTTATGCAGATAAAATTACAAAGAGCATGCAAAA
>Ga0114980_10002757_pt1 | contig 12225 bp, 10 predicted proteins | sample S_140806_EF_Meta_FD_87018 | JGI IMG/M metagenome (GOLD analysis project Ga0114980, IMG submission 87018) | Freshwater microbial communities from Lake Simoncouche, Canada to study carbon cycling - S_140806_EF_MetaG | ecosystem: Environmental > Aquatic > Freshwater > Lake | place: Lake...
TAATTTATAAGTAAAGGTGCCTATTACAGCACCTTGAATTATTACTTATTTAATCTTGTTTAAAATCTCTTTCGGTACTGCCCCTTTATGCACTAAGAAAGCAGTTGTTTTATATTGAACATAAGCTTTACTTACATACAAATAACCTTTATAATCGTTCTTCTCTCCCCATGAGTTTTTTACGATATAATAATCCTTGCCTGTTTGATCTTTTGCAGACCCTACGATATGCATACCATGATCATCAGTAGTTTCATAATTATCAAAAGCTTTTTGGCGAATTTCTTGAGTAATAACACGCTCAGCTGCCTTACCATTAAATAATGATTTTTGCTCAGCTTCTTCCATATCTTCCCAATTTTTCTCAGGAACAAAAGCAACGCCATTTTTCCAACTAAAATACTTTTCACTTACATCAGTAGCCCAAGCTATCGTATAACCATTGGCAATGGCATGGTCAATAATGCTTGTTATGTCACTAATCGGAACATTCGTAACCTTTTGGAAATCCCAATTATCTTGTACTAATAAAGGAGCTTGTGTGTAATATGGATAATTACTAAAGCTTGAAAACTCGATATATTCTGCTGGTTTGATTCCTACCACTTGATCAGCAAAGCTTCTTGGCGTATATGTTTTTCCTTTCCATTCGAAACTACTTGGAATTTCGCCTAAATAAACATCCATCACTTTTTCAAAGGCGGTTTTCCATACCGGTGTCAAAGTTCCATTAGCATTTCGAACTACAGCATCCAACATGCCTTTTAATACACCTTGGAACTCTCCAAATTTATTTTTGGTTGTTCCGTAATTTAAACCCGCATAAATACTTTGTGGCAATGCACCATATTTCGCAAAGACATTAATAACATCATGGCAAGAACCACCATCACCCCAGCTCAAGCCCCCGTGCAAGCGCACATACATTTCGGCTTTATCTTTGTATACACAACGAGCGGTAAAGATTTCTGCCATATCTACTGGTTCTTTACCCATTCTAATCATTTCACTTTCCAAGAAAGAATTTGTGGAATAACTCCAACAAGTACCTGAACTAGCCTGATTTTTTACCGGAGTGTTTTCTATATTCTTTACAACGGTAAAGACATATTTATTAGAGTCGGATTTATTGCCTTCAATTTTTTTAATCAAATCGTCTTGAGCAAAAACTAAGCTTGGCAACAGCAAGCAACTTAAAAGAATGCGTTTCATTGGTTAAATGATTAGGGTTATAAAATTGGTTATTTACATAATTCTTGTTTCATTGCCTTAACGCGTTCGTCGTTTAAATACTCATCAAAAGAATATTCACGATCGATAATGCCATTCGGTGTTAATTCAATAACGCGATCAGCAACAGTTTGCGCTAATTCATGGTCACGCGTAGTAAAGAAAATGGTTCCTTTAAAATCTTTTAATCCATTATTTAGTGCTGTAATAGATTCTAGGTCTAAGTGATTGGTTGGTTCATCTAACAATAGTAAATTGCCTTTAAGCATCATCATTCGACTCATCATACAACGCATCTTCTCCCCTCCGCTTAGTACGGTACAGTTTTTAAGCGTTTCTTCACCACTAAACAACATTCTACCTAAGAAACCACGGATAAACGTTTCATCTTTTTCTTCTGAATATTGACGAAGCCAATCAATTAAATTCAATGATTTATCAGCAAAATAGTCGCTATTATCATTTGGTAAATAGGTAGGAGTAATGGTTACACCCCATTTAAAGCTTCCTTTAAAGTCGGTATCTTCACCTGTTATCACTTTATAGAAGGCTGACGAAGCAAGTCCGTTTTCAGAAACAATAGCTATTTTTTGACCACGCTTAACATCAAATTTCACATTTTTGAATAGCACATTACCATTCAATGATTTCTCCAAGCCATCTACCTCAAAAATTTGATCACCCGCATCTCTAACTTGATTATTGAAAAGGATAGCTGGATATTTTCTAGAAGAAGCTTGCATATCTTCTACTTTGATTTTATCCAATGCTTTCTTTCTACTTGTTGCTTGTTTAGACTTAGAAGCATTTGCAGAGAAACGTGCGATGAATTCTTTTAACTCCGCAATTTTATCTTCTGCTTTCTTATTTTGATCGGTACGTTGTTTTAATAACAATTGACTACTTTCATACCAGAAGGAATAGTTACCCGTAAAAATAATAACCTTTCCAAAGTCAATATCCGCAACATGCGTACAAACTGTATCTAAGAAGTGACGGTCATGCGATACTACCAATACAATTTTATCATAATCTGCCAAGAAATTTTCCAACCAAGCGATCGTTTCTAGATCCAAGTCATTGGTAGGTTCATCGAGCAACAAAATATCTGGATTACCAAATAAGGCTTGTGCCAACAATACCCTTACTTTTTGATTACCATCTAATTCATTTAATAAATTAGTGTGTAATTCTTCTTTAATACCTAAATTGCTTAATAAAGTTGCAGCATCACTCTCTGCATTCCAACCGTCCATTTCTGCAAACAAGCCTTCTAATTCACCCGCTTTAATACCATCTTCTTCTGTAAAATCTTCTTTAGCATAAAGAGCATCCTTTTCTTTCATTAAATCAGAAAGGATTTTATTACCCATGATTACGGTATCTAAAACGGTAAAATTGTCGAATTCGAAGTGATTTTGCTTTAAAACCGACATGCGTTGGTCTTTACTTATCTCTACCCTTCCTGTACTTGGTTCAATCTCTCCTGAAAGGATTTTCATAAAGGTAGATTTACCTGCGCCGTTAGCACCGATAATACCATAACAATTACCTTCTGTAAATTTTACATTTACATCTTCAAATAATACGCGTTTTCCATAACGCAGGGACAGGTTGGATACTGAAATCATGTTCTGATAGTTTAACCAATAAATTTAGTTTATTGGCTTGCAAAGGTACTATTTTATTGATTATTTTAGAACTAATTTCAGTTAATCCACAAGCATTTCTTTGTAAAAAGATTGGCTTTCAGATCCTATCTTAAAATAGTAAACCCCTTTGGGTAAGTGAGCAACGGAAATATTCATTTCATTGGCTCCAGCCTCAAAGGTGCTTGAGACAATGAGCTGCCCTAAGGTATTATATAAGGACACTTGCATATCTGCATGCACCGCATTGATAGAAAGGGTTACATTTTGATGTGCTGGATTGGGATATAAAGTTAAGTCAGTAGGTTCTATTTCATAGTTGGCCACACCCACACTCACTTTATAAAATTGGTTATACAACTTTAAGCCTCCCAGAAGATTACCCAATACTAAATCAATGTTCCCATCATTTTCTATGTCTGCAAAAGAAGGTGCTGTATTATAGCCTGCATTAAGTAAAGAGTAATTACTGTCCAGTAAGGAATAGTTTGCTGTCGTATTTCCTGATTGGAATCCGGTATATCGATACAATGGTCCACCGTAACTACCTAAAACAATATATTCATCGCTGGTATTATCAATTTTACCTACATAAATGGTGCTATTGCCATACATAGTTTTAGTACTTCTCATCCCGCCCAAGGAGTCCGTTTTCTTCACTACACTATAGGCTCCAATACTCGTACTGGTATTTTCATAATAAACAATTCTACCCTTTTGGCAACCAATTAAGAGATCATTTGTTCCGTCTTTATTAATGTCATAAATAAAGGGTGCAGCATTGGCATATACAGAAATGTTATTGCCATTTTTATCTTTTAGTTGTTTTGTTTGCAAAGTCCAAATTGGAATTGAAGCATTGCTTAATGCCATATTTTTAAAATAAACGAGTTCTCCAGTAGATGCCACACCTAAAAGCAAATCATCTTTCCCATCTTTATCTAAATCGCCAATTGCAGGTGCAGCGCCGTTTAAGTTGAGGGTATCTATGGATAAAAAATTATTATTTATAAGAGTAAACGATCGATTTCCTGAAGTAGACGTATTTTTAAACAATAATAATCTACTTAGCAAACTGCCACTATTTTGATAAAATCCATCGGAACCAACAATTAAGTCTTTTTTACCATCTCTATCATAATCATAGAAAAAAGGTTTTGAATTAGTACCTAAATCAATCATTTTCTCTGAAAAGAAGCTATCAGAAACATAAATAAAGCTACTGTTCGTATTAGTTCCAATATTTTTATAATACAAGGTATTTTTATAATTCTGTGTATTATTAGCAAATGGAGCTACTAAAATGTCCTTGGCCCCATTTTGATCGATATCTATATAATAGCAAGCAGGCATTGTATTCATGACTGCAGGCACACCCATACTAGGCCAAGAAGTATCTTGAGCAACAATGCTGTCTCTATTATGGCTATAATCATATTTGCCATTGATCAGTAATTGTACATCATTATAAGATACATTTCCATTCAAATAATCATAATCACCATCATCATCAATATCTAAAAGACAAATGGTATTGCCAGAATGTAAGGTTGTTTTCGCAAGTGGAATAACATTAAGATCTTTTGGCTTCCCGCCCATTAACCCACACGTTTGGTTTAACATTTGGGTTTTTACAAATCCTTGGTAGCTTTTACCCCAGCATTCATCTCGTAGTATAATAGCTATAGAATCATTAGGCATGGCATATTCTATCTGCATATTTTTATAATAAGCAATAAAGCCTCCAAAAACATCGTAACTAAAAAAATCTAAATCCCCATCAAAATCTATATCTACAAAGCCAGGCAAATCGGCAGGTGAAACATACGCATTAGCATCTAATGTTGGTTGAGAAGGTGTAGGTGTAGGATATCTCAAGTTTTTATAAAAGCTAAAGCATAGTTGATTCTGAGTATTATAATATCCTTTAAACGCTGCAATACCTTGAATACCTTTATGAAATAGATCAACAATGCCATCTCTGTTATAATCTATTAATTTTAAGTAATTAACAACTGCAGGAAAATTAGTAGCATACTTAGGGTCATATTTATAATCAGGTACCGAACTAATACTTTTATTTATAAATGTAATAACTTGAGAGGTTGCATTGTCATATACAACCAAATCCTTTTTACCATCATTATTTAAATCAGCGAGATTATATTGCGGATTATTAAACCCGCCACACCATGCCATTGTTTTCAGCACTGATCCTTGAAAAACAGTGGTAGTAGTATCTATTTGGAAAACCTTACCTTGTTGCTGTGCAAAAAGATTCATGCTGTTTGTTAAAAACAACGTGCCGCATGCAATAATTAAGAATTTCATTTTAATACGATTGTTCATAGTACTATTTTAATGGAGAACCCGGTTCTTTTTTAAAATGATTATAAACCATTTTATCTGCTATAGCAGGTAATAATTTATTCAACCAAACCGTAAGTTTACCTAAAGCACCTATGATTAAAACACGCTTACGTTTATGAATCGCTTTATAAATTAGAGCTGCACAAGTTGCTGCCGACATTAACTTCGATTCTTCCAATGGCGTTTCCCCTTGCACAGAACCATCACCCATACGAGAAACATTTCTAATATTGGAAGCGGTAAAGCCAGGTGATACCCACATCACATGGGCACCAGAATATAACAGTTCTGTTCGTAAAGATTCTAGAAAGCCTTGCATAGCAAATTTAGAAGCACTATAACCCGTTCTGCCAGGCAAACCACGATAACCTGCAATGGAAGATATACCAACAATAACCCCTTTTTGAGCTTTAATGCTTTCTAAAGCATATTTAGTACAATAAACGGTACCCCAAAAATTAATATTGATTAATTCTTCAAGTACTTTAATGTCAGTATCTTCTAATAGAGAACGCATACTAATTCCAGCATTATTTATTAAGACATCTATGTAACCCCATTTCGTTTTTATGGCTTCAATAAATTGCTTACAAGCAATTTCTTTACTTACATCTACAGACATTACCATCAATTGCCCTGCATCTATAAAATGCGAATAGGTATGCAATAACGCCGAACAATTTCTGGCACAAACGGCTACAAAAGCGCCCTCATCTAAAGCTTGTAATGCTAAAGCCAACCCTATACCCGAAGAGGCGCCTGTGATAACAACAACCTTGTTTCTCAATGTGAATAAATTTTTATAAAGTTAATGATTAATTTAAACTTTAAAATTGTTTAATAACAATTAGTACTCTAAATTTACCATAAAATAAGGTAAATGAAAGTATTAATAATTATGGGGTCTGAAAGTGATAAGCCCATTATGAATGAAAGTCAACTATGGTTGAATTGGTTTGGAATAGAAAGCGAATTAGTAGTAGCCTCTGCTCATAGAAATCCAGATTTGGTAAGAGAATTAATGGTCAATGCAAATTCTAATGGATTTGGTGCTGTTATTGCAGCAGCTGGAATGGCAGCAGCATTACCTGGTGTGTGTGCTGCATACACTTCCCTACCCGTTTTTGGAGTTCCTTTAGATGGTGGCTTACCAGGTGGTATCGATGCATTATATAGCATTGTACAAATGCCAGCAGGCTTGCCAGTAGGTACTTTAGCAGTGGGAAAAGCAGGCGCAAGAAATGCGGCCGTTTTATGTGCGCGCGTATTTGCTTTGAGCAATACTTCTATTGCAGCAAAAGTAGAAACCTTTAAAAAACAAGGATATAAAATTTAATTATTAAATCGTTTTAATTTGACTGAAATAATTCTGAATGTAGAGCATATTAACCCATTAGAGTTTTTTGGGATTAATAATTCAAAATTTGAAATTTTGAAAAAGCAATTTCCTTTGCTTAAAATTCTATCTAGGGGCTCACAAATAAAGCTTTCTGGACAAGCAGAACAAGTAAATAGTGTTGCTACAAAATTACAATTAATCATTAGCTACCTTGAAAAAAATGGACATATTTCTGATGCTTATTTTAGTAGGATTATAGGCGAAGACGATTTAATGGAAGATCAAGCAGAACCCATTAATAATGATGTTTTAGTATTTGGACCCAATGGCAAAACGATTCGTGCCAAAACCGCTAATCAAAAATTAATGGTGCAATCGATAGATAAGAATGATATTCTTTTTGCTATTGGTCCAGCTGGTTCGGGTAAAACCTATACCGCTGTTGCGCTTGCAGTAAGAGCATTAAAAAATAAAAGTATTAAGAAAATAATTCTTACTAGACCAGCTGTAGAAGCAGGCGAAAGCTTAGGTTTCTTACCAGGCGATTTAAAAGAAAAAATTGATCCTTATTTAAGACCGCTATATGATGCCTTAGATGATATGATACCATCGGACAAACTCAATTATTTTATGCAAAATAGAATCATTGAAATTGCGCCTTTGGCTTATATGCGCGGCAGAACGCTTGATCATTCTTTTATTATTTTGGATGAAGCGCAAAACACAACTGATCTGCAATTGAAAATGTTCTTAACGCGGATCGGCGCCAACGCTAAAGCCATCATTACTGGTGATTTAACACAAGTAGATTTACCAAAAAATCAAAAATCTGGTTTGTTGAAATCTACTCGTATTCTAAAGAATATCGAGGGTATTGCTCATATCGAATTAGATGAGCAAGATGTGGTTCGTCACCGTTTGGTGAAGAAAATCATTAAAGCTTACGAAAAAGAACAAGAGTTTGAAGATCAACGAGAAGCAGAACGCATACAAAAAAGAGCCAACTTCAAAAGGGAAGATACAAATGAATAAAAAAAAGCGCTTGAGATTCAAGCGCTTTTTTTTATTTCGTTAGTTTTCTAAAAACACTTTCCAAACTTGAACTAGCCACATGCATAGCGGCTATATTAATATCTTCTTGAATGGACCATTGCATAATCTTCTTTCTTAGCATATCAGAATCATTGGTAGTAAATAAATACGTAGTTTCTGAAACAGCTTGAATTGATTTTTCATTTGTCAAATTTGACAGTTGTTTAATAGTTACAGGCTTTTCAAATACAACCTCTAACGTATTATCGGTATGTAGTTTTTGTAAGTTAGCAATAGCATCATTTGCTACAATTTTGCCGTTGGCAATAACAATCGCACTACTGCACATAGAGGTCACTTCTTGCATAATATGGGTAGAAAGCAATACTGTCTTCTCTTTCCCTAAGTTCACAATTAAATCTCTAATTTCTACTAACTGATTTGGATCCAAACCACTAGTAGGCTCATCTAAAATCAATACCTCTGGATCATGAATAATGGCTTGTGCCAAACCTACACGTTGTTTATAGCCTTTAGATAAAGCGCCAATTTTCTTATGGCATTCTTTTAATAATCCAGTTAATGCAATAACTTCTTCAACTTTATCTTTGATTTTATTTTTATCTATTTGATGTAAAGATGCTGCAAATAATAAATATTCACGCACATACATATCAAGATAGAGCGGGTTCGATTCTGGCAAATAACCAATTTTTTTTCTAATTTCAATGGGGTTTTCTGCCACATTTATGCCGCCTACTAAGATACTACCTGCAGTAGGCTCTAAGTAACCGGAAATCATTTTCATAGTAGTTGATTTACCTGCACCATTAGGACCAAGGAAACCCACAATTTCTCCTTTCTTTAATTCAAAAGAAATACCATCAACAGCATGTTGTGTGCCATAAATCTTAGTTAATTGCGTTACTTGTATTGACATAATTCAAAACTACAATTTTTAATGTTAAAAAAAAAGAAGTCGAGTATTACTACTCGACTTCTAATAATTTATAACTAATTTTACTTAACTCCTGTAAATCTGAAAGTGCTAGTTCCTAATGGATTATTAATATCAGCAATTTCTTCAATGATAGCATTCATTTTAGAACCATCTAAATCTGCATGCGTAACGGTTTTCTTACTACCTACTACTAAATCATCAACAGTGATGTAGGTATCATTTGCTTTACCAACAAATACTTTACCTGGTTTTCTTGCAAAAAAATAGGAAACCTCCTGAGGTGGATTAGATACATAAACCGTCATGGTATCTGGCAACTCAGGAAAAGTACCATTCTTAGAGGTTCCATAATACATGCCAATAAATCTTAAATAAACAGGATGTTCGCACTCTGTTCCTTCATATCCCGATTTGCATCTACAAAAACCTTCTGCACATGAGCCTCCATTCTTACATTTTAATAAGGTGCAATAGTCTTTTTCACAAGAAGTATATAATACACTCGATGCAATTCCAATGAAAAATAAAGCGGGTAATAAAGTATATTTTAGAAGCTTCATAGCTTATCTAATTTTAAATTCAGTTTCCAAATTACAATAAAAAAGTCAAAAACAACAAGTAATCTTCAATTTTTTACTATAATTCTATGTTTTCATCCCCTTCTTTATAGGGCACATAGGATACAATAAACTGAAACATCTCATCGGTCGTTTTCATACTACCTTTATTGTCGCTAACTAATCTTGGAGGAGTAAATGGATTTAATACATTTTTTACCGTATTGTCATACACCCCTTCAGCAATCATTAAACTGCCTTTGGGGATTTTTATTAATTTAGGAAAGGTGTAAAAATACTGCCAATTAAAATCCCAATTGGGTATATGAATCAAGGGTATGGTATCACCCTTTGGCACAACCGCATAGGCTTTAAAAGATTTGCCTAATAAATGCATATGTGGATTAATAGTAACTACTGAAATGTCATTTGGAATAATATATTGACTATGTACTTTTTTAACGGTATTTGGAAAAATTAATAAATTTGGCAATACGGGTGCTATGCCTAATGTACCTAATTGAAACTCTTGAAGGGGGCGTTTAGGGGGTATTTTAGCAAAGTAAATTCTTATATAAGAACTATCCCATAGGTCTGATTTAGAACTGCCATAATGTAAATCATTCAATAAAAAACATCCTTTTTTAGGTAGTAAATAACCTCCAATGCCGTTCTTATAGATTTGTGCATATACGCCTGGCAAATAATTGACCACTGATTTTTGTAATGCCGGATACGTACCATCATCGTTAGGTAAATCCATTTTTTCAAACACCTGTTTTATTGAACTATCATGCGAAGTTGGCAGCAAATATTCGCCTGCAAAAACCGTTTTTTTCTTTCCATCTTCATATTTTACTAGATCGCCATTAACATGGTGGACTACTTGGTGTTTGCCGGGTACAAATTCAATAACACTTACATAAGTGTCTGTAGGTAATTCAAAAGGTACTTTTACAATTAAAAATTGATCATTAGCATGTTGTTTGATAAAGGAAGGCTTAATCGCTAAAATTAAATCTGGCTTACCTAAAGTATAGGGATTTTGATTTAATTCATTATTAGCCTGCCCTATTGTATCTCCTTCTTTTAATCCATCATTGATCCATTTAGAAATTAATTGTTTATCATATACATCTAAAATACGTTGATTAAGAAAAATACTATAATGAGGATCGGCAGGCCAAGGAGGCATAATATTATTTTCAACTACATATTTAATAGAAGATGAAAAACGTTTTGCTTCTTCAAAACTAGTAAGGGGAAGATGACCAGAATTCTTATAATGACAATAATTGCAATGGGTTTGAAGTAAAGGCTTAATATATGCTTTATAGGTAACTAGATCGGGCAACTTTCTTTCCTGACTACAAGCCATCCCTACTATACTCATAATGAAAAGAAAACGAATATTAAACATGTTTTTTAGTTTTTGATAAGCGACCTAAAAGTATACTAACATTTAATTCGTAACCAATTAATAATAAAATGGTATTCATCCATATCCACACCATGAAAGCTATTAAAGTACCAATAGAACCATACACTTTATTGTAATTAATGAAGTTATTCACCAATAAAAAGAAAACAGTGGTTACGATACTTATCATGATTGTTGCAAAAAATGCACCGATAGAAAAATGAGGAAAGGTTTGCACTACTGATGGCGCATATCTATAAATTAGCGAAATAGCATAAAAGGTTATTAAAAAAACAAGCAACAAACTTGATACTTTTAACAGCGCTAAATTCAATTGAAATTCTAACAAAATAGTATTTAGGATCGATGATTGTAAAACCAAAACGACCAAACTAAGGCATACAACTATTAATAAGAGCACAGTTAATTTTACAGCGGTCCATCTGCGCATAAACTGGGAGCGTTTCTTGTAAACAGAACTACTTTTGTCGAAACTGCGCATTAACCCCAATAAGCCATTTGAGGAGTAATAAAGGGTTAGTATAATACCAAAAGATAATAAATCAGAATGTTGATTTGTAAGAAAGTCTATGATTACTTGATTTATAGATCCACTAATACTCTTATTGGGTATGATCATGGATACCGTATTAACAATAGTTGTTTGCATACCATTAACTGGTAAATACGGCAAGAGTGTAAATAAAAATAATAAAGTAGGTGGTATGGCCATCAAAAAATTAAACGTAACGGCAGCGGCTCTGTCTGTTAAGCTATTTTTCTTCAATTCATTGAAAAAGAAATTGAGTACTTCATATAAGGTTAGTCTTCCAAAACCAGGCAAAACAATTTTCTTCATTATTTTAAATGAAAATTGTACGGGCTTTGTTCTAACGATCAACCATTCTAATTTGGTCATGCACTAAAGATTTTTAAGAATATAATCTGTTATGCGCTTGTATAGTTGATAGCGTGTAGATCCTCCATAAATACCGTGGTTTCTATTGGGATAAGTTTCGGAATCAAATTGTTTATTGAACTTAATTAAGTTATTAATTAAACTCATTTCATTTTGTACATGCACATTATCATCTGCCGTACCATGAATTAGTAATAAATTCCCTTTTAGCATATGTGCCATTTGATCAGGTGCATTATCATCATATCCTGCAGCATTTTCTTGTGGAGTACGCATATAACGCTCTGTATAGATGTTATCATAATACCTCCAATTGGTTACAGGCGCAACAGAAACGGCGGTTTTGAATATACTATTACCTTTTAAGATACACGTTGCACTCATAAAGCCACCAAAGCTCCAACCCCAAATACCAATTCGGCTTGGATCTACATATGATAAAGAAGCAAAATACTTAGCCGCATTAATTTGATCTTCACTTTCATACTTACCTAATTGCAAATAGGTAGCCTTTTTAAAATTTGCTCCTCTAAAGCCTGTTCCTACCCCATCTACACATACAATGATATATCCTTTTTGAGCTAGCATTTGATACCAGAAAAAATCTTTAATAGGAAATTTGTCGGCAACTTCTTGGGAGCCCGGACCAGAATATTGATATAACAAAACCGGATATTTTTTAGTGGAATCAAAATTACTAGGTTTAATTAGCCAGGCATTAAGCGGAACTTTCATGTAGGAAAAATCA
>Ga0114980_10002760_pt1 | contig 12222 bp, 10 predicted proteins | sample S_140806_EF_Meta_FD_87018 | JGI IMG/M metagenome (GOLD analysis project Ga0114980, IMG submission 87018) | Freshwater microbial communities from Lake Simoncouche, Canada to study carbon cycling - S_140806_EF_MetaG | ecosystem: Environmental > Aquatic > Freshwater > Lake | place: Lake...
GCCTCGGTCTTCATCGGCAGACCGGAGATGGCCGGGCCGGAGCTGCCGCGCATCCTCGCGGCGCAGGAGATCAGCGTGCTGCCGGGCGTGCCGACTTTGTATGGCGGGCTGATCAAGATGCAGCGCTACCGGCCGGTGCCGCTGCCCAAGATTCGCGTCATTACCAACACCGGCGATCATTTGCCTCAAAGCTACATCGCGAGCCTTCGCGAGCTGTTTCCGCAGGCTCGCGTGCATCCGATGTATGGCCTCACGGAATGCAAACGCGTCTCCATCCTCCTGCCTGAGGAGATGGAAGCGCGGCCCGAATCCGTCGGCAGACCGCTTGATGGCACGGAGGTCTTTGCCATCGACGAAAATGGCAAGCGTCTGCCGCCCGGTGAGAGGGGTGAGCTTTGCGTGCGCGGCCCCCATCTAGCTCCTGGCTACTGGCGGGCACCGGAGGAGACGGCGAAGCGCTATCCCATGCTCGATGGCAAGCGCACGCTGCGCAGTGGCGATTATGGCAGCGTGGATGCCGAAGGCTTCCTCTTCATTCACGGGCGCAGTGATTTCCTCATCAAGCACAAAGGCCATCGCCTCAGCCCGGCGGAGGTCGAAGAAGAAGCCTGCCGCATGCTCGGCGTCGTGGCTGCGGGCTGCGTCAAAGACGAGGTGAAGGATCTGCTGTGCTTGTTTGTGAGTGTTTCAGACTCTTCGCTCGATGAGTCCAAGATCATCCAGGCACTCAGTGTCAAGCTCGAACCCGCTAAAGTACCCAACCGCGTGTTTTTCCTTCCAGAGCTTCCCAAGACGGGAAACCAGAAGGTGGATCGAAAAGCCCTGAGGGGACTCCTGGCGGAGCAATGACGAATTCCGAATACCGAATGACGAAAGAATGCCCAATCTCGAATGACGAAGTCTTTGGACTGCGGCAGCCTGCTGCCGCTTTTCGGAGCCAGCCCTGCTGGCGAGCAGTCCTTGAAGTGATCGTTCAAAATCGACAGCTATCGAGGAGATGACCATGAACACTGCCTTCGCCCATCAACTGATCGAGAAACATGGCTCGCCGCTTTACGCCTATGATTTGGACGCGGTGAAGCACCGGGCGCAAACGCTGCTCGCCGCTTTGCCGCAGGGATCACGGCTCTACTACTCCTTCAAAGCCAATCCGCTGCCAGCCATCGCCCGTGAACTGCGTGAGCAAGGAGTGCGGGCGGAGATCACCTCGAATGGGGAGTTGTTGGCGGCTCAGAACGCAGGTTTCGAGGACGGCATCGTCTTCGGCGGACCCGGCAAATCGGAGTCGATGATCGCGAGGATGCTGGAGAATGGCGTGACGCATTTTTCCTGCGAGAGCTTCACGGATGCTGCACGACTCTCGAAGTTGGCCGTGGAGGCTGGTGTGCAGATCAAGGCGATGCTGCGAGTGAATCCGCAGCAGGCTCCCGATGCTCGATTGGCGATGAGTGGGGTGGAGAGCCAGTTCGGCTTCGATGAGACGCTGCTGCTCACTGAAGGTGCGGCGGATCGTTTGAAGCTGCCGAACCTCACCATCAATGGTGTGCATGTCTATTTCGGCACCCAGGTGGCCTCGGTGGAGGCACTGGCCAAGAACACCCAGTGTGCGCTGGAGACAGCGGCGCGTGTTTCGAGTGCGCTGGGCCTTGAATGCGAGGTCATCAATGTGGGCGGCGGTTTTCCATGGCCCTACGCCAGCGAGGCAGCGGGTAGCGATCTCGCGGGCTTGCGTGAGGCTTTGGAGGCTGTGTGGAAGGCTTCGCCGATGCACGGCAAGGCGCAGCTCTGCTTTGAGAGCGGTCGCTACCTCTGCGCCAGCAGCGGCACGTTGCTCACGACGGTACTCGATGTGAAGAAAGCCGGAACGAAGACCTACATCGTGCTCGACACGGGCATTCATCACCTCGGCGGCATGTCTGGCCTCGGCCGCATTCCGCGTGCGGCGCTGACTTTGATCAATCTCACCGCGAGGCGAGAGGGGGAGATGGTCGCCGATGTTGTCGGACCGCTTTGCAGCCCGCTCGATAGCCTGGCGCGAGGCCAAAAGATGTCGCCCGTCGAGGTGGGGGATGTGCTCGCCGTGCCGAATGTGGGCGCTTACGGCCTCACCGCCAGCCTGCTCGGCTTTTTGAGCCACGAGACCCCGGAAGAAGTGGCCTATCGCGGCCACGAGGTGGTCGAAAAGTGGGTCTTCCAGTGCTGGCATAACACTTATCGTGCTGTTTAATTCGTTCTCCCCCATGACCGCTGCCGATCTCACTCCGAAACTTCAGGAAATCCTCCGCTCGAAGCTCCGCTTCCTCTCCGCCGATGCCGCTGTGCCCATGGATGAAGACCTTGGCAAGCTCGGTCTCGACTCCATGGCCTCCATTGATCTCCTGATGGAAATCGAGCACCAACTCGGTGTGCAGATTCCGGATGAGATGATGACCGTGGATACTTTTTCCACAGGGAATCACCTCCTCGCGGTGATCGAGAAACTCAGTTAAAGGCCCCAATCGCCCTCAGAGAGGACGCTGTGTTTGGGCAGAACCTTCAGAGGTTCAGGAATCGAAAAGTGATGCGTCACTTGCTCTTCACGGTGGTGGAGAGTGGGGGCTTCATCCCATGAGACATCACCGGGAAAACTGGCGAGGGAGAGAAGACGCTCGCTGCCGAGCAGGGAAGGCCTTCGCACCAGTTCACCGACGAGGGCGTGGAGCTCGGTGAAGCTATGGCTGACCGTGAAGTGATCGATTTCCATCCAGGCGGGGATGCCACGGATGTTCTTCGGCGTGAGGAAAAGGTAGCTGGTGAGGCAGCCGGCCTCATCGAGCACACCGAGGAACTTATGACGCCGCATCGGGGCGGCGGAGAGCCAACGCAGATGCACGGGCGTGATCCATTTTTCGATGCTGTCAGGCCTTTGAAAGCTCGCTGCGATGCTTTTGACCTCAAAAGGATCACGCGTGAGTTTTTTGCCTGCGGGAAGCTGCGGCCATTTTTTTCCCGCGAGCATGCTGAAGAGGCCGAGGGGCACAAAATGGCGCGTGATGGCCGTAGCCGGGAGCCAGCCGCTTTTTTGCAGCATGAGCTGCACGTCTGGCGTGGGGGTGGTGTCAGCCATCAGGGCGCTGGCTGCGAGGCGGCGCAGCTTCATGAGCATGGGCAGGCTGGCATTGCGATGGTCTTTATCCACCCGCCAGGTGGAGGCGATGTAGGCGGCATTAAGCTTACCACCGGCGGCATAACCGGCAGGAATGAGCGCCATGAAGCCTGCGATCCTGCCTTCATGACGCAAAACCCAGCCGCGAGATGGCGCGAGGGATGCGAAAGGATTCTCATCCCACCAGTGCGCTAGCCGCCGCTGCCACATTGCCTCGCTCAGAGGTTCTGGATCACTGGCGATGAGCCAGGGGATCAGCTCGTCCCGCGAAGCGGCGTTGTCAGAATAGTCTTCGATCTGGCAGGCGGGCATCGGCGAGCGTGGTAGCTGCAAAAGAAGGCCAATTCAAGTGAGCGCTTGATGTGTTTGACTGGCCTGCAAAGCGGATGAAGGGCATAAAAAAACGCGGGAGCCTGAAGAGGCTCCCGCGTGTGGGATGATGGATGCTCGAATTACTCGGCGGCAGCGGCTTTTTTCTTGGCCGGAGCTTTTTTAGCAGCGGCTTTCTTGGCTGGAGCCTTCTTCTTGGCGACCGGTGCGGCTTCTTCGGCCGGTGCGGCATCGCCTTCAGGGGCGACTTCAGCTGGAGCAGCAGCGGCCTTCGGGACGAAGGCGTCCACCCATTCGATGTAGGCCATCGGGGCGGAATCGCTGCGGCGTTGCCCGAGCTTGGTGATGCGGGTGTAGCCACCTGCACGTTCCTTGGAGGCCGGGGCGATCTCTTCGAAGAGCTCCTTCACCACATCTTTGTGGCGGAGGTAGCGCAACGCATTGCGTCGTGCGTGCAGCGTGCCCGCCTTGCCGATGGTGACCATTTTTTCCGCGAATGGGCGGACGGCTTTGGCCTTGGCGAGGGTGGTGCGAATGCGGCGGTGCTCGATGAGCGAGATGACGAGGTTCATCAGCAGGGCATCGCGATGGTCCTGCTTGCGCTGAAGTTTGATGGTTTTCCTTCCGTGTTTCATGTCCTGTTAGTGCGTTCCTATTCTTCGTTGGGTTGATCTTACTCGTCTTCGTCGTCGAGATGGCTGTCCACCAGCTTGGTGAAGCCAGCGGCATCGGCGATGTCCTCTTCGTCATCGGCCAGCATGCTGCTGCGGGCGAGGAGGGACACGCCGCCGGGGATGGGCTCAAGCAGCGCAGGATCGAATTTCATGCCAAGGGACAGGCCGAGTTCGGCGAGCTTTTCCTTGATCTCGGTGAGGGATTTCTTGCCGAAGTTGCGGTAGCGCAGCATTTCGGATTCCGTCTTCATGGCGAGCTGGCCGACGGAGGTGATGTTGGCGTTGTTGAGGCAGTTCGCGGCGCGGACGGAGAGTTCGATCTCGTTGACGCTCATGTTGAGCAGCTTGCGGAGTTCGGCGTTTTCCTCACTCTGAGCTTCCGGGGCGGCTTCGAATTCGACGGCCTTGTCGTCGTAGTTCACGAAGACATCGAGGTGGTGACGAAGGATGGCGGCGGATTGCAGGAGGGAATCCTGCGGGGAGATGCGGCCATCGGTCCACACGTCGAGCACGAGCTTGTCATAATCGGTGTTCTGGCCGACGCGGGTGGTTTCCACGCCATACTTCACGCGGGTGACAGGGGAGTAGATGCTGTCGATCGGGATCACGCCGATGGGGGTATCGGCACGCTTGTTTTCTTCCCAGGAGGCGAAACCACGGCCCACGCGGACTTCGAACTCGGCTTCAAACTTGGTCTTCTTGGCGATGGTGCAGATGACCTGGTCCTTGTTGATGACTTCGTAGTGGTTGTCGTCCTTGATGTCGCCAGCAGTGATGGTGCCTTCTTTTTCGACGATCAGGGAGAGGAGACGTGGCTCCTTGCTCTCGCTGTTGTGGCGGAATTTCACCTTCTTGAGGTTCAAAACGATCTGGACGACGTCTTCGAGCACGCCGGGCAGGGTGGAGAATTCATGCTCAACGCCGCGGATCTTCACGGAGGTGATAGCGGCGCCTTCCAAGGAGGAAAGCAGGACGCGGCGGAGGCTGTTGCCGATGGTGTGACCGTAACCTTTATCAAAGGGTTCGGCGACGAACTGGGCGTAGGTTTCGGTGGCCGTGGCCTCGTTTTTAACGAGACGACTCGGCATTTCGAATCGAGCAAGACGTGCTGACATGGTGTGGTTATATGAGGCCGGGTTACCTCCGGACGAGTATCCTGCTTATCCCAGAGGGAGGCAGGCACGGAGACCAACGGCGAATGGTAGAGGGAGGCTACTCGCGAGGGGCGTGGATAATGCGGGGTCCGCCTTTGAATGCAAGCGGGGATTTCAGGCTAAAAACGAGGATTTGGGGCACAAAAAAGCGGAGCTGAGGTGGCTCCGCTTTCGTGAAATCGGGGTGGGAAGGCTATTCCACGCCTTTCCAGGCATCGAAGCTAGCACCTTCACTGATCCATTTCTTGATCAGGTCGATGTTCGCAGCACTGACGCGGTCGCCCTTGCCTTCGGGGGGCATGGCGAGGTCATCGGAGTCGGGGAGAGTCATCGTTTTGACGAGCCAGCTCGCGTCCGGTTTGCCTGCGACGACGTTTTCATCGGGGTACTCGCTGCCGCCTTTCATGATCGTCGCGGCGCTATCGAGGCGGAGCTTGCCTTTGGGCTTCTTCACCTTGCCGTTTTCTTCGTGTTCCTTCTCGTGGCATTTGAAGCAGCTTTCCTTCAGGATGGGGAGGATCTGCTTTTCGAAGTCCACCTTGCCGGCGTCTTGGGCGCTGCTGGTGGGGATGATGGCGGCGGCGAGAACCGCAGCGAGGGAGAGGGCGATGGTTTTCTTCATATAGAGATGGTGCGGAATGCGCAGATGCGATGATGGGCGAGGTGAGGAAAGCGTCAAGCTGCAAGCCAGAGGCTGCTGCGGGAGCTTTCGAGGCGAGGGAAGCAAGCCCAGATAATCTGGGCAACCTAAATATTTCAGTAGCCTTAAATAATTTCTGCTGCCAAAATCGTCGCCATGAATCGCGCCGCTGCTGCCTCCCGCCCCGCACGCTCACGGTCCACCGATGAAAAGGTGAGCCCGTGGAATGATCCCATCGGCATCCTCCTGCTCATGGCGGCCACGATGCTGCTCTTGGCTCTCGTTTCCTATGACTCTTATGATTTGGGGCCGGATGCCACTCTGGGGCATGGAGACGCCCACAATGAATCGACGCAAAATTTCATGGGCTGGTTGGGGGCTTGGGTCGCCGGATGGTCCTTTTACCTCCTTGGCCTCGCGGCCTATGCTATTGCGATCTGCCTGACGTGGTTCGGCGTGTGCAAGCTGCATACCAAGACGCCCACCACGCGATTGGGCATACTCGGCACGTTCATTCTCACCGTCACGGCGGCGGTTCTTCTGCATGCGCTGAGGCTGTTTGAGCCAGATAACAACTTCTTACCCGAGGGCGGTGGCGGGTTCATTGGCAGGCTGCTGGGAGATTTGAGCCTCGCTGTGGTGGGGAAAGGCGGCTCGGTGATGCTTTTTGGCAGTGTTTATATCACCTCCCTTTTCATGGTCACGGGCATTCATCCGCTTTCGGCCCTGCAGAGCATTCGCTACGAATTCGCCAAGTGGCAGGAGGAGTGCGAGCAGCGCCGTTTAATTGCCGAAAAACTGGCTGAGGAAGCCGCGAACACCATTCCCGGCACCTTCACCCCCATTCCCGAGGAATTGCGCAAAAAGAAGCGTGGTGCCAAAGATCCCGCGACGGCCGCCGCTCTGGCTGAGATGGCCAAAACGGCCGCCGAGACGGGTCTCGTCACGCCGGAGCTGGGGCTCAAGTTTGATCCGCCACCGCCGCCGAAGATCATCGATTCCTCCGCTCCGCGTTCCCACGAGGACAATGCCGATAAACCCAAGCTCACCGAGGTTTGGGAGAAGAAGCGGGCGCAAAAGATCGAGCAGGCTCCGCACGGCTCGCTGGGGAATCTCACGGTTCGTTTCAAAGACTACAAACTGCCGCCCATCGACCTCCTCAACTGGCCGGTGGAGCAGCACGCACCGACGGATAAAGTCGAGCTCCTCGCCACTCAGGCCACCATCGTCAAAGCACTCTCCAGCTTTGGCATCACCGTCGAGCCGGGAGACATCACCCGTGGTCCTGCTATCACTCGCTACGAGGTGCGGCCTGTGGATGGCCTCCGCGTCAGCCGTATCGCGAATCTCGATGCGGATCTTGCCCGTGCCACGCGTGCTGAGCGTATCAACATCCTCGCTCCCATCCCTGGCAAGGACACCGTCGGCATCGAACTGGCGAACAAAGAGAAGATCGTCGTCCCGCTCCGCGAGCTGCTGGAAGATGATGCCTTCATCAATGGCAAGGCCAAGCTTCCCGTCGCCCTCGGCAAGGATGTGTATGGCAAGACGATCATTGGCGATCTCGCCGCCATGCCACACTTGCTCGTCGCCGGTGCCACGGGCTCAGGTAAATCGGTTTGCATCAACAGCATCGTCACGAGCCTCATCTGCCGTTTTGCCCCCGATGAGCTGCGTTTCATCATGATCGACCCGAAGGTCGTCGAAATGCAAAACTACGAGGAACTGCCTCACCTGGCGCTTCCCGTCGTCACCGATCCGAAAAAGGCACTCCTCGCTCTTCGCTGGGTGGTGAAGGAGATGGAAAACCGCTATCAAATCTTTGCCCAAGAAGGCTGCCGAAACTTCGAGACCTTCAACAACCGCAACCGCAAGCGCAAAGCCGATCAGGACGCCAAACGAGCCGCTGCGGCCGCCGCTGGCACTGCCGCTCCTGAACCTGTCACCACGGCTGCCAACGCCGCCAAACCTGCCAAAGCCTCGCCCAAGGTCGTCGAGCCCGATTTGATGCCCACGGGCGCTGCGGCCCTGATGACCCGCGAACCTGTTTTCACCCATGCGGTGTCGTTAAAGCGAGAGGACGAGGAATTCGATCTCGACGCCGAGCTGGAAGACTTCGACATCGAGATGAAGAACCAGCTTCGCGATGCCAGCGGTGCTTGGCTGGGTGATTCGCAGCCTCCGCCCTCACCCACCACCACCGAGCGTGACTACCGACCGCCGGTGCCGGACACGCTGCCTTATGTCGTCGTCATCGTCGATGAGCTGGCCGATTTGATGCAGACTGCGCCTGCGGACATCGAAGTCTGCATCGCCCGCATCACGCAGATGGCTCGCGCCGCTGGCATCCATCTCATCGTCGCCACCCAAACGCCGCGTGCGGACGTCATCACCGGCGTCATCAAAGCGAACATCCCCACACGCATCGCCTTCCAGGTCTCTTCCGCTCTCGATAGCCGCGTCATTCTCGACCGCAAGGGGGCCGAGAACCTCGTTGGCAAAGGCGATATGCTTTATGTACCGCCCGGCGGTGCCCAGCCGATCCGCAGCCAGGGTGCCTTCGTTACCGATGACGAAATTCACGCCATCGTTGAGCATTGCGTGGCGCAGGGGAAACCCGTCTTCGATGTCAAAGTGGATGCCAACAGCGGCGAATTCCTCGCTGACGGTGAAGAGGACGGCGAAGGCGGTGGCATAAGCTCTGAGGAAGCTGAGACCCTGGAACAATGCATTGAGGTCATCCGTCAGGAAAAGAAAGCCTCCACCAGTCTCTTCCAGCGTCGTCTGCGCCTCGGCTATGGCCGCGCCGCTCGCATGATGGATCTTCTTGAGGCTCGCGGCATCATCGGTCCTGGTGATGGAGCGAAGCCACGCGAGATTCTGGTGCAGATTGATTGAGACAGCGAGGCTTACATCAGTACTTCTGAGACCACGCGGGCTTTCTCATTCTCCACGAGCACCTGATCGGTGCCGTTGCGCTTGTAGCTGAGCTTCTTGGGATCGAGACCGAAAAGGTGCAGCAGGGTGGCGTGGTAGTCGTAGTGGTTCACCACGTCTTTGACGGCGTGGTGGCCGAAGTCATCCGTCTCGCCATGCATGTGGCCGGCTTTGAAGCCGCCACCGGCCACCCACATGCTGAAGCCGTAGGTGTTGTGATCGCGGCCCACGGTTTTGCGGTCCTTCGCTCCGGCACGGTTTTGAATGACGGGTAGGCGGCCCATCTCACCGCCCCAGTGGACGATGGTGGTATCGAGCAGGCCGCGTTGCTTCAAATCACTGACGAGAGCAGCGGCACCTTGGTCGACATACAAACAGGCCGCAGGCAAGCCGGTGAGGATGCTCGAATGGTGATCCCAGGTTTGATTGCCGGTGAAGAGCGACACGAAGCGCACGCCACGCTCGACGAGGCGGCGGGCGATGAGGCAGCGGGTGCCAAACTCGGCTGCAGCGGGATTGTCGAGGCCGTAGAGCTTCTTTGTGGCGGCGCTTTCTTGAGAGATGTTGAGCGCCTCTTTGGCTGCCGTTTGCATGCGTGCGGCCAGTTCGAAGGACTGGATGCGAGCCTCCAAATCGGCCTCGCCAGGACGAGCTTCGAGGTGCTCGCGGTTGAGGCGGTCCACGAATTGGAGATAGCGGGCCTGCGCATCGCCTTTGAGGCTCAAAGGCGCATCGAGATTCGGAATGCGCGGCTCTTTGGGTCGGATGACGGTGCCTTGGAAGAGGCTGGGGAGCCAGCCGTTGCTCCAATTATCCACGCCGAGCACCGGAACGCCTCGCGGATCGGTGAGCGCCACATAAGCGGGCAGGTCCTGGTTCTCGCTGCCGAGGCCGTAAGTGATCCATGAGCCGAGCGTGGGCCTGCCGCCGGTGACCTGGCCGTTCATGAGGGCGGAGATGCTTTGGCCGTGATTGTTCACGCCCGTGTGCATCGAGCGGATGAGCGTCACATCATCCACGATTCGCGAAAAGTGCGGCAACAGTTCGCTCACATCCATGCCGCACTGACCGTGCTTTTTGAACTTCCAAGGCGGTCCCATCACCTCGCGACTGGCTCCGGCGGCATCGTCATACTTCACTTCGCCGGGGAATTCCTTACCGTCGAGCCGCGTGAGCTCGGGTTTCGGGTCGAAGAGGTCCATGTGGCTCGGGCCGCCCTGCATGAACATGGAGATCATCGCCTTGGCCTGGCCAAAACCGTGCGGCTGCTTCGGTTTGAGATCGTAGTGCTGCGTGGCTGCACGCTCCGAAGTGGCTAGCAGTCCCTGCTCTTGCAGCAGTGTGGCCAAGGCAATACCACCGATGCCGTAGGCAGAGCGGTTCAAAATGGAGCGACGAGTGTGTAGCATGAGACTTCTACGTCCGGCGCGGTGGCATCTTTTGCATGCGATGGAGATTGTGACATGCTCGCCGCGTGCCGCCCACCTCCCAGCGCCTCGAATGGCTCGATCTCTTTCGAGGTCTGGCCGTGCTCGGCATGGTCTGGACGCATGCGGCGAACACCTTCCTCACACCGGAGCTGAAGGCCTCGTCTTGGTTTGAGATGCTGACCTCGTATCACGGCCTGATCGCTCCGGCATTCTTTTGGATCGCTGGCTATGCCCGGGCGCATGTCACGATGGGCAAAACGAAGCCCGCGTGGCCGGTGGCGAAGCGCCTGCTGCTCGTCTGGCTCATCGGCTACCTCATGCATGTGCCGTGGGATCACCTGTTTGATGCTCAAGCCATGCGTGCGGTCGCCACGGTGGATGTGCTGCACTGTCTGGCGGTCTCTGGCTTGATCCTGCTGGCTGTGGAAAAGCTGGGGAAGGGCAGGGAAGCCGCCGCGCTGGTCCTGCTGCTCGTTTTCGTGAGTTTGGAAAAATCAGCTCGTGAATGGCAAACGGGCGTCTTGGTGCTCGATCAATACTTCAACCGCCTCCACGGCTCGCAGTTCGCCCTGTTTCCGTGGGTGGGTTTTGCACTCGCGGGCTTCATCACGCGCCGTGCCTGGGATGGGCGACTGAATCGCTCGGCCGCGGGCGTGATGCTCGCGGGTGCCTTGTTCGCCTGGGGACTTTCCAACACGCCGTGGCCCGGTGGCCCGCCCGCCTTCTTTTTGGAACGCCTCGGCTGGGTGATGATGGCGGCGGTCGTTGTCGCCGTCGTGGCGGCTCGGGTGAGCCCCTTCACCGGCTGGCTGCGACTCGCCGGACGTGAATCGCTGCTGCTCTACGTCGCTCATCTAATGCTGATCCACTCGATCCCGCTGCCCAGGCAGCCCTTGCAGCACCTCATCGGTCCCACCCAGCACGTCGGCGGCGTCCTGGCCATCTTCTCCGGGCTTTTCGCGGTCTCCTGGCTGCTCGGGGCTTGGAATGAGCGGCGGAAGAAGGCTGAGCGACGACTTGCCAGTTGATGGCCGCAAAGTAGAATCCGTTCCATGAAAACGATCACTTCCACGCGGACAACGGCCTCCCGGAAAGGAAAAAAGCTCTCCGCAGTCTTTGACCGACTGTCGAAGGACTTTGGCCCCTCGGCAGATCATGAGCCGAAGCGTGTTGTGGGTGCGGTTTCCCTGCTTGTTCAACTCCGTCGCGGTGAGGCGTGATCTACGCGGACGCCAGCTTCATCGTGGCGTTGTTTGTGCGAGAGGATGAGCACTGGCAGCGAGCGTGGCAATGGTGGCGTGCGGAACAGGGGCCGATACTCACGGTGACGCGGCTTGGCGTTTTCGAGGCGGAGAACACCGTTCGAGCTCTCGTTGTAGCCCGTGAAATCCGCCCCATGGAAGGTCGGTTGGCGTTGGAGGGTATCCGCAGAGCGAGGCTGGAAGGCATCTTGAATCAACGCGGCATTTCCGAGCATCAGCTCTTTCCTGCCGCCGCGAGGCTGAGCCAGCATCACACAACAAACGCGGCCTTCGGGGCGCTGGATATTCTTCATGTTGCCTCCGCTCTTCATCTGAAGGCATCCGGCTTTTTGTCCTTTGATCTTCGTCAGGGTGAGCTGGCCGCCAGGGAAGGTCTGGTCGTGCTGCCTTGAGCGGTTGCGAAACCTTCAGCGGAAGCGTCGGGTGCGTGAAACCTGAAACTTGGAACTTTAAACTTCCTCGTTTGCGCCCAAACTCCGCCCCTCCATGTCCGAACCTGCTTCCAACGCCCCCGCTTCTCTTGATTTCATCCGCGAAATGATCGCCGCCGATCTGGCGGAAGGACGCAACGGCGGCCAGATCGTCACCCGTTTCCCCCCGGAGCCGAACGGCTACCTCCACATCGGCCACGCGAAGAGCATCTGCCTGAA
>Ga0114980_10002763_pt1 | contig 12217 bp, 6 predicted proteins | sample S_140806_EF_Meta_FD_87018 | JGI IMG/M metagenome (GOLD analysis project Ga0114980, IMG submission 87018) | Freshwater microbial communities from Lake Simoncouche, Canada to study carbon cycling - S_140806_EF_MetaG | ecosystem: Environmental > Aquatic > Freshwater > Lake | place: Lake...
CACATCCTCGATTTCAACGCAACCGGCGGCCCGGCCACCTACACCGTGGCCTTCGGGGCGGCCGCGGGCAACACCGCCCCCACCGTGGTGGTCACCATCGCTGATCAGAAGGCCAAGGAAACCTTCCCCTTCTTCTTCATCGTTCCCAGCAGCTCCTTCCTGGACATCGACGCCGGCGATAGCCTCTCTTACAGCGCGAGCCTGGCGTCGGGGGATTCCCTCCCCTCCTGGCTTAGCTTCAACCCCACCACCCGCACCTTCGCTGGAACCCCAGCGGCCGCCGATGTCACGACCCTCGTGGTGCGTGTCACCGCCACGGATCGGGTAGGTCTGAGCATGAGTGACACCTTCTCGCTCTGGGTGGAACCGGCCAACTACGTCCCGGTGATCGCGACCCCCATCCCCGACGTCACGATCAGCACCGGCGTCCCCTGGAGCTACACCCTGCCGGCGGGCACCTTCACAGATCCTGATCCGGCCGACACCCTCAGCCTCACGGCCACGAGAGCCGATGGAACCCCACTACCCGCGTGGCTGACGTTCAACCCGGCCACCCGCCTGTTCTCCGGCACTCCCGCCGATGCCGATGCCGCCAGCCTCTCCCTGCGGGTCACGGCCACCGATCCCGCCGGGGCCAGCGTCACCGACACCTTTGTGCTCACCGTGAGCGACACCAGCGGACCGATGATCACCGCGATCACCCTGGTGGGTCCTCAACTGCAACTGCAGTTCTCCGAGGACCTGGTTACCACCGGGCTCACCGCCGCCAGCTTCTCCGCCACCGTGGCTGGTGTCGCCCGCTCGGTGGCGTCCTTTGCGGCCGTGGCCGGGGATGCCAAACGCCTCGATCTCACGCTTTCCGGTAGCGCACCCACCAGCAGCCAGGGGGTCAGCCTGCTCTACACCGATCCGGCCGGCAACGATCTCACCGGAGTGGTGCAGGACGCCAGCGGCAATGACATGGCGAGCATCACCGCCCCGGGCCGCAATGTGGACACCTTCTCCAGCTCAACCAGCGTCGCCAGCCTCGCCACCACCTACGCCAACCTCCTACTCACCGGCACCGCCGCCACGGGCAACGGCAACGCCAACAACAATCTCATCCGGGTCAACCAGGCCGCCGTGGCCAATGTGCTCACCGGCGGTGACGGCATCGACGACATGGACGGTGGCGCCGGCAGTGATATCTACATGATCGCCACGAGCACCGACCACAGCGCCGCCGAGATCAAGGACAGCGGAGCCAGCGGCAGCGATGAGCTCCGCTTCGCGTCAACGACCGCCGGCCAGACCCTCACGGTGTTCGTCGGTGATCTCGGCCTGGAGTCGGTGACCATCGGCACCGGTAGCGCGGCGGCCGCTGTGATCACTGGCACCACGGCCCTGAGCATCAACGCCGCCGCCGCCCCCAATGGCCTCAGCCTTAGAGGAAACGCCGGGATCAACACCCTCACCGGCACTGGCTTCGCCGACATCCTCACCGGCAACGGCGGGATCGACGTGATGAATGGCGGCAACGGCGCCGACCTCTACCTCGTGACGACCAGTGCCGACCACAGCGCCGCCGAGATCAGCGACAGCGGGGCTAGCGGCAGCGATGAGCTTCGCTTCGCTTCAACGACCGCCGGCCAGATTCTCACGGTGTACGCCGCTGACATCGGCCTGGAGTCGGTGACCATCGGCACCGGTACCGCGGCGGCAGCTGTGATCACTGGCACCACGGCACTAAGCCTCAACGCCGCCGCCGCGCCCAATGGTCTCAGCCTCAGCGGAAACGCCGGGATCAATACCCTCACCGGCACTGGCTTCGCCGACATCCTCATCGGCAACGGCGGGATCGACGTGATGAATGGCGGCAACGCTGGCGACCTCTACCTCGTGACGACCAGCGCCGACCACAGCGCCGCCGAGATCAACGACAGCGGAGCCAGCGGCAGCGATGAGCTCCGCTTCGCCTCGACCACCGCCGGCCAGATCCTCACGGTGTTTGCCGCTGACATCGGCTTGGAGGCGGTGACCATCGGCACCGGCACCGCTGCTGCAGCGGACATGACAGACACCACGGCACTGAGCATCAACGCCGCCGCCGCCCCCAATGCCCTCACCATCAGGGGAAACGCCGGGATCAATGCCCTGACGGGCACCAGCTTCGTGGACACGATGGATGGCGGTAACGGCGCCGACCTCTACCTCGTGACCAGCAGCGTTCAGCACAGCGCCGCCGAGATCAACGACAGCGGCGCCAGCGGCAGCGATGAGCTCCGCTTCGCTTCAACGACCGCTGGCCAGACCATCACGGTGTTTGCCGGAGATCTCGGCCTGGAGTCGGTGACGATTGGCACCGGCGTTGCAGCTGCACCTGTGCTCACCGGCACCACGGCCCTGAGCATCAACGCCGCCGCTGCGCCGAATGGCCTCAGCCTCAGCGGCAACGCCGGGATCAACACCCTCACCGGCACTGGCTACGCCGACATCCTCACCGGCAACGGCGGGATCGACGTGATGAATGGCGGCAATGCCGCCGACCTCTACCTCGTGACGAGCAGCGCCGACCACAGCGCCGCCGAGATCAACGACAGCGGCGCCAGCGGCAGTGATGAGCTTCGCTTCGCTTCCACGACCGCCAACCAGATCCTCACGGTGTTCGCCGGTGACATCGGGCTGGAGTCGGTGACGATCGGAACCGGCGTTGCTGCGGCAGCTGTGACCACAGCCACCACGGCGCTGGGTATCAACGCCGCCGCCGCCCCCAATGGCCTCAGCATCTTCGGAAACGCCGGCAACAACACCATCACCGGATCGGCCGGCATTGACAAGATGGATGGGGGCAACGGAGCCGATCTCTACCTCGTGACCAGCAGCGTTCAGCACAGCGCCGCCGAGATCAATGACAGCGGAGCCAGCGGCAGCGATGAGCTCCGCTTCGCTTCAACGACCGCCGGCCAGACCCTCACGGTGTACGCCGCTGATCTCGGGCTGGAGTCGGTGACGATCGGCACCGGTACCGCGGCGGCCGCTGTGATTACCGGCACCACGGCCCTGAGCATCAACGCCGCCGCCGCCCCCAATGGCCTCAGCCTCAGGGGCAATGCCGGGGGCAACACCCTCACCGGCACCAGTTTTGATGACACCATCAACGGCGGCTCTGGTAACGACACCCTGATTGGTGGGGCAGGCATCGATAGCTTCCGATTCGATAGCTCCCTCAATGCCGTCACCAACGTGGACCGCATCACCGACTTCTCGATCGCCCAGAACGATGGGATCCAGCTGGAGAATGCGGTGTTCACCGCATTGGCGACCACCGGCCCCCTCGCAGCCACCGCCTTCGTCATCGGCTTGGTCGCCACGACTGCGAACCAGCGCATCATGTACAACAGCGCCAACGGTTTTCTCTCTTACGACCCCGATGGCAATGGACTTCTCGGTGCCACCCAATTTGCCACGCTTACCGCGGGACTTGGCCTGACGGCGGGTAGTTTCACGGTCACCTGATGGCAAGGTTGCGATACTCAATCCCTGGGCTCTTGGATCCGCGGAGAATCAACGGCACGCATGGGGCATGGGCGTGAAACCAACGCCTTAGCCGTCAACACGGCGGCGAAATAAGGCAAAATGGCTGTCATGACCAACAACGACAACTTCCGTTACGAACCCGTCGAGCGCTTCGGGGCTTCGATGACCAGCCCACGGCCCTGGAATCAGACCGCCCTGGCGGGGGTGGAGTTGCTCAACGGGCGGGTGGCGATGCTGGGGTTCCTGGCGGCGATCGCCGGCGAACTGGTCACCGGGGAAGGGATCGTGGGTCAGTTGGCTTTGGCGCTGCGGTGGGTGTTGGGATGATCGCCACGGGGGCTCAGGGGGGCCGCCGGGGCAGCCTCAGGGCTCAGACTTGAGGAAACGGCCCGCTAGGCGCACGGCCAGCACCACGGCGGCGATGCCATAGGCGGCGAAGGTGATCGCCTGGCCGGAGGTGCCGGCGTCGTAGACGCCGCGATCCAGCAGCACGAAGTCGGCCAAGGAGGCCGCCGTGCCCCACAGCATCACCCACACACTCACGTAGGAAACACCTTTCAGGGTCGGGTTCATGGGTTCTCGGGTGGCGACAGGTGGGATGGTCGCACCTTGGCCTCGAGGATGGCGGCCTGTTCGCCAGGATGATCACCTCAGCGTCCGGACCGACCGGGCCGTTCAACACCCGAGAGATCCGTGCCGACACCAGGGCCGACAACAGGGCTGACAACCACGTTCGCGGAGTTGGCCCAACGGGTCGATTATTCGCTGTTGGATTCCCTGCAGGCGGATCCCCAGGCCAGCGGCGATGGCCACGATCACCGGCCCCGCCAGGTGTTCTCGGGGCACTACGTGCCGGTGACGCCCACGCCGCTCCCCGCTCCGGAGGTTGTGGCGCACAGCAGCACCCTCTTCCAGGAGCTGGGGCTGAGCGAGGCGCTCACCCATGACGACCAGTTCCTGCGACTGTTTTCCGGCGACATCAGCGTGGCGCAAGAGCCGATGCGCCCGTGGGGTTGGGCCACCGGCTATGCCCTCTCGATCTACGGCAGCGAGTACATCCAGCAGTGCCCATTTGGCACCGGCAATGGCTATGGCGATGGCCGGGCCATTTCCGTGTTCGAAGGCCTCTTCCATGGCCAACGCTGGGAGATGCAACTCAAGGGCGGGGGCCCCACGCCCTACTGCCGCGGCGCCGATGGCCGCGCCGTGCTCCGCTCCAGCGTGCGCGAGTTTCTGGCGCAGGAGTTGATGCATGCCCTGGGGGTTCCCACCTCCCGCTCCCTGACGCTGGTGGTGTCCAGGGCCGAAACCGTGCGCCGGCCCTGGTATGCGCCGCACTCCAAATCGTTCGATCCCGACATCCTGGTGGACAACCCGGCGGCGATCACCACCCGGGTGGCGCCGTCCTTTCTGCGGGTGGGCCAGCTGGAGCTGTTCGCCCGCCGCGTGCGCCGCCAGGCCCATCCGCAGGCGCTGAACGAGCTGCGGATGATCGTGGCCCACCTGATTGAGCGGAACTATCGACCGGAGATTGATCCCAACCTGGAGTTCAGCGATCAGGTGGTGGAGCTGGCGGGCCGATTTCGCGCACGGCTCACCTCTCTGGTGGCGAACTGGATACGCGTGGGCTACTGCCAGGGAAATTTCAACAGCGACAACTGTGCGGCCGGTGGCTTCACCCTCGACTACGGCCCCTTCGGCTTCTGCGAACTGTTCGATCCCGGATTTCAGCCCTGGACTGGCGGCGGCGAGCATTTCAGCTTCTTCAATCAACCACAGGCGGCTGAAGCCAACTACCAGATGTTCTGGACAGCCCTGCGGCCGCTGCTCGACGGCAACAGCTCGGCCCTGGCGCGGCTGGATCAGCTCCGGGAGGGCTTCGCCGAAACGATGGACCAGGCGATCGAAGCGATGTGGGCCCGCAAGCTGGGCCTACTCCGTTACGACGCCGACCTGGTGAATGAGCTGCTGCCGCTGATGCTGCGCTCGAAGGTGGATTACACGATCTTCTTCCGCAGGCTGTCGGGGCTGCCCGCTGACCCTGCAGCTGGCCTCCCCGAGCACCTCTCCGCCCTGAAGGAGAGCTTCTACCAGCCCAGCTCCGACGAGCTCGATGGGCCATGGAGCCACTGGCTGGAGCGTTGGCACGATCAGATCACAGCCAACGGCGACCTGCGCGCGACATCCGCCGCGATGCAAGGCGTGAACCCGGCGATCACCTGGCGCGAATGGCTGATCGCCCCGGCCTATGAACAAGCTGCCCAAGGTGAGTACGCCCTGATTCAGGAGCTGCAGGCGGTGTTCCGCCATCCCTACGAGGCGCTATCGCCGGAGCTGGCGGCGACCTACGACCGCCTCAAGCCCCGGGACTTCTTCAACGCTGGGGGGGTGTCGCACTACAGCTGTTCGTCGTGAAGGGCGTGCCTCATCAAGCATCGCCCCTAGGAGGGTATGGGTCGCCGAGGCCCCACAAGGCCTATGGGCCGCGGCACGGGCCCATCAGGTAGGGATCTCAACCGTTCTTGCGGATTTGCATTGAGGCTAAGGGGGGACAGTCGCCCCCCCCCCAGACCAATAACCCTTTATCATTTTTTCCAGATTTTGCCTGGCGCAACGTGGTAGTCCTCACTTCTGAACAGTCCAGCTCGGCAACCTGGCTGGACAACCTGCTGGCCAGGTGGAGGCAATGGCTCCAGGCTTGTGCCAACGACGGCAGCCTGGTAGCCGCTGCCGTGGAGGCGCTGCAGTTACCGGGGGAGACGGAGCCCCTGCGGGCCTGGCTAGGGGGGCTGAGGCGAGGTGACGAGCAGGCGCTGCCGGCGGTGGTGGTCTTGCCTGCGGCCGCCATGAACGGAGCCCAGGGCGCCTATGCCGGCAGCCAAGGCACGATTGTGCTGAACGGTGATTGGCTGGCCACGGCAGCCGATGCCGCCGTGCAGCAGGTGCTCACCGAAGAACTGGGCCATCACCTGGATGCGGTACTCAACAGCCGTGACACCCCAGGGGATGAGGGGGAGTTGTTTGCCATGTTGCTTGGCGGCCAAGGGCTGAATGGGAACGAAGATGCCATCAATCGGCTGCGCAACGAGGACGACCAGGGGACGGTGGTGATCGCCAATGAAACGGTGGCCGTGGAGCAGGCCACGGACACCACCGCGCCCACCATCACGGGTTTACTGCTCCCAAATACAATTGTTAATCCTACGCAACCTGGTGGTGCCTACCTGTCCGCACGCCTGTCGTTTTCGGATGATAGTTCCGGGTTTTCTTATGCTCAGCTTTACTTTAAATCTCAAGATGCACCCAATGGCAGGAGTGTTTCCATCTCTTTAGGCAACCATAACTTAACAGAAGGCACTTCAATGTCTGGCGCTGTCTCTGGAGGCGTCATGCTTGAAGCCTATGGCCTTACCAATGGAACCTGGAAATTGAGCAGTATCTCCATCGGGGATAAGTCCGGGAATAATCTCTTCATATCGGACTATCAGAGCGACTGGAGCTCTTTCCTTAAGTCCTCCAACATCACCCAGACGTCGTTTGTCATTTCCGGGAGTCAACCCGACACCAAGCCTCCCGTGATCAAGGGGCTATCGATCAACAATCCCAAGATCGACCGCACGTCCGGCGGGAAGCATCTGAGTGGTGTTTTAGATTTTGCAGACGATATCTCTGGCTTTGATTATTTGGTTCTAGACTACGGCGTTGGAAGAATCTATGTATATCCAGGCAGTTCATCTATCACTTCTCGTTCCGGATCTCCGCTAGCAGGTCAGATCAGCTGGAGTGCTGGATTCGATACTTCAACATCTATCCCCGAAGGAGTGCTAACGCTCAAAAGTATTACCATCAGAGACGGAGCTGGCAATTCTTTTTATAAATATAATTGGGACTCCACTTGGTCGTCCTATCTCACTGAGATCGGTCTTACGCCCACAGTCACGATCTCAGGCAGTCCGCTGGCTGAACCAATTGAGCCGAGCCCTAAGCCACCAGTAGCGATAGGTTTTTCGATGCCAAGGACTGTCTTTAATCCATCCCAACCAGGTGGCGACTTTCTGAATGCAAACCTCTCCTATCAACATAATAGTAACCGCCTCAACGGGACTCTGAATTTCACGAATGCCGCGCACCCAAGCGCAAACTACTATGTCTTTCTTTCATCTTCGGCCGGTGGCGAAGCTCAGACGCCTGACGGCCTTATTACTGGTGTTTTGCACACAGATGATCGATTGAGCCCCTGGATGGCTACCGGGGAATGGACCCTCTCTTCCTTGTCACTATCTGGCAACCCATCCGTTAACCACTCCATTGACGATTCCGATTGGTTAAATTTTCTCGAATCCAGCGCCATTTCTACGACGTCGTTTCGGGTTGAGGCCTCGCCAGGGCACCCTCTCGACAATGCAGCGCCAAGCCTCAGGGGCATAACGATTAGCGAAACTGTTGTACGTGGATACCAAGACTCAGCCCTGTCGGCAGTGATTGATTTTCAAGATGATCGATCCGGCCTACAATACGCTAATCTATCTTATGTCTCAGAAACGGGGGAAGACTTCATTAATTTTAGCGGTGGACCTAGAGACTATTTAATCGGAACAGCCTTAAATGGGCAGATCACCGTTCCTTCCTACCAGCGCAGTGACACCATTGGGGATTTTAATCTGCAATATGTCTACCTAGTTGACCAAGCAGAAAATTATTTTAGTATCGATTCAACCGACCCTGATTGGGATGCGTTCCTTGTGCGCTCTGGAATCACCCAGACCACGATCACGAGGGTTGCCTCTGGCGATACCTTGCCAGCCGTCTCGCTGGCACTCTCTCCGACAACCGTCACAGAGGACGGCAGCACCAACCTCGTCTACACCTTTACGCGGACGGGCCCGACGACGAACCCCCTGACGATCAATTACCTCGTCAGCGGGACAGCTTCCATCGGTGATTTCAATGGTTCAGGCGCAATCGGTGGCGATTTTACAGGCATTGAAGTCACCTCAACCCTCAAGGAACTCACCTTTGCCGCAGGTTCTTCGACCGCCACGGTTACGGTTGATCCCACCCCTGATCCACTCAACGAACCGGATGAGACGGTTATTCTCACGATCCCAGACCGAATCGTTGGTGCCTTGTTTCCTGGATGGGTGGGTTCCAACTACACCCTTGGCACCCCCTCGTCGGCCACTGGGGTGATCATCAATGCCGCACCACCAACCCCCCTCAAATCCACCACCAAGGTGGTGAATGGTGTCGCCCTTCTGCAGGATTCCAGCAGCCAGCGTTACCTGGTGGCCATCGGGACCGCCGCCCCTGTGGAGATCAGTTACGGCCCGGGCTCGCCGGGGTTGCCCGTCACCGACACCACCTTCGCTGGCGCTGGTTTCCAGCTGCTGGCGGCCGCACGGCTCAACGGCAGCAACACCCTCCTTTGGCGGCACCAGCCCAGCAACCAGCTGCTCACCTGGACCCTGGATGACAACGGGCATCAGCTGGGTGGCAGTGGGCTCCTCCCCATCACCGGCTCCGAGGCCCTGCGGCTTGAGCGTCAGTTCCAGCTTGATCTCGATGGCAATCAGATTGTCGGGGCACCAGAGGCCACCCTTCGTGGCAGGTCTACTGATACGTCTCCTGGCTTGCTTCGGCGCAATGGCAGCCGTCTGGCCCTTGTGGGCACCAGCGGCGGCACCATCCAGCTCACCTGGGGCGGCGCACCTATCAATGAAAATGACACTCGCCTGGCGGGGTGGAGCGCCGTAGCCGCTGCCCGCATCAATGGCGTCAACAGCTTGCTCTGGAAACGCTCTGGCAGTGGAGAGCTGTCGACCTGGTCCTTTGATGGCCTCTGGGCCGCCACCGGTGGCACACCGCCGGTGGCCCCCACCTCTCCCCAGGCCCTGGACGATGAGCGCAACTTTGGTCTCGATCTCAACGGCGACCGCAGCGTTGGTTCCACGCGCCTGCTGGTGGCCCGGTCCAGTGGCCTGGGGGGAGAAGGCTTGTACCGAGACGCCCTCTCCCGTGGCCTCTCCACCTCGGCGGGCACCCCCCTGCTCTGGGGTGGTGTGGCCTTGCAGGACAACGATGCGCGACTGCCAGGTTGGAAGGCTGTTGCGATCAGAAGCCTTGGCGGCGGCAGCCTGCTTTGGCGTCAGGATGCGAGCGGAGCTCTCGCCACGTGGACATTTGATTCCACGTGGAACGCCACCGGCGGGACAGCCCGGTCGCGCCCACCACGGCCGAGGCCTACAACCTCGAGATCACCTACAACCTTGACGCCAATGGTGATCGCAGCATCGGCAATCCCTATGGAACCATCGCCCTCGCGGTCAACACCCTCAGCAATTCCTCCAACCGTTGGGCCCTGTTGCGCCACAGCCGCAACAACGGCTTGGCGGTGAGCCTCAACAATGGCCAACCTCTCCCCCTCTCCTGGGGGGGCCTTGCCCTGCTTGACGGTGATTCCCGTACCGCCGGCTGGACCGCCATTGCCGCCACCAGCGAAGGAAGCCTCAACAAACTGCTCTGGCGCCAGGAGGGCAGCGGCAACCTTGCCACCTGGACCTTCGACGCCACCTGGGCCGCGGTGGCTGGCAGTCCCGCCGTTGCCCCCTCCAGCAGCGACGCCTACGCCTTGGAGCGCAGCTTTGGGATCGATGCCAACCGCGACGGCACGATCGGCTCCCCAACGGCGGCAGCGGCCGTCATCTCCAGCGTTGGCACCGTCACCCTGCAGCGGTCGCTAAGCGGCAACCGCCTCTCCGTCGTCGACCTCTCCGTCGTCGACAACGGTTCCGTGCCCGTGGACCTGATGTGGGGCGGCAGCGTGGTGACGGCACCGGATCCACGGCTGGCGGGCTGGACGCCCATCGCCGCCGCCCGAGCCAACGGCACCAACTCCCTCCTTTGGCGCCAAACCGGCACCAATCAACTGGCCCAGTGGACGTTGGATGCCAGTTGGCGCGCCACCGGTGGCACCGCGCCGGTGGCGGCGGATTCCGCCATCGCCTACGGCTACGAGACCAGCTACGGCCTCGACCTCAACGGCGACCGCAGCATCGGTGTTCCCTTTGTCACCATCGCCACCAACGATGGCATCCCCTATGGCTACACGAGTCTGGTGCGACTGTTGAGCAGCCGGCAGCTGGCAATCAGCCGCGACTCCAATGCTCTCACCCCCCTCACATGGGGCGGCGCGGCCCTACTAGATGGCGATTCACGCCTCAGTGGCTGGAGCGCCCTGGCCGTCACTCCGGCCAACACCGCCTTAGCCACCAAGCTGCTCTGGCAACAGGCCGGCACCGGCAACCTTGCCTCCTGGACGTTTGACCCCAAGGGCACGGCCATCAGCGGCACCTCCCCCGTCGCCCCCGCCTCGCCTGAGGCCTACCAGCTGGAGCAGACATTCGGTCTCGATCTCGATGCCGATCGGACCATCGGCAACCCATTCACCACCATCGCCATCACCGGAGCCGTCGCCCTTCAGCGCCACAGCCGCAGCGGCCGTCTGGCCGTGAGCAGTGGCGGCGGGCCGGCGATGGGACTCAGCTGGGGCGGCTCCGAGCTGCTCGATGGCGATCCACGGCTGAGCGGCTGGACGGCAATAGCTGCTGCCCGTGTCAACGACACGAATCAGTTGTTGTGGCAACAGGCGGGCAGCCGCTCCCTGGTGACCTGGACCTTCGATGCCAACTGGAACCCCACCGGTGGCACCGCACCGGTGGATAGCAACAGCCTGCAGGCGTTGAATCTGGAAACCAGTTTCGCGGTGGATCTCAATGGTGATCGCTTCCTCGGTGAACCCCAATCCCCGCTGGAACAGCTACGGGGGTTGATCCAGGCCCGGAGTGCCACCGCCAATGCAGCCTCTCCGTTCAGCAGCATCGCCACCGGTGGTGCCGGCGCCGATCTGCTCACGGCACCCTCCACAGGCAACGCGTTGCTGAGCGGCTTTGATTTTGTCACTGGGCTGGGCCTCCCAGCTGGTGCCATTGATTTGCTCGACGGTGCCACCGGCACCGCCAGGGTCACCTATGGGTTGTGGAGCCCCACCGACCAGCCCTTTGCCGCCGACGGCGACAGCGGTTACACGCTGATCCGCCATTACCGCGCCGGCACGGATGATCTGGTGGTGTCCAACACCCTCCCCCTCTCCACGGCCCAGCGCACGGTGGCCGGTCCCGGCGGCACCACGGTCACCGGCTTGGGCCTGCACATCGACACCAACACCAACGGGGTTTTCGATGCCGGCGACAACCTCATCGCCCTGCTGGAGGGGATCAGCACCCTCCCGACCCGGTGCCTGACGATCTGAACGGATTGCTCTCGTGCTCGTCCTTGGCTGCACTCCCGCGCGGCAGGTCCGCGATGGACCGTGCCACCCGGACCTACTGGAGCACCTAAGGACCTTGGGCGGTGAGCCGGGTGCCGCGCACGCAGGGCTAGCCGAAACGCACCGCCGGATTGATGGTGATCCGTTCGGGGCGATCCATGGGGCAACGCTCACCCGCCAACGCCGCTTTTTTGCCAAGCAACAGCCGGCAGCCACGCCATCGGCCGCGCGCCCTCGTGGCTTTCATAGGTGGGGCTTCCTGAAAAAGGACAGACCGACTGCACCGCAGTGGACTTGGGCATTTTTAGACGGTAGAATGTTACCAAACGGGCGCAAATTCGCCCAAAAGCCGCCCAGAGTTTTCCACATGTATCG
>Ga0114980_10002764_pt1 | contig 12214 bp, 10 predicted proteins | sample S_140806_EF_Meta_FD_87018 | JGI IMG/M metagenome (GOLD analysis project Ga0114980, IMG submission 87018) | Freshwater microbial communities from Lake Simoncouche, Canada to study carbon cycling - S_140806_EF_MetaG | ecosystem: Environmental > Aquatic > Freshwater > Lake | place: Lake...
ACATGTCCATCTCGGCGATCACGGATTCAAGGATATCCTCAGGCATCCCGACCCCCATCAGATAGCGTGGCTTATCCAATGGAAGCAGTGGTGCCGTATTCCGCGTGATGCGATACATCTCAGCTGGTGGTTCGCCAACACTAACGCCGCCGATGGCAACACCGGCGAAGTCCAGCGATGACATAAACGCAGCGCTCTCAGCACGCAAAGCGTCATCCGTGCCACCCTGCACAATTCCAAACAGGTTATGCCCTGTGCTGTCACCACCGAGCTCTGCATGCCTGTCCCGGCACCGTATTGCCCACCTGTGAGTACGCTCCATCGACAGACGAACATACTCTTCTGTCGCCGGATAAGGCGTACATTCATCAAATGCCATGATGACATCCGCACCCAACTGATGCTCAATCTCCATCACACGCTCAGGCGTAAAATCGTGCTTTGAACCATCGATGGGTGACTTAAACGCAACGCCACTCTCGGTGATCTTCCGCAAATCTTTCAGGGAATACACTTGGAAGCCACCGCTGTCGGTCAGCATCGCCCCCGACCAACCAATAAAGTTTGGGAGACCACCCAATCGCTCAACTCGCTCGCTTCCGGGACGTAAATAGAGATGAAAGGTATTCCCTAAAATCAGCTTATAGCCGAGCTGTTCGATGTTCTCAAAGAGCATCGCCTTGACCGTCCCTTGCGTTCCCACAGGCATAAATACAGGGGTTTCCAATGTCGCCCGCGGGAGCGTGAGTGTCCCAAGACGGGCATTACAGTCAGATGCTGTCTTCGTCACACTAAATGTAAGTGCCGAACTCAATTCACAACCTCAAATATCTCGACATCACGGCTTGAAAACACACGCTTCATTCCGACAGGATTTTCCTGGTACGCAGGTGATGCCGTCTGCAATGCAAGCGTCCCATTCGACCACCGAACCGGGATGTACCGCGGTGAGCCATCGGACTTTAAGAGCGCTGCACCCATACCATCGGCAAGCGGACCATCCGCGAGTTTGTTCGGATAAAGCACATAGCGAATACGATTCTGTACTAGAATCTCATGCCGGACTTCATCAGATGTCGATGCATCAAAGAATCGCACCGCCGAAGTGATCTTTGCTCCGTAGTTAATGGTCTCAGACCAGTGGCCATCAAAGACTGTCAAGCCACTGATCGCCGGGACATAGACAGACAAATGCGGCATTAGTGCTACTCCCGGAAATCGCAAGTGACTCGTCGGATCGGGTCCAACAAGCACAGCATCGTTTGCCTTGCCATTTCTACCGAGCCAAGCAAGCGCATCGTTTTCACTCAAAGTCAAGTAGGGTCGCATCTGAGTCGAACCCGCATTCGCTGGCAGCTTCGACATCGCATCCTGAACCCATAAGACATTCGTGGGCAGTGCCATCAACACCGCTGTTCCGATAAGGATCTTTGGGAAATCGCCAGTCAGCTTTATTGCAATGTGAAGCAAACCGGCAACGGCCAGCATGGCAAGCGGAATCTGAGCCCCCATTAGCATTTTGCGCTGAAATGCAAATGGCAGCTGCGATGACAACAAAGCGCCGACAAACCAGGCAGCCAAATACAACTTCGGCATGTCACGTGCCTTGATTGCATTTTTGACGGCCACAATCGCTAGCGGCAACGCGATACCAAAACCGATGAGTACCCAGTGGAGCGCAGCCGTGCGTGTATCTGTATCTGCACGGGCTGCAAACAAAGGGTCTACACGCGTGGCATAGAAAACCCAGGCTGTTGTCGGCAGGGCAAACACACCCGCGCCCACCGCAAGCAACCACGCGTGCACATTGATGCGCTTTTGAATAACATCATTCGCTACCCGGATGCATAGGACAGCAAGCATCACATGTAAAACATCGTAGCTGTGGATGTTTCCAAGCAAGGCCGTGGCGATGCCAGCCGCGATGGCATGTTTGGTTGCATGCGATGATTCAGCGTTTATCCAGTTTGTTACCGCGACAACAATCAATGCCAGCGCAGGCGCAAACAGGGGTGAATACACACTTACCTGAAACACAGAAATTTCAGGCTGGAACAAGTCGATCGGCTGCCCCGTAAAGCCGCGCGCAGCGCTGAAACCACCAAAAAGGTAGCCAAATCCGGATGCCAGACAGGTAAAGAGAAGTGCAAGCCGCTGGTGCTTTGTGTCCTTGAAGATGCTTTGTGCAAGACGTGCTATTGCGAAAACGAGACCAGTCACACCAACCAAACGTCCGATATGGTAAGCAAGCGGACCGCCAATGGCTTTGCTCAGAACCCCGAGTATCAAAAACCAAATATTGAACAACACACTCTTTTGCGGCTCAATGCAAAAGCGGTTTTCCTGAAAAAACTGCCCATGTGCAACTTGCTTCATCCACGAAAGGTAGACCGCAGAGTCATCGATGTTATGGAGCATCCACGTATAAACGTGTCCACTTGGCGTCGACGCGTCAGCAACAATGTACGGCAGGCTGGACAGGAGCATGACTGCCCCGGCGATACCAGCCGTGAAGGTATGTTGCTTTAGCCGTTTCGCCATGTAATTGCTAATCGGTAAAAGCCGTTATCGTCACGCGATGCCGACGGTATTCGCCCGGCTCGATTGTCATCAGACGGCCGGCATCCCGTTCCGCAGAACGACCAAGAACCTTACAGGTTGCAGGCTCGATACCACAGACATATTCACCTTGGCCAGTCATTTTCCACTGGGTGAAGTGAGGCAGCTCAAATGTGTTCCAGCTGATCTTGACGCCAAACCGTAAACGCTGGTTGTATAGCTCCGCCGTAACATCCCCTTGTGGCATATCGTGATAAAAACATTGCTCTGCATAGCCGCTGATCGGAGCACTAAACAACTTGGCATCAGAAATACCCTTTGCTGCCTCGTCATCACGCGGACTTGTAACCGTACCATCAGGCAAGCGGAGAATCGTATCCTCGCTGAGCAGCGGCCAGCCAAAGTTGAGGTGGTAAAGCAGCATAAGTGGGCTTGTTTGGAACCCGGCATTGTGGACTGTGTCCGTTATCGTCAGGCTTGATTTTCCGATTGGTGTACTGATTACGCGTCGAAGACGTAGGTTTTCTCCGAAAACTGTCGCTTCACGCATCGTGCCTTCGACATAGACCGTCGCCTCATCTTCATCTTCCCAATCCGTCCAGGCTCCCGTTTCTGCAGCAGGAATATGCGAGAGTTTTCCATGGATGCCTAGGGATTCGTCTCCATCGACATTTGCAGCTCCTGCATTTGCAAGGCCACACCCTGTAAGCAAGCCACCGTGAAACGTCTGCAGCCATCCACGCCCTTCGGGAACAAACGCATGTGGATGTCCCCAGCCAGTTGCGGAAACCCAGGCAAATGGCATACCTTTGTAGGTCGCGGCCGAAATGTCCATCCCCCGCGAGAACAGCACCGTGAAATCCAATCCGCCCCCAGAGCGGACCCGCGCAGCCTTAATTCCACCTTCAACGCCTTCATCGTAGGTAAAGCGTTCTACTCCAGCGACCTGAGTGAAATCACCCACATACGCTGCGATTTGCCGTTTGGCCAGTTCCTTACCGTATAGCTGCATCCGACTCCTCCACGGCTGGTTCAGGCCAGCCATCTTCTTCCGCGAGTGCCAGAACAGCCGCGGCCATTTCTGCCGCCCGCCGTCCGTGCCCCGCCCCACGGGAAACAATACATCCCTGTATTAACAGCTCAACATCAAAGTGCGCAGAGCGTCCATCCCCGGAACCAGAAATCACACGATACTCCGGCAAACATCGATATTTTGCCTGGGTCCGCATTTGCAGGTCAGATTTTGCATCCGGAAGTCCATCCCCTGCAACAACATCCGCCAGCTGCTCCCCAAGCACGTTTGCTAAATATGCATCCAGAACATCCCAGCCACATTTTAGATACACAACCGCGGCAACCGATTCGAAGAGCTCTTCTGCAATACGATCATCGGATGTCCGGCCATCTTCAATCTCAGACTTCCCAGCGATAACCATCGTAGTCAGGCCAACTCTCCGTGCAGCAGCGGCAAGAGATGTCCGATTTACCATCACTTGCTCGCGCCGGTTCAGTTCCTTTGCTGCGCCATCCTTGGGTGTGCCATCAAACAGCTTGCCCGCCGTCCACAGCCGAACAACGGCATCCCCAAGATATTCGAGGCGCTCGTAGCTTGGAAGAATATCGGATGCTGCACTGCGGTGTGTAAACGCCTGCCGTAGAAGAGCATCCCCCGGAGCGATCCCCCACGCCACTGCAAAGGCATCGATCAATGGAGCCGTATCAATCAATGAGTGCGTCCACAGCCTCCCGAATACGACGAATTCCATCGTTTATCGTATCCATGCTGGTCGCATACGAGAACCGCACAAAGTCGGGGGTACCGAATCCACTGCCTGGCACCACTGCGACGCCCTTGGACTCGAGGAGGTAGTCCGCGACATCATCCCCGGATGCCAGTTGCTTACCCGCTGGTGTTTTCTTACCGTACAGTCCACTGATGTTCGGGAAGACGTAGAACGCGCCTTGAGGCATGCGGCACTTGAAGCCTGGGATTGCATTAAGACCAGCGACGATGACATCCCGGCGCGACATAAACGCGGCGCGCCACTGGGCCAGAAACTCCTGTGGGCCATCGAGGGCGGCGACGCCGGCATATTGCGCAATCGATGTAGGGTTAGATGTGACTTGGTCCTGTATTCGCCCCATGGCGGCGACCAATGTTTTGTCACCCGCAACGTAGCCGAGGCGCCATCCGGTCATTGAATAGGCCTTTGACATCCCGTTACACGTCAGCGTCCACTTCGCGATTTCAGGCGAAAGCGCCGCCACGGAAATGAATTCGCCATCGTAGACAAGTTTTTCGTAGATTTCATCAGAAATGATGTAAATCCCCTTGGATACCGCAAGCTCTGCGACTTCACGAATGCGACTAATCGGCCACATAGCTCCCGTCGGGTTGCTCGGAGAATTGATGACAATCACTTTGGTCCGGTCGGTGATGGCTGCCTCAATGGCTGCAAGTGATGGCACGAAGTTGTCGTCATCGGATGCATTTACAACCACGGGAACACCGCCCGCGAGCTTTACTTGCTCCGGGTAAGAAACCCAGTATGGCGCCGGAATAATGACTTCATCACCATCATCGATGAGGACCTGAAAAACGTTGTAAAGACTGTGTTTGCCGCCGCAGGACACGATGACTTCTGCCGGAGTAAATGTCAGGCCACTGTCGCGCAGCAGCTTATTTATAATCGCTGTTTTGAGGGCAGGGATTCCCGCACTAGGCGTGTACTTTGTGAAGCCCTTTGCAAGTGCATCGATGGCAGCAGCTTTGATGTGATCCGGCGTGTCAAAGTCTGGCTCGCCAGCACCAAAAGCGACAACATTAATGCCATCGGCTTTCATCTGATTCGCCTTTGCAGTGATGGCGAGAGTTGGCGATGGAGCGCAGGCCTGCGCGCGGCGGGAGAGTGGAGTCATACGTCCTCAATTGTAGCCCCTTGTACTCGCACGGGCAATCCCGGAAGTCATCTCGAAAAACCAGCCCTCTATGGTAATCTAGGCAAGTAGTGCACCCTAAATATAGAACCGGAATTGATGACCATGCGTGACATCCTGATTTCCCATTTCAGCAGTCCTTTTTCAGGTAACCCCTTCGGTGGTTATCGAACGCTTGCTGAGGCTGCGATGGACTGGCGGATGTGGGTGATGCTCGCGTTTGCGATCGTGATTTCGACCACCGTTCATGAGGCGGCCCACGCATTTGTTGCTGACAAGCTAGGTGATCCGACACCCCGCGAAACGGGACGGGTTACGCTGAATCCCCTCCGTCACTTTGATGCCGTTGGTGCAATCCTAATGGGTGTTGCGATCTGGACAGGCCTCCCGATTGGCTGGGGCAAAACGGTCCCTGTCGATGGCACCAAGTTGCGCGAGCCAAAGCGTACATCGATGGCAATGGTGGCAGCCGCTGGTCCCCTTGCGAACATTGCTGCCGCAGTCCTGTTTGCTGGTATCCTGCGCGTCTTTGTAGCCAGCGGCTTTGCAACATTGAACGAGTGGACGATGATGGTCCTGATCACCCTTGTGATTAGCGTTGGCCTCAATGTCGCACAGTTTGTCTTTAACCTCATTCCAGTGCACCCGATGGATGCCTGCACCATCCTCGCAAGCTTCCTCCCGGAAAGCATCGGCGTCCCATTCCTCGCCTTCATGCAAAAATGGGGTGCGGTCGTGATGATGGCCCTTGTTTACACCCACGTTTTGGATGGCATCCTGATGCCACTCATCGTAACGATATTCCGCCACCTGATTGGTTTCTGATATGACAGCGTCGCCTATAAAACGTCTCCTCTCCGGAATGCAGCCGACTGGCTCTGGACGCCTCCACCTAGGTAACTACGAAGGCGCTCTCAAGCCTTGGATTGCTCTTCAGGGCAAGTACGAAATGTACTGCTTCATCGCTGACTGGCATGCTCTGACCACCATGGCTGGTTCAACGGACAGCATCGCCGATCAGTCACGTGAAGTAGCATTGGATTACCTTTCCGCAGGCCTCGATCCTAGTCAGGTAGCAATTTTCCGTCAAAGCGCTGTCCCGCAACACGCTGAGCTCGCTGTGCTCCTCGGGATGCTTACTCCTGTCAGCTGGCTTGAGCGTGTTCCAACCTATAAGGAAAAGCGCGAGCATGTTGAGCGCCAAGAAGGCGGCTCCGATGCGAGCGTCAGCTTTGGTCTCCTTGGCTACCCGGTTCTCCAAGCGGCAGACATCCTGCTTTACCGCGCACATGTCGTCCCCGTAGGCAAGGATCAAGCTGCACACCTCGAACTGACCCGCGAAATCGCCCGGCGATTCAACCATCTATATTCCACCGATGTTTTTCCAGAACCACAGGCATTGATTCAGGAGATGACTGGGACGCTTCCGGGCCTCGATTCGGATTCGGATGGCAAGCTCCGCAAGATGTCCAAGTCATACGGTAACTGCATTTATATGACCGATTCTGAAGATGACGTTGCAGCGCGTCTCAAGGGAGCCTTCACGACTCCGACAAAGATGCGGAAGACTGATCCTGGTATTCCAGAGGGATGCTCTGTGTGTCTGCTGCGTAAGCTCTACGATACTGACAACTACACGACGCAGTGGGATGAATGCCGGTCTGGAGAGCGTGGCTGCGTGCAGTCAAAGCGTGAAACAACAGAAATCGTCAACGCGATGCTTGAGCCGATTCGTGAGCGACGTAAACTCTACTCAAATGACCCGGCGGAACTGGACCGCCTCCTTAATGATGGTGCAGAGCGCGCATCGGCGATGGCAGAAGCAACTATGCAGATCGTCCGTGAAACGATGAAGTTCATTTAGACAATGGAGATCAGAATGAAGAAATTAATCCTTGCAACGGTCATCGGAATGTCCCTTGCATCCGTGAGCTACGCTCAATCCTCTACACTTGCTGGAATTACGTTCAAGCACAGTGCAACTCCCAAGCAGAATGCCAAGCTCCTTCCACCGGATAAAGACAAACAAGGAAAGCCCATCATTGCAGGCTACCAAAAGACTTCGATTGCATTCGCTGGTGGTAGCGGAGCAAATGTCACATCCATTCTCTACACGCCCGGTAATCAACCAGATGGCAAGCGTCACGCAGCGGTGATTCTTGTACACGGTCTCGGTGGAAACAAAGACCAGCTGGCGATGCTTGCGGTGATGCTTGCACAAAAGGGCTATGCGGCTCTGTGTATCGATGCCGCGGGGCATGGCGATCGACCAAAAATCGGTGGCGCCGCATCAGAGAATGCACTTGGCGTTGCACCATTCAAGGCCGTGATTGCACAAACCGTACAGGACTTACGCTGCGCTGTCGATGTCCTTGCAGCACGCAAAGATGTCGATACAGCTCGCATCGGCTATGTTGGCGCATCCTTGGGAGGCATCATCGGGTCACGCTTCCTCGCCGATGAGCCGCGTATTGCATGTGCGACCATCCTCGCGGCTGGCGGAAACCTCGGCCAGCTCTTGGCAACATCACAGATCGAAGGCGCAAAGAAGCTTCGCGCGGGTAAGAAAATCGACCCAGTCGCTATCCAAAAGATCCTCAATGAAGTTGACCCGGCCAAGCATATCGGACGTGCTAAGTCCCGCCCAATGCTCTACCTCCACGGCGACAAAGATGATGTCGTTCCTGTTGCAAACAACGATGCACTCTTCAAAGCGACGAAGCAGCCGAAGGAACGTGTGTTGATGCCAGGCGGCCATGTACCAAATCCATTTGAACTGATCTCGAAAACTGTTGCGTTCTTCGACAAAAACCTCAATGGAGCTGTTGCTAAGTGATAGAGCAAGTACGCCTGGGTACCACGGAGCTACAGGTCTCAAAGCTGTCCTTTGGTGCTGCTCCCCTTGGCGGAGCCTACGGCGACTTCACCCAAAAGGATGCCGACAACGCAGTAAGAACAGCATTGGACCTCGGAATCACCACATTCGATACTAGCCCTTATTACGGTAAGGGCAGGAGTGAAGAGGTTCTGGGTCTTGCCCTCAAGGGCATCCCACGGGAAACCTTTACTGTCATCACAAAATGCGGTCGCTACGATCACGCATCGTTCGATTTTTCACCAGGCCGTGTTCGCCTTAGTGTGGATGAAAGTCTCTCACGCCTAAAGCTCGACCACATCGACTTGTTGCTCTGCCATGACATCGAGTTTGATGATCCAGAAACGGTTATCTTTGAGACGCTTCCAGCGCTGCGGGATGTCGTCAAGGCCGGGAAAGTCCGTGCACTTGGTGTCAGTGGATTGCCGCTTGGCATTTTCCGGACGGTTTTGGACGAAACACATCTCGATGCGATCTTGTCCTATTCACATGCCTGTTTGAACGATGACAGTCTCACTGAGATGATGCCATACTTCAAAGAGAAGAACGTTGGCGTGATTGCGGCATCCCCTCTCAGCATGGGCTTGCTCACACACGCAGGGCCACCTGATTGGCACCCGGCATCGGCGGAGCTCAGAGCAGCCGTTTCACGCGCAGTCTACTATTGCGAACAGCGAAACCTAGACCTGTCCGATATCGCCATCTCGTGGAGTTACCGTCTTCAAGGACCAGCATCGCTGATGGTTGGCATGAAAGACCCGGCAACTGTGCAGGCAAATGTCAAGGCAGCCCAGCGTGAGTATGATCCAGATACGCTGCACAAGATTCGTAGTTTCTTTGATGATGTCCAGAGGCTCAGCTGGCCAAGTGGACGCTGGGGAGACACGGAACCCGCGCGGCTTTCTTAGTTAACGGGGCTGAAAACAGCCCTGTTTTGTTTTTTGTGTGCTTCCGCCCAGCGGAGAGCATCCACTGCGAGAAGCGCTCCAATCACTGCCGGGATATATAGGCCTTTGAAGAGGCAGACCGATGACCAAAAGGCGCACGTGAGAAACAGCGTTGCAATAGCATCACCATGGGCTGTCTTACGAAATGCAAACGTCCAGACAACAGTTGCAAGGGTCCCCGTCATCACCCATCCGCCAAAATTTTGTAAAGGCACATCGTAGTAGGCACTTCCGTACTCGTATGTCCAAAACCCGAGCTTGACCGCAGCCGGATCCAGCAATAAATCGATTGCCATTAAGTAAAAACCACACATCAAGGAGAAGAGTGGATGTGACCGCAGCGTTGCGAGTCTTGCCGTTGCCCCAATCACCAGCGGCACCCAGGCAAACGGTACTGTCCACGGAACCAGTCCGCCAACCCTTCCACCAATCATGTTGCCATAAACAAACCGAGAGTATGGGAAACCAGTGAGGATGCTGGTAGCTTCGATACCGAGTGCGAAAATCGAAAGTCCGATGAGTACGATGACGATGTGCTTGTCGACGCCCGCCCGGTAGACGGCAATAAGCGTGGGTGCAGCAAATCCAAGGATTGCGATGGATGAGACCCACGACATTTGCGGCGTCAGTGGGACCTTTCCTACGAAGAAGCCCACGATCAGGAGAATAACCGCCGTGATTTTAACGGACAAAGTCACTTAGCTACCCTGAGAAGTCCTGAAGAGGGAAAGGCATTCATCGATCCGGACCGGTCGGAATCCCTTGCGCTCCTCAAAAAGTTCGATAGCTGGTATCAAACGCGTTTGCCACTTTGCTGGCGCACCTTGATTAATGGCACTGAGCTGATGCTCAATGAACGGGTTTCGCATCCGGCGAAGCGTAAGGTTAGCATAGCTTGTCGCTTCATCCAAAGACACAGGGGGCACGATCGTAGGAATGAGCTCTTCGAACAACATCGCCTCAAGGTAAGCACCAAGATCCGCATGCTCCAGTGCTTCGCGTACTGTCTGGATTCCGTATTTCACGGGTGCAATCGAAGCCATTGCTGTGTGCAAGCCATTGAGTAAGCGGACCTTACGCAGCTGGTAGTTTTCGATCGACGGCGCGATGACAATGCCGTTATCTGCGGCCACCGCCAGACGGTCCACGGATGGCCCTACGGGTCCCTTGAGCGCCCAGAAGGTGTGGGGTTCGACGATTGCTGCAAGCGCTTCAGTGGTCGATGGCGTACAGATTCGGTCGACCAGCGTATCTGAAAATGCGACATGGTTGATGAGCCACGCAACAAAGTTGGCATCTCGATGCATGCGCGCTGCAACATCTAGCACCATCTCGCGGAGACGCACACCATTGTCGGGAATAAGCTCGCAGGGAAGGACGTTGAGTTCGGCATCCGGGCAGGCGGTGAAGCGGGCAAACATCCAGCGTTCAAGACGCGCTGGGAAAGATGCGGGAACATCGAGTAGGTCATCCGCCGGGTTATCCGACAGCTTGAAGCCGGATTCACTGACATTGCTCGACACAATTGAAATCGATGTATCCGCTGCAGTCTCGATGACATCTGCGAAATCACCACTTGCTTTGAAGGCGGTATCAACAACGGCAAGGGTGTGTTTGGCATCGATGACAGCGCCACTCACATCCAATCCACGGATATAGAGAGGAACAACTCCATTTGCAGCACGAAGAAGGTCTACGCGTTCATCCCCGGCCCGGGTGCTCGAGACCAATGTCATCTTAAAGCCGGCGCGGCTCGCAAAGTCCATTAGGAAGCCACGTAAAAAGACGCCTGTTCCAAAAACCAACATCCGCGGTACGTGCATTAGTTGATGACTCCATCCTTAAAGATGGCAATCTCACGGCAGCCATTCACTTCGGTACAGGTCAGCTCGAGACCAGATGCAATGCGGATCACTTTTTCCAAGAGCTCATCGGCAAGCGTTTCCATGGAAATTGCATCGTCCACCAGGCGACCAGCATTGAAGTCTATCCAGCCCTTTTTGCGGTTGGCGAGGTCGCTGTTTGTCGCGATTTTCATGGTTGGTGCGCAGGTGCCAAATGGCGTTCCCCGCCCTGTGGTGAAGAGCACGATTTGTGCACCAGTTGCTGCAAGCGTTGTGCAAGAAACGACATCGGCTCCCGGGCCATAGGCAAGCGCTATACCTCCACCGGCATCAACGGGAAGCGGCTGACCGTAGTCAAGCACATGCGTCACAGGGGCTTTTGCGCCACCCTTTTGGATGCACCCAAGGCTTTTTTCCTCAAGCGTTGTGATGCCACCCGCTTTGTTTCCAGGCGCGGGATTCTCCGAGATCGGCTCGTTGTACTTTCGGAAATAATCCTTGAAGCGGTTGATCATGGCTTCAATCTCTCCAAAAGTCGTCTCGTCGGCAGCTCGCTCCATTAACAGCTTTTCAGCGCCGAACATTTCCGGAACTTCAGTGAGAACGCTTGTTCCACCCCATCCAGCAAGGCGGTCTGAGAGCACTCCAACAAGTGGGTTTGCGGTGAGGCCGCTAAACCCATCGGAGCCTCCACACTTCATGCCAAGGACAAGCTTGCTAATCGGAACTTCCGTACGAACATCATCCTTGACGACATCCGCCAGCTCGTGGAGGAGACGCATGGCTTCGGCAATTTCATCATCGACTTCTTGCGCGGCGAACGAGCGGATTCGGTTGGGGTCAGCATTACGAAATGCGGCGATTTGATCTTTGAGCTGATTATTTTCACAACCAAGGCCCATGAGGAGAACGCCGGCACAGTTTGGATGTGCAGCAAGTGCGGCGATCAGCTGGCGTGTCTGGCCAAGGTCACTGCCAATCTGTGCGCAGCCATACGGATGTGTGAATGCATAGACGCCATCGAGATGTCCACCATTTGCTTTGGAAAGGAC
>Ga0114980_10002767_pt1 | contig 12212 bp, 15 predicted proteins | sample S_140806_EF_Meta_FD_87018 | JGI IMG/M metagenome (GOLD analysis project Ga0114980, IMG submission 87018) | Freshwater microbial communities from Lake Simoncouche, Canada to study carbon cycling - S_140806_EF_MetaG | ecosystem: Environmental > Aquatic > Freshwater > Lake | place: Lake...
CCCGCTCCGCAAGTTCGGGCTGGGACATATCCAGTTCGTTCCGCCGCGCAAGAATTCGCTCGCTGACGAGCCTGTCGATGTCCGTAGGATCCCGCGTTTCCACAATTGCACCCGACGTCTGCCACAGCCAGAAGTTGAGATAACAACTAGCCTAGCGGCGCGGCAGCACGAACAACCCGAGGTTGAGTACAGCAAAGATCAGCCAGAACAACCCGTCGCGCCAGTTGCTGTAGGGGGTCGCCGACAGGGCCGCGGGAATACGTGCATCCACCACGGCCGAGCGCCAGCCCTCCGGGTCGGGTCCATACAGTTTGGGATCAGCCACCGACGCGCGCGCGGTCCAGCGACCATAACCGTCGATCATGCCGGTATCGCCGCGGCTGGCCACACGCGCCATCGGCAGGCCTTCCTCGATGGCGCGATAGCGCGCCTGCGCCGCATGCTGTCCGGGGCCGAAGAGATCGCCGAACCAGGCATCGATACTGATATTGACCAGCCATTCCGGACGATCGGGCCCGTTGGGCGAGAGGCCCGGGAAGATCGCTTCATAGCAGATCAGCGGACCGAAAGGGGGCACGCCATCCGCCGTCACCGTCGCCGGCATTGGCCCAGCCTCAAAGCCGCCGGGCGCCAGATCCTGAAGCGTCTTGAGACCTATATTCTTGAGTAAGCCAGAGAACGGCACGAACTCGCCGAACGGCACCAGCATGTGCTTGTCATACCAGGCCAGCGCGCCCTGCACGTCGCTATGGCTGCTGAGCACGGCGAGCGAATTGTACGCGCGCTGATCATCCTTGCCCGGATTTTCAACGCGTGCCGTGCCGATGATCAGCTTGCGCGAGCCCAGGGATCCAGCGATGGCGCGCAGCGCAGGATCCCAGCCGAACAGGTAGGCTGGCACCGCGCCTTCCGGCCAGATGAGAATTTGCGGAGAGTTGGCCGTCGCGGGTCCGGAGAGGCGAATGAAACGTTCGACCAGCGCTACGGCGTTCTGCGGGTTGTGCTTCGCGGCCTGCGGCGTGCCGGTATCGACCAGGCGCACCATCGGGCCTGCGGCGACGTCAGCCGCGGATTCGCCAAGGCGCTTGGCACCCCAACCCCAGAGCGCGCCGAACACGATAGCGGCGACAATGAGGGGAGCTGAACGCGAGGCTGTCGACCCACGCTGCCGTGCATCTGTTAACACGGCCGGCGACGCCATCGCGACGAGCGTAAGCGCGGACAAGCCATAGATGCCCCAGAGTGATGCTGACTGCGAGATTGCTTCGCCCGGCGCCCAGATCATGCCAGGCATGTTCCAAGGGAAACCGCCAATGCTGAACAGCGAGGCGCGAAACCATTCGGCCAGCATGAACGCGCTGGAGAAAATGATCAGGCGTGCAGGTCCCGGGCACCAGTAGGGGTAAGCCAGGAACACGACACCCGCCAGAATGCCGCCGAGCAGCGCGGGCAGCGCGATCAAAGGCATCCAGATAAAAATCACGAAGGCGTCTGCATCGACGAGGAACGCCCAGGCGATCCAATGCATGCCGACAAGATAATAGGCGAAACCAAATGCGCCGACGCGCCACAACGCGGCACGGCGCGGCTTTGGTGCAAGGCGTGCGCCATCAAGGCTCCACACGAGACCCGATAGCGCGACCGCATAAAGCGGCCAGATGTGGAAAGGCGGGAATGCGAAGTTTGCGATCGCGCCGAGCACTGCGCAGAACGCCAGCGCCCGCCAGCCCTGCAGGCCCGCGACCCAGAGATAGACGGGCGACAGGAAATTGCCCCGGCCATGCGGCTGTGGACCGGTGGCCAATCTCATGTCGGTCATTCCGCCTCCCCGGCACGCCCTGCACTGGCCTGCATAGGCCGGCACCTCACCGCTCTACAGCCGCAGACTTGTCCTCGGCAAGCGCGGAAGGCGCCGGTCGCGGCCCACGCAGCTTGGCGCGCACAACCCGGCGCGGATCGGATTCGAGGATCTCAATGATCAGCCCCCGCGGATGCTCGATCGTCTCGCCGGTCTGCGGCACGCGGCCGGCCAGCGCCGACACAAGGCCGCCGAACGTATCAACCTCGTCCTCGAAATCGGCTACCTGCACCGGCAGGCCGGTCTCGCGCTCGACATCATGGATTTCGGCAAGACCATCGACCTCCCAGGTCGTCTTGCCGCGACGCAGGATGCGCGGACGCGCCTCGTCATGTTCATCCTCGATGTCGCCCACGATCTGTTCGACCAGATCCTCGAGGCAGACCATGCCGCCCGTGCCGCCATACTCATCGACCACAAGCGCGATGTGGATGCGGCTTGACTGCATGCGGATCAGCAGGTCCGGCAGGGGCGTCGATTCCGGCACGAACATGACTTCACGCAAGAGGCGCTCAAGCGGGCGCGACGCCAGTGTTTCGGCTGACCACCCGGCGCGCACGCCTTCGGCGACGAGGTCCTTGATGTGGATGAAGCCAAGTGGCTCATCGAGCGAGTCGCGATAGACCGGCATGCGCGAATGCGCCTCGGCTGCGAATTGCACCAGAACCTCTCCGAGTGACGCGCCGATGTTGACGGCGGAAATCTCGGCGCGCGATGTCATCACGTTACGCACCGAAGATGTCTCGAATTCCTTGAGGCGTAACCGAATTTCCGCATGAGGGGTCGCGGCGCCGCCCGTTGCGGGCAGGTCAAGTTCGGCCTTGCCCGCGATCAGGCGCGCGAGGCGGGTGCGGAAGGTGCCGCGCTGGGACGGCTCTCCATCGTTCGGCACGGCTCAGCCCTCCTCCTGCCCGCCGGCATAGGGGCCGGTGGCGTATGGGTCCGGCCAGCCAAGTCCGGCAAGAATTTCGGCTTCGAGAGGTTCCATTATCGTCGCATCTGCAGCTTCGATGTGATCATAGCCCAGCAAATGCAGGAAGCCATGAACGAGAAGGTGGCTGATATGGCCTTCAAAAGGCCTTTGCATCGCTTCCGCATCGCGCAGCGCCGTCTCGTATCCCACAGCCACATCGCCAAGATGTTGAGGCTGGCCCGGAATTTCCGGGCTTTCGGACGGAAATGACAGAACGTCAGTAGGCTTGTCGATGCCGCGCCATTGCTGGTTCAGCGTGTGCATTTCTGCGTCGTCGGTCAGAAGGACCGCCATCTCTCCGCCGGCCTTCATTCGCGCAGAAGCCAGCCCCAGAACATGCGCCGCCAGCGCCTCGACATCGCCCAGCGCCTCCCAGCGCGGGTCGGCGACGCGCAGGTCGATCGACAGTGGCTCGGTGTCGGCGGCAGAGCTCACTTGCGCGAAGCCCCCTTGGCCGCGTCCTTATCGTAGGCGTCGATGATGCGGCCAACCAGCTCATGGCGCACCACGTCGGCGCGCGTCAGTTCTTCCAGCGCCACACCCTTCACATTCTTCAGGATCGAGATGGCATGGGCGAGGCCTGACTTCATGTTGTTCGGCAGGTCGGTCTGTGACGGGTCGCCTGTCACCACCATGCGCGAACCACGTCCGAGGCGCGTCAGCACCATTTTCATCTGCGGCACAGTCGCGTTCTGCGCTTCGTCGATGATAACGAACGCGTTCTTCAGCGTTCGACCGCGCATGAAAGCGAGCGGCGCCACTTCGATCTCGCGACGCTCTTTGCGCCGATCGACCTCCTGCGCGCCAAGGCATTCGTTGAGCGCGTCCCAGATCGGCAGCATGTAGGGATCGACTTTTTCCTCCAGCGCGCCCGGCAGGAAGCCGAGCTTCTCGCCAGCTTCGACAGCGGGCCTGGCAACGATCAGCCGCTCGCGCTTGCCCGCTTTCAGCTCGGCGGCGCCAACCGCGACCGCGAGGTAGGTCTTGCCTGTACCTGCGGGCCCGACGCCGAACACGAGGCCGAGCTCATCCTGCAACAACTTCTCGAGATAAGTGCGCTGGCCCGGCGTCTGCGCCATCACTGGCTTTCGCAGCCCCATGATTGCGTCGCCTGACGCTGCCGCCATGCCATGACTAGCCGTCAGGCGGATCGCCGCTTCCAGTTCCGCCGTCGAAGGCTCCGCGCCATTGGCGATTCGTTTGCCGAAGGCCCGCAGCGCGTCCGCCGCAAGACGCGCACCATCGCCATCACCGGTGACGATGATCTCGCCGCCCTGGCTCTGGCTGTCGACGCGCACGCCGTCGTCGGCGAACGCCTGCTCCAGCAATTGCAGATGTGCATGTGCAGGACCGCACATGTCCCGCAGCAGCTTCTGGCTGGCGACCGGCACGGCGTAACGATGTGCGCGCGGCGTCTTGGATTTCCCGCTCACCCCGTCACCCCAGACATCACCTGAGCAGCGACCAGACGGCCCGACAGGCTTGTGCCGGTCGCGCCCACGATCTCGACGTCAGCAATACGATTGTTCAGGTGAGCTCCATCATCGACGTGCACGGGTTGCATATAAGGCGAATAGCCGAGCGCCTGCCCTGCACGTTTTCCTTCGCGCGAAAACATCACGGGCAGCCTGCGCCCGACCGTCGCTTCATTGAACGCCTGCGCCTGTTCTGTGATCGCCGCGAGCAGGCGCGCGAGGCGTTCGTCTTTTACATCTTCCGCGACCTGAAGGTGCATGCCCGAAGCGGGCGTACCGGGGCGCGGCGAATACTTGAACGCATAGGCCTGCGCAAAACGTGCAACCTTCACCAGCGCCAGCGTATCTTCGAAATCCGCGTTGCTCTCGCCCGGGAAGCCGACGATGAAGTCAGACGCCAGCGCGATGTCTGGCCTTGCCTGCCGCACGCGCTCGACAATCGACAGATAATGCTCCGCCGTATGCTGGCGGTTCATCGCCTTGAGCACCCGGTCGGATCCCGCCTGCACCGGCAGGTGCAGGAAGGGCGACAGCTTCTCGACATCGCCATGCGCCGCGATCAGGTCGTCGGTCATGTCGCGCGGATGCGAGGTCATGTAGCGGATGCGCTCGACGCCGCCGATCTTCGCGACATGACGAATGAGATCGCCCAGGCGCCATTCCCCGCCCTTCGGATCATGCGCGGGCGCAGCTCCATGCCAGGCGTTCACATTCTGCCCGATCAGCACGATCTCTTTCACGCCCTGCCGCGCCAGGTCGCGCGCTTCGGCGATGATCGCATCGACGCCGCGCGAATACTCGGCTCCCCGCGTGTAGGGCACCACGCAGAATGTGCAGAACTTGTCGCAGCCTTCCTGCACGGCAAGAAACGCTGACGCCGCGCTCACCTCACGCGCTGGCAGCGCGTCAAACTTTTCTTCCGCCGCGAAATCAATCTCCAGCGCATCGCCCGTCTTGCGCGCCAGCCGCGCGATCATCTCGGGCAGGCGGTGATAGGATTGCGGCCCGACCACCATGTCGACCGCAGGCTGCCGGCGCATGATCTCTTCGCCCTCGGCCTGCGCCACGCACCCGGCAACCGCGATACGCATCACACCTCCACCCGCCTGCTTGATGTCCTTCAGCCGGCCGAGTTCGGAGAAGACTTTCTCCGTGGCTTTCTCGCGGATGTGGCAGGTGTTGAGCACGACGAGATCAGCCGCCTCGGCTGTGTCCACCGGCGCATAGCCAAGCGGCTTCAGCACGTCCCGCATCCTTTCGGAATCGTAGACGTTGGCCTGGCAGCCATAGGTCCTGATGTAGAGGCCCCTGACGTTTGGCTTCGGGGTACTGGACTTCTGCGGCGTGTCGCCCATGCAGATTACTTCTTCTCGTCCTCGGTCAGCGGCACGCCATAGAGTTCGAGCCGGTGATCGACCAGGCGATAGCCGAGCTTGCGCGCGATCTCGACCTGCAGCTTCTCGATCTCTTCCGAATGGAATTCGACGACGGCGCCGGACTTTGCGTCGATCAGGTGATCGTGGTGTTCCTGCGGCGACTCCTCGTAACGCGACCGGCCATCGCGGAAATCGTGACGCTCGATAATGCCCGAATCCTCGAACAATTTCACAGTGCGATAGACGGTGGCGAGCGAGATGTTGGCGTCAACGGCGGCGGCGCGGCGGTGAAGCTCCTCGGCGTCAGGATGATCGTCTGCTTCCGACAGGACGCGCGCGATCACACGGCGCTGGTCCGTCATTCTCAGCCCTCTTTCGACGCACTTCTGCTCGATCACACGGACCTCCCTACTGCCGCTGCGCCCACTCACGCGCGACAAATTTGCCAGACGGCGCACATATGCTTGTCAGGCCGCGCCCTGTCCACTGCGCCCCTGGCCAGCGTGTGGGCCGACCGGGCGGGACATGACCAGCGCATCCACCCGTCCATCACCAGTATTATAATAGGCCCTCCGGACACCGATTTCCACGAATCCCTCGGATTTGTAGAGACCGATGGCAGGAAGATTGTTGCGCGCAGCCTCCAGAACCCAGCGTTCGAGCCCGCGATTCAAGGCGTCGGCGTCGAGCGCGCGAAAAATTTGCCTCCCGAGGCCACGCTGTCGCGCCGCCGGATCGGTCGCAATGGTCAGAAGTTCCGCATCATCACCCGCCACAAGGGCGAGTCCGAATGCGACTGCCTCGCGTTCACGGATCGCCACAACGGCGATGGCTTCCGGACGCGTCAGCCACGTGACGAAGTCCTCCCGCGTCCAGCCCTCCTCGAACGACGCCGTGTGCAGCCGGGACAGGTCGGCCGCATCGGCCACGCTTGCGGGCCGGACCGTCATTGCCCAGCCGACTTTACCGGCGGGCGCATCGGGGTGGCGTCGGGCTCACGTACATAAACCGGACGCGGCGGCGGCAGATCGCTGTCCGCCAGACGCGCCGCAAACAGCGCTGCGGCCCGCGCCGATGGCGCGCCGGAGATCTGGCGTGTTCCCAGTCCGGGCAGATCGCCAAGACCACCACACACGGCATCCGTTCCTGTGGCCAGCGCAGGCAGCTCATCTTCATTGGCCTCGAACGGTTCCGCCCCGCCCCTGCCCGCATCGATCAGCTGGCCCCACCATGTTCGATGCGGCGGGCGGCGCTTGGCGGGCAGAAGTCCAAGCACATAACCTTTCGGCGGCACGCCATCGATTGCCTCAAGGCTCGTGACGCCGACCGCTGGAATGTCGAGCGACAGCGAGAGACCCCGCGCAAAGGCTACGCCCACGCGCACGCCGGTGAACGAGCCCGGCCCCACCACGATGGCGACGCGATCGAGGTCCGCGAACGCAACGCCCGCCTCGCGCATCAGCCTCTCGACTACCGGCGCAAGCCGCGCGTCATGCCCCTGATTCATCGGCTCGGACAGTTCAGCGGCCAGGACGCCATCGCGCACCAGCGCCGCCTCGCAGGCGTCCGCCACCGTGTTGATCCCCAGTATCAGCATGACGCTGCCATACCAGCTGACCGGCCGATGTCACCAGCCATACGTCTGGCCAACGCGCCAATGTCCGTAGAGTTTTTCTCCCTCGCGCACAGCGCGTGGGAGAAAATGCGCCGGCGCAGCGGGAGCCGCCGCGTGTCTTCACTCGAAGCACCGGCGCTTGCCGCTTTCTGTACCAGGAGTATCCTGCCGTCACCGTAAGGGATGAAAGCCATGAGCGATGCTGTAGGCCCCGGTGATCTGGTCCTGTGTGTCAACGCCGCGCCTAACCATATGACGGGAGAGCCTGTGCCTCTCATTGCCGGCGAGACCTATCGCGTCCACGCCGTGATGGAATTCGCCTGCCCTTGTGGACGTTCCGATGCCCTGCTGGACGTCGGCGTCGACTTCGCCTGGTGCCAGTCGCGCTTCCGGCTCATGCCCAAGCCGAAGTTCGAAGCCAAGCCCCAGCGCGTCTCCGCGCCGAAGGAAAAAGAGAAGGTGCGCTGATCAAAGGATCCGGCACGCCTCATCGAAATCCAGTCTTGGCGCACGCGAACGCGGGCGCGTGTCATGGTCATGGCCTATACTGCAGAGGAAGCTAGAGCGCCACGGCTTCATCACCGGATCGGAGAGGAAGAAATCCGCATCTACCCCCGCGCGATTGAACCCGCCCATCGGCCCGCAATCGAGGCCGAGCGAGCGCGCTGCGATCATCAGGCGGCGGCCTCGACCGCCGTTACCTCCGGCACGTAATGGCGCAACAGGTTCTCGACGCCCTGCTTCAGCGTCAGCGCCGACGACGGGCAGCCCGAACACGCGCCGCGCATCGAAAGATGCACGATCCCCGTGTCGACATCGAAGCGGCGGAACACGATGTCGCCACCATCATTGGCCACGGCAGGACGCACGCGCGTCGCAATCAGTTCCTTGATCTCTGCGACGATCTCGGCGGTCTCGCCCTCGTAGACTGTGTCGTCTTCATCCACCGGTGCCTGCGCGCCCGGGACGGCGTCGGCCAGCAGCGGCGCGCCGGAGACGAAGTGATCCATGATCGCGGCCAGCGCCTGCGGTTTCACCACCGCCCAGTCGGCGTCGTTGGTCTTGGTGATCGAGACGAAGTCGGACCCGAAGAAGACGCCGCTCACCCCGTTCACCCCGAACAGCGCCGAGGCCAGCGGAGAGGCCACCGCCTCGTCGCGGCTGGCGAATTCATAGGGCGTCGTCGGCGAAACATCCTGACCGGGCAGGAATTTCAGCGTCGCGGGATTTGGCGTGGTCTGCGTCTGGATGAACATGAAAACCGCCTGTTGCTGACCTTTAGATGGCCCCGGACCGGTCGGGACGCAATCGGGCTCGCCCAATTGCTCCTGACCCCAGGCTCCTACCCTGGCATGCCGCCGATTTCCTGGAGTTGTTCGTCCGTCAGGTTTCCGGGGATGACCGTCACTGCAATCGGGCGGTTGGATACCGGCTTGCCCTTGGCGAGACGCGACACCAGCGGACCCGGCCGCCAGCCCGGCGCTGCCGCCAGGATCAGCGACTTGATAGCAGGGTCCTTTTTCACCAGCGCCCGGATGGCGTCGACGGTGTCATCCTCGCTGATCACCAGCTCGGCCTTGATGCCGACCCGGCTCTCGATGATGTCGGCGTGCTGCACGGCTTTCAGACGTGCGGAATCGATCGCGTCCTGGCTGATATCCTTGTCCAGCCCGACCCATCCGCCGAGCCCGGGAACCCGCGCACATCTGAGGATGACGACGCCGGCGCCCACGGCTTTTGCCCGCATGCCGGCGAACAGCATGGCGCTGAGACATTCCTCCGTCTCATCGGACACCGCCAGGAATTTACGTGACGGATTTGTCATCAGGAAAGGAGGCGCTTTCGCGTCGCTGAGGTCAAGCCTGTCGCGACGGTCTGATCAGAGGTTAACCACTTACCGCGAAGCGCCCGGTCCGGACGCTGTCGATGCGGCGGGGGATGCGACGGGAGGCGCGACCGGAATCATGGCCGGAGATGCGGTTTTCACCAGATCGCTGAAATTCTTGGTCGTCGCCTCAGCGCGCCCGATCAGATAGCTCATCGCGGCGGGATGGTTGCCAAACAGAGAGCCGTCCGGATCGCCGTTGAGGACGACGAGCGGATGGAACTCGGCGACAGCTTTCCAGGCCGACTGCGCCGCGTCGCGGGCCTTGGAAAGTTCAGCACTTTCAGGCCAGTTCAGCGAATCCAGCATCAGGAAAGCGACTGTGGCGCGGCCCTTGGCGGCATAAACGGCGCGCGTCGCCTCTTCGTCCATCGGGCTCCCGCCGATGGCAGCTGTGGAGGCGATAACGCTCTGCTGGCTGGTCGTCGCCCATGTGCTCAACAGCGCCAGCTCTTCCGAGACCTGATTGGCCGAAAAATCACTAGCTGCATCGCGGCGGCGCAGGCGCCGATCGAAATTCAGCAACGCATCCCGCGCGGCGCGCAGTTGAATTCCCGTGGAATCCTCTTTCACGAGGCGAGAGGCGGCCTCAAGGTCCACATCCGGCTCGCCGGCAATGACCGACTGCACGGTCGCCAGCTTCAGCACGTCGCCAAGGCTGGCCGCCATCGCGGCCTGATAGGCGGGCTTCGCCGTCAGACGCGCCATCGGCTCCCACATTTCGGAATCGGACGCCCAGCCAAGCTCACCGAAGTGCTGTTCGAGCAGGGTCGAAACGCCGCCGACCCAGGGGGCCGCCCAGTCAGCCCGGTTGACCAGTGTTTCCAGATTGCGGTCGCCAACATCGCTGGAGGCGATGGTCATGGCGGGGTACGCGCCCAGAAGCGCGACGATCGCGACCGTGTTGAACCAGAAGCGGACGTGCTCCCCGAATGTCCTGTGAGTTGCAACAGCCTCGTCGTGCTCGTCCTGCACGCCGGCGGAATCGACGGCCTCAGCCTCGATGATGTCGGAATCATGCCGCTCGCGTGTGCGCAGCGGGAACGGGCGCTCGATCTCGGTGACGGGTTCCGCCACCGGCTCGTCTTCGACCACGACCATGTCGCGGCGGAGTTTCAGTACAGACATCGCCCAGCCCCAGCTAGCGGTGAGCCAGACTCTGAACGAGCCTGACGTTAACCTCAACCCAAACTTCGTTTAAGCGACGTTACCAGCTGCTATTTGGCAGTCGTCTCGCCAGCGAACGAAATGGTCTCCACCCGACCAGATCCTAGCGTGATTTGAATCGGAAATGAGGCATTCGCCTGTCTGGGGAGCGGCGCAAACACCATCACGTGGAGACCGCCGGGTCCGAATGTCACGGTTTTTCCTGCGGGTAGCTCGACTTGCTCGACCTTGCGCATCGTCGCCATACCGGCGCCCTCGACACCCGAATCATGAATCTCGACCGACTGGGCATCCGACGATGAGATCCCAACGATGCGGTCAGCGGTCGGCGACGTGATCGAAAAATAGGCAACACCTGGCGCCCCGTCCACGAGCGGCGCGCGGTAGGTGGCGTTCGCGATCGTGAGGCCTGCGGGCTGGCCGCCACAGGCCACCAACAGCAATGCGAACAACAGGGACGCGGCAAGTCGTGTCATGGTGTTTCCTCTGGCAGTGTTCTGCGCACGGCCCAGATATACCCGAGCCCGTCACATCTCGCGCGGAATGCGTCGGTCTCAGGCTGACAGTCCATGCCCCCTAAGGCCGCCAGAACCCGACGACCTTGCGGACTTCGTCCATCACCGGCGCCGCAATGGCGTTGGCGCGCTCCCCGCCCTGCTTCAGCACGCGATCCACCTCGCCCGGATCATTCATTAGGCGGCGCATCTTGTCCGCCACCGGTCCAAGCTTGGCGACAGCGAGGTCGGCGAGCGCCGGCTTGAACTTGCCAAACCCATGACCGCCGAACTCGTCGAGCACCTGCTGTTCGCTCATCCCTGCCAGCACCGCATATATGCCAACAAGGTTTGCAGCCTCCGCTCGACCTTCCAACCCCTTCATCTCGGAGGGCAGAAGGTCGCTGTCTGACGTCGCACGCTTGATCTTCTTCGCGATGTCGTCCGGTGTATCGAGCAGGTTGATGCGCGAAGCATCGGACGGATCCGACTTCGACATCTTCTTCGTGCCATCCTTCAGCGACATGATCCGCGCCCCCGGCCCCTGATAGATCGGCTCGGGCAGCGGGAAGAAACCCGGCGCGTTGAAGTCGCGATTGAACTTGCCGGCGATATCGCGGCTGAGCTCGAGATGCTGCTTCTGGTCTTCGCCCACGGGCACGTGCGTCGCCTTGTAGGCAAGAATGTCAGCTGCCTGCAGCACCGGATAGTCGAACAGGCCGACCGAGATGTTTTCTGCATCCTTGCCGGACGACTTGTCCTTGAACTGCGTCATGCGCTCGACCCAGCCCATCCGCGCGACGCAGTTGAAGATCCAGCCGAGCTCAGTGTGCGCCAAGACGGAAGATTGCGCGAAGATGATCGACTTGTCCGGATCGACGCCGGCCGCGAGATAAGCCGAGGCGATCTCGCGCGTCTGGGCCGCGAGCAGTTTCGGATCCTGAGGCACGGTGATGGCGTGCAGGTCGACGACGCAGAAAATGCAGGGATACTGGTCCTGCATTGCGACGAACTTGACCAGCGCACCGAGATAATTCCCGAGATGGAGCGAACCTGAGGGCTGCACGCCCGAAAACACCCGTTGTGGGCCGGAATACTGGACTGGCGACTGATCTGACATGCGCGGGGACTTATCAGCCCTCGCCGCCCGACGGAATACCCGGCACGCCCTTCTCGCGCCGCAGGGCGCCCTTGATCTCGCCCAGTGTCACCGCCCGCAATGCGAAAGCGGCAAGCCCGTAAAGCACGACGCCGAGCGCGATCACGACCAGCACGGCGACTTCCTTCTTCCACAGTAGCTCAGACAGGAGCGGATACTGCCAGGCGCAAACACCGGCGAAGACGCCCATGATGGCGCTGGCGATGATCA
>Ga0114980_10002769_pt1 | contig 12209 bp, 11 predicted proteins | sample S_140806_EF_Meta_FD_87018 | JGI IMG/M metagenome (GOLD analysis project Ga0114980, IMG submission 87018) | Freshwater microbial communities from Lake Simoncouche, Canada to study carbon cycling - S_140806_EF_MetaG | ecosystem: Environmental > Aquatic > Freshwater > Lake | place: Lake...
AGTACCCTTACAGTCATAATATACAGTAACGGTAACTCGATAGCGCAAATCCAAAGAGTCTAATCCTATAAACTCTACTTTAATATCCCCTGCAGCAAAGTGTGATGCTTTTGCATGTGGACTCAATGTAAAAAATGTAGCAATTAAAATAAAAAATCTAATCAAAAAACGATTCATAGTCCTATTATTAAAAAAAGTTGTGTATAATTTAAATTATCGTATTAATAAAATATTGCCTTGTTTATAGAAGCGTTTACCCTTGTAGGTAGTTGCTTCTGCATAATAAATATAAGTACCCATAGGTTGTGCTTGACCATTATATTTACCATCCCAACCTTGTTCTAAATCAGTAGTTTCAAAAACTTTATTCCCCCATCGGTTGAATATAACAAAGGATTTTAAATACGCTATACCATGATGTTGCACCTTGATCATATCATTAGGCGCTGAGCCTGGCGTAAAGGCATTCGCCACATCAATAGACGCATCATCTGCCATGATCACATCTACTGAATCTTGTACTTTACATCCAAATTCTGTAGCTGCATTTACAATATATCGAGTACTTGTTTGAGTGCTTGTGATAGGTGATGATATTAAAGGATTGCTTAAGCCCGTTAATGGGAACCAACTGAAATATAAACAGTTGCCACCTGGATTAAATTGATAAGAATCGCCTGGGAATAAAAATATGGTATCTGGTAAAGTAATCGTAGCTAAAGATTTTACATCTACATATAATACTTCTGTGTCTATACATCCAGATGCTTCTTTTCCGATAACAGTATAGTATGTTGGAGCCGTTGGCCAAACTTTAGGATTGGTGCTGCTCGTATCATCTATATATAAATTAGGTGTCCATTTTACCCAAAGTACAGGAGCCGGAATTAATAATTCAGCGGTATCACCGGGACATAATTGTTTTGATACAGTAGCTTTTAAGAAATCTGATTCAATAACAGTATAATTGGCATCATCACTGCCGTTACAACCAGCTGGAGTGCTTACCGTTAAAGTGGCTATAGTATTAATTAATCCATTAAAAATTGGATTTTTAATAGCTGGATTATTAAATCCACCAGCTGGATTCCAAGAATAACTGTAATTTGGGTATCCGCCTGGAGTTACTAAAGGTTGTAATTGAATAGTATCTCCTGAACATATCGTTCTATCTGCACCAATAAATACAATCGGATTTGGTTGCACATCAATGAAAATGGTTTTCAAGGAGTCTTTACAACCAGGATAACTTGCTTTAATAGTGTATAATCTTGAAGTATCAGGTGTAATGGTAGGCGCCATCGCATTTACATTATTTACACCAATAGCTGGTGTCCATGTGTAGGTATATCGATTGTCACCATTCAAACTAATATTCACAAATTTACCAGCACAAATAGCGGTATCTGCATTATTTAAACGGAAGCCTTGAATTACCTTCACTTTTATAGTGTCATAACCAGCACAGCGATTTTGACCATTAGGGGTGATTTTAATAATATAAGTTGTGTCTTTTGTTGGTGTACAAATTGGCATAGCCAAGGTGTCGTTATTTAAGAAATTACTTGGAAACCATTTAATCGAATACACATTACCCGGCACTGCTTGCAAATGTGCATTCATCAATAAAGAATTATTAATACACGTGGTGGTATCTGGCCCCGCACTAAACACCGGCAATGGAGCCACCGTAATGGTTACCGTATCTTTATAGCGATTACAAACTGCCTGTAAATTTGAAGTGGCTATATATTGGGTAGTAAGTGATGGATTTGCAAAAGGTGCACTACAATTAGAGCATGTTAGGGTTGTTAATGGCGAGCCCCCTGGAATAACCGACCAGGTAAATTGTGTACCCCCTGTTACTTTTAATGGAACTGTTTCTCCTGCACAAATAGATGTATCCGTTTTAATATTAGTTACGGGCCATATATAGAAAGGAACTACGAAGGTTTGTAAAATTGGAATACCAGGAGGTGAACAGGTAGAATCTTTTACAGTAAAGGTCAATACCCTTAATCCGGTGTCTGCTGCTGATGGATTCCAGTTGAAACAAACACGAACCGAATCGGTATAATGATTCGTAAGTGTCACCGTAGATCCAATTGCAGACTGCGCATTATTAGAGGTAACCACTAAGATGGCTCCTGTGTCGGCTGATTTTGCATTGAAGCAGAATCCAATTTGTTGACCCGCGCAACCTTCAATTCGATTATTATTCCAACCACCACCTACAATAGTTACAGTATCTAAATTTAATGTTGGTGTAGGCACCGTACAGGCTTTTACGATAATTTGAATGTCTCGCATTACCGTACCAATTAAATTACCGTTTCTGTACTCTTTTACCAGCACGGTAATTACCGCTACTTGTTGAATGTCTGGTGTAAAAGTAATCTGACCGTTTAGCGCATTGATATTAAAAGTGTTAGTAGTGCTAAAAGGATTATTCGTTAAGTTGAATAAACTTGTATTAGAAAAAGCAATATCTGTTGGCACCGCATATGGGCAACCGGTAGGGCCTGTTCTCGGTTGGATGATTGAAAAAGACATGGAGTCATTGTTCACATCCAAAGCACCATTATTGTAGTTGTAAGGATTATTAACACATACATAAGGTACCGGTTTTACGGAGAAATAAGGTGAAGAATTACCTTGGGCGTAGTTATTATCTAGTGTTGCTTCGCAATATAAAATTTGTGAACCAGGATTGGATAAATTGGTTACAGCCGTATTTCTAGCACTGAAGCCCGTAAAAAAGCGCCAAAAATTACAACGAGAAGGCAAAGTATAATTAGCTTCATAGATCCACTCGCGATAGCCAGGGAACGTACCCCCGTTACAGGTACTTGGAAAGCCCGGACAACCGGTACTTACTTCTTGTCCATTGGTTGTACCAGCTACTTTATTTAAAGTAAGGGAATAGGTAAATCCCGTACACGAGTTCATGCAGCAAACGGAAATCGATGCAGGTTCTGCAATACCAGAACAGTCTCTATAAAACTTACAAATGATTTTGTAGGTAGAGTCGGAAACCCAAGAATAAAGCAATTCTGCACCTGCTGCATGCGAGGCTGAAGCCTTTTGTGTTGGGCTTAACAGAGTGCCGATAACAAAAATGAAAACTAAAAGTAATTTTTTGGTCATGTAATTGGTTTTACAAAAAAATATTAAAATGAATAGCAGCACTATCCAAATAGCTTATTTTAAAAGTTAAATATAGCAGTTTTTTTTCTAAAAAGAAAGACAATCAGGCAATAAATTTAGTTGGGAAAGCTACCAGTTTTTATCCACAAATTCTTTTGCTTTGTGCATATCAAGGGCTAACATGCACTGAAAGTGCTTTTTAGGGCATTGTGCATAGCCCATTTTACTACAGGGATGACAGCCTAAGTCCTTGTTTTCCAATAAAATAGCTTTTGAACTTTGTCGTTGAAGTACATTATTGTAATCAAAGTACGGATACATACCCATTTCAGGGCTCGTATTGCCCCATAAAGAAACAATGGGTTTTTGAAAAGCCGCAGCCACATGCATAAGGCCGGTATCATTACTCACTACTACCCTAGCTTTGGATATTAAGTATGCCGATTCGTTCAGGGAAAATTTACCACAGGCGTTATATACTCGTACCGGAAATTCTTGAGCAATGCGCTCACCTAAAGACCTGTCCTCTGCTCCACCTAATAAAATGATTGGATAATTGGACAAGGCACAAAATTCAATCCATTTTGAAGCAGGCAATTGTTTTGTAGCATAAGAGCCCCCAATGACACACGCTACATAACCCGCCCAATGGCTCATAGGAATATCAGCATTTTCTAATTCTTGTTGCTTGGCAATAAAATAATCTAACCCTTTCCCATCATTTTTGACACCCAAACTGGCAATTGCCTCAAAATAGCGATCTACAATACTCTTGTCAGGCATCATATTGATTTTGAAATTTACTAAGAGCCATTTTCTAATATTCAATTTTTGAAAACTCAAGCTCTTAACTTTCAGCGCCTTTTTAATTTTTAGACTTCTGATATTTTTATGTAAATCAATAACTAAATCAAATTGGGCTGCTTTTAAAGCTGGAATAACGTCTTCAAAACGCTGTTCGAAAAAATGACATTGATCAATGTATGGATTATTAGCAACAACCGATCGATAAGAAGATTTTGTAATAAGGTGAAGCTCTACATTAGGTAATTGTTGTTTTAAACAACGAATAATCGGCGTTGTTAATACAAGATCTCCAATGGAAGAAAATCGAATAAGTAGTATCTTCATTTTAAGGCACGATTATTTCACAAAATAATTTCTCATCATTTGTTCCAAGAATACGTTGTGCATGATGACTTAACAATACCAAACTTTGTAAGTAATTTTTATTTACTGGAATGGTAGCTAATATTTTAGCATAAACAAATTTATGATTACTCGGATTGGTAATTTTTATAATTGCCCCCTTTACACCTAAATTGCAAAATGCATAAAGCAACATATTTTTAGGCGACATCCCCATGTCCATAAAAGCAACCGTTCCTGTAGTTGATTGAACCGCTTCTGAACGTAACAGATTATAGGTATACAAACTATCTAAACTAGCTTTATTAATAGCACTGAGCGAATCAGAAACAAAATTGTTTCTTTTTAAATAGGTAGTGTCCAACTTTGGTATAAGCATTGTTGTTGGTTTGTTTTCTTTTTGCTTTTTTTCAACCTGTTTTTCTTGAGCTTTTGTACAAAAGCTCAAGAAAATAATAAAAATAATAGCGGCTAACTGTTTCATATTTTAGTTCATTTTTGCTTGCACACCGATGTAATTATGTGGTGTAATTTTTTTCAATTCTTTTTTTATACTTGCTTTTATCGCTAAGCTATCAATAAAAGCATGCATACTTTCTTTAGTGATACCATTTTTACCTCTTGTTAATGCTTTCAATGCTTCATATGGCTGAGGATATTGTTCTCTTCTCAAAACGGTTTGTATTGCTTCTGCAACTACTGCCCAATTTGCTTCTAAATCTAATTTAATTTTTTGATCATTTAACACTAATTTGTTCAATCCTTTGTTTAACGAATTCAATCCAATAAACGCATGTGCCAATGGCACACCAATATTGCGCAATACCGTACTATCTGTTAAATCTCTTTGTAATCTACTGATCGGTAATTTTGCACTAAAATGCTCATACAGCGCATTTGCAATACCAAAATTCCCTTCTGCATTTTCAAAGTCAATTGGATTTACTTTATGCGGCATTGCAGAGGAACCTACTTCTCCAGCTTTTACTTTTTGTTTGAAATAATCCATAGAAATATAAGTCCAAACATCTCTACTAAAATCAATTAAAATCGTATTGATTCTTTTCAATGCATCAAATTGTGCTGATAAATTATCATAATGCTCAATTTGTGTGGTAAACTGCATGCGCTCTAAACCTAATTTTTTAGTTACAAACTCATTACCAAATTTAATCCAATCGATATGAGGGAAAGCAACATGATGTGCATTGAAATTTCCAGTGGCACCTCCAAATTTAGCAGCATAAGGCACTTGACCTAATAAATTAATTTGACCGCGTAAGCGCTCTACAAAAACAAACCACTCTTTTCCTAAATTAGTTGGAGAAGCCGACTGACCATGAGTTCTAGCTAGCATAGGAATGGTATTCCAAGTTTGTGCTTGCTGCTTCAACATCAACACTACATTTTCTAAACTAGGTAAAAACACAAATTCTAAGGCTTCTTTCCACAATAATGGAATGGCTGTATTATTAATATCTTGAGAGGTCAAACCAAAATGTACCCACTCTTTACAAGCTTCGGCACCAAGAGCATCTAATTGCTCTTTGATATAATATTCAACTGCTTTTACATCATGATTGGTAACGCGTTCGATTGTTTTTATTTGCTGCGCAGCTACTTCATCAAATTGTAAATAGATAGCCCTTAACTGAGCTACTTTAATATGCTTGGGTAATTGATATATTTTTTTCTCTGCAAGAAAAAGCAAATATTCAATTTCTACTTGTACCCGATATTTAATTAAGCCAAATTCTGAAAAATAAGGCGCCAATGATTGTGCTTGATTTCTATAGCGTCCGTCAATTGGACTGATTGCTGAAAGTGAAGTTAATTCCATGAGCACAAAGATAAGAAAGGACTGTGATAGTATTTATTATTTATCGAATCGAGGATGAAATTTTTGCATCGTATCTCTTAAATAGGCTCTGTCGAGATGCGTATAAATTTCGGTAGTGGTAATACTGACATGACCAAGCATTTCTTGAACAGCCCTCAAATCTGCCCCTCGCTCAATCAAATGGGTTGCAAATGAATGGCGTAGTGTGTGGGGGTGAATATTCTTTTTGATACCACTGGCTGCAACTAATTTTTTCAAAATGAGAAATACCATTACTCTCGATAAGGCACTTCCTCTATTGCTTAAAAACAGAACATCCTCGTTGCCCGATTGAATAGTTTGATGCACGCGAACCTGTTCTTTATAAACTTTTATTTGTTTACTTGCCGCTGCTCCTAGAGGCACTAATCGTTCCTTATTACCCTTCCCTACTACCTTTATAAAACCTGCCTCTAAAAACAAATTAGATACTTGCAAGTTTATTAATTCACTTACCCTTAGTCCACAACTGTAAAGTGTTTCAAGCATGGCTAAATTCCGCTGCCCATCGGGCTTACTTCGATCTATAACCGATAATAGTAAATCAATTTCTTCGATACTTAAAAAACTAGGTAATTTTCGAGCTAATTTAGGTGCTTCTAATATTTGTGTTGGATTTTCAGTGATTAAACCTTCCACTTCTGCATACTGAAAAAATGATTTTAGTCCACTTACAATTCTTGCTTGCGAACCAACAGCTAGGTGCAACTCATGCAAGTAGCTTATAAATTCTTTTAAATGGTTTAATCGAATTTGATCGACAGCAAGATCAGGATACTGAATGGATAAAAATTGTTCTAATAATTGAACATCATGCAAATAAGCATCTATGCTATTTTCCGACAAAGAGCGCTCTAATTGTAAATAGGCTTTGTAGCCCGTAAAAAAACCTTTTTGCATGATTCTGTTGCAGCGCGTATATTTCTGTCAAATTTAATTTAATTTTGATGAAATAAAGAAGCCCATGCACAAAATAGCCATTATCAACGGACCCAATTTAAACTTATTGGGTAATAGAGAGCCTGAAATTTATGGAGCAGTCTCTTTCGAAACTTATTTTGCGCATTTGCAAGAGCACTATCCAAGTGTGGAGTTTTTTTATTTTCAATCTAATATAGAAGGCGAAATCATTAATCATCTTCAAGCCTGCAATCAAAATGTTGATGGCATCTTATTAAACGCCGCTGCTTATACGCACACTAGTATAGCGATTGCCGATACCATAAAAGCCATTAATACGCCGGTTATAGAAATTCACATCAGCAATGTTTTTGCTAGAGAAGATTTTCGCAAAACGTCCTACATCGCAAGTGCTTGCATAGGAAGCATATCTGGTCTTGGATTGGAAGGCTATGCGCTAGGCGTTTCTTATTTACTCACTAAAACGAAAGCCTCTTAAAAAGGCAACTGTTTCCATTCGTTTCTTTCCTTCTAATTGCAACTCATCGATATACAACCAAGCATCTTTGCAGGCAAAACGAATATAGCTTTTAGCATCGGTCTGCATGGTACCTATTGCAACGGAAGGTAATTCGTTTACAGTATGCGATTGAAATACTTTTAATTGTTTTTGTTCTAAATAGGTATAGGCTGTAGGGAAAGGCGCTAAGCCTCTAATAAAATTAAAAAGCGCTGCTGCCGACTTATTAAAATCTAATTGCAAATTTTCTTTAAATAATTTAGGGGCATGCTTAAGGGTAGTTTCATCAATAGTATCCTGGGGCACTTCTTGTAAGGTGCCGGATTCTAATTGTCGTAACGTAGTCACTAACAATTCTGCACCGAGTAGCATTAAGCGCTGGTATACGGTGCTAAAATTATCTTCTTTAAAAATGGGGGTCTTAGATTGCAAAAAAATATTTCCTGTGTCAATTTGATGTTTTAATCGGAAGGTAGTCACCCCAGTTTCAGTTTCGCCATTCATAATTGCCCAGTTTATTGGTGCCGCTCCTCTATATTGAGGCAGTAGCGATCCATGAACATTAATCGTGCCCTGTTTAGGCATATTCCAAACTACTTCAGGCAACATTCTAAAAGCTACCACAATATGCACATCGGCTGCTAAATCTTGAAGCGTAGCAATAAATTGTGAATCTTTTAATTTTTCTGGTTGTAATATATGTAGCTGATGTTCTAATGCATATTGTTTCACCGCAGAGGCCTGCAATTGCATGCCTCTCCCAGCTGGCTTATCCGGTGCTGTAACAACGGCTAAAACGTCAAACCCATTTTGCACTAATGCATCTAAAGAAGCTACAGCAAAATCGGGCGTCCCAAAAAATACCACTTTCAAACCCATATTCCTTTCAAATTTGCTACAAAGATTTGATATTTATTTCAATATCACAATTATATCTAGCATTAAACTTTTAAGTAGCTTTAAGGTCTATAGAAGTAGATAACTACTATGCAAGAACAATCGGATTGGTCGGATGAGCAACTATTGCTATTATTTAAAGACCCGAAGCAACAAGAACAAGCCTTTACACACTTGGTAAACAAATACCAAGAACGCTTGTATTGGCATATTAGACGCATGGTGGTAGCTCACCATGATACCGATGATATTTTGCAAGAAGTATTTATAAAAGCATGGCGACATTTAGATGGGTTTAGAGGAGATGCTAGTTTATTTACTTGGCTTTATCGAATTGCCACCAATGTTACATTAACTTATATAGCTGCTGCCAAACGAAAAGCGCATAGTAGCTTTGATGCCCATAGCAGCTACTTCGAGCAAAAACTAATAGCAGAAAAGGGGTATGATAGCCATAAAATTGAGTGGAAATTGCAAAAAGCGCTGCAAACCCTTCCAGAAAAACAAAAAATTGTTTTTAATCTACGCTATTACGATGAACTCCCCTATCATGAAATGGCGGCCATATTAGAAACGAGTGAAGGAGCACTAAAAGCATCCTATCATCATGCAGTAAAAAAAATTACTGCTTCTTTGAAAGAAGATTAAACGAATAGCAAATTAATAAGTCAAAGAAATAGATGCAAGAAAACAATAAATACGAAACATTATTAGGGAAAGCCCAAAGCAGCGACATAAAAACACTGTTGCAGGCGCCTGATGCTTATTTTAAATCGAATGCATCAAAAATAATGGCTTTGATAAAAGCAGAAGCCCCTTTTCATGCAATTAAAGCTGCCCCTTATGATATTCCTCCAAACTACTTCAATACTAATCGCTTTATCCCTACTAATAAAAAATCGATAGTTTTGCAATGGACAACTTTAAAATGGGTTGCCGCTGCAAGTATTATATTTTTTATTGGTTTGCAATTTTTCAATAAGCAAACAAGCAAAAGCAATATCGACCTTTCATCTGTATCCAATGAAGAAATGGCTCTTTATTTGCAAGAACACGAATGGGTGCATCAATCGGAACTACTAGAAGCTCCAAGCCTTGAACAAATTTCGGAAGCATCAATTGATGAACTTTTAAAAGAACAATTAAATACTCTATAAATTTATACACCATGAAAAAACTACTCTTTTTAGCCTTAAGCATCTGTAGCTTAGCTGCTTTTGCTCAACAAGGGCGTATGCAAGAAAAATTAGAAAAAGTAAACAATTTAAAAATTGCTTACCTCACTAAAGAATTAGATCTAAGCACCGCACAAGCAGAAAAATTTTGGCCAGTTTATAATAACTATGAAAAAGAATTAATGCAAACCCGCAAGTCCTTCAAGCAAAAGCACATGAATGATCGTATGGATGGCTTGAGCGATAAAGAATCGAAGGATTTGTTAGATGATCAAATGGCTATGGAAACAGCTGTAATTGCTATACGTAAAAATTATAGAAACGAATTTTTGAAAGTTTTATCTCCGCAACAATTAGTAAGCTTAATGGATGCCGAGAAGCGCTTCAATCAAATGCTAAAAGATAAAATGAAAGAACGCAAAGAAGACAGAGCGCCAAGAGATAAAAATAGATTCTAATAAACTATAATGAACATTAAAATGCCAACCCTTATAAATAAGCGGTTGGCATTTTTACATCATGATAAAATAAAAATTGCCAATGTTCTAATCTTCCTTGTTCGGCGTATTGTGCACGCAGTTCCATTGCCTTTTTACCATTGGTATCATATTTAGCAACGTACTTCATAATCATCTGTTTGTATTGAGGTGCTTCATCACCACCATAGAATATAATATCTTCTTCATCTTTTATCCAAAAAACAATATGTTGCAAAGAATGAGCACCCGAATGTTTGAAGAAAATATAATCATCAATAAGCCCCTCATCGCCTTCTAACCAATGTATTTGATCGGAGCTTAACCAATCTGCGTATAACTCATTTTGATAAGATGGCGCCCCTTTTTCTAATGCATAAGCAGCCTCTGGTCCATAGATATAATATTGAGCATTGGGAAACATTGCACTGGCAGTACCATCATCATGTTTTCTTAAAATACCCCCGGCGTGATCTTTATGCAAATGCGTCAAAAGCACTTTAGTTACTTCGCCAGCGCCAAAACCATGTTTAGCTATATTCTCATGAATTTGCGGTATACCCGCAATTGTATTATATCCTAATCCGGTATCTAATAAAATCACATCCCTATCCGTAACCACTAAAAAGGGTTGGATTTCTACCAACAAAGAACCCGTTGGGCGATCTGTTAAAATATCGGTTTCTATATTGAAGGGAACAAATTCTTTATCATGTCCAATTGTAAAAACACCTTCTGAGAGTGGAAAAACTTTTGCCATTACTTATCGAATTAAAACTTGTCTATCGGCATCTAAACGCATCAATATAAATATTAAGACACTAAAAGAGAGTAAGGAAGAACCGCCATAACTTAGAAAAGGTAAAGTAATACCAATAACAGGAGCGAGCCCTATAGTCATAGAAATATTGATAGCAAAATGGAAAAACAATATAGCGGCCACTCCATACGCATAGATACGTGAAAAAGCAGAGCGTTGTCGTTCGCCTATAACAATAATGCGTAGCATCAAGAAAATATACAAACCAATGAGCCCAAGACTTCCTACAAATCCAAATTGCTCACCTATAGCGCAAAAAATAAAATCGGTATGTTGCTCCGGCACAAAATCATTTTTTGTTTGCGTACCATTTAGAAATCCTTTACCCCAAAAACCTCCCGAACCAATTGCAATCTTAGATTGTGTTACATTATAATCAGAAGCATTTCCCTTTTTAGAACCATGTCCATCCTCTGTATCTTTTCTATATTTATCAGGTACTTCTTGTCCTAACATAGAATAAATACGATCGATCTGATATCCTTGCAATACTTTCTTAAACGTAATTGGTACGATAAATTGAGAAAATAAAATACATACCGCCCATATACCAATTAATAAACCACGTGCTGTAACATTCCTTTTTATATCGCGCCATGACAAATATGCTATGAGGGCCGCCAAGAGTGTAAGTACAATAAACATGGCCAAACTACTCAGTAGCAATGTAGTAATGGTTAATACAATAAGGGAAAAGCCAATAGCTAAAATTGAAATCGGTAAGCCTTCTCTATACATTACTAGGAAAAAAGAAAAATACACTAAAGCCAGTCCTGTTTCTTTTTGTAAAATAATGAGCATAGCCGGAAATAAGGCCAAGCCTATACCTATCATTCTATATTTCCAGGTATTAAAATTGGTTTCGGGAGAAGATAAAAATTTAGCTAAGGCTAAGGCTGTAAAAATCTTACATACCTCGCCGGGTTGAAACGCAAAACTGCCAATTCCCAGCCACGAATGAGACCCCTTTACATCTTTACCTATAAAAATTGTGAGTACGAGCAAGGTCAATCCAAGTGCATAACCTAAATAAGCAAAGGAAGCAAAAAACTTACTTTCTGTAAATAAAATAAGCATTCCAACAAACAAGGATACCCCTAGCCAAATAGCCTGCTTCATGTGACTTTTATGCATCAAAAAAACACTCACATCCGTAGTTCTATATTCTACTGAAAAAACAGCACTCATGCCTATCAAAACTAATAGTAAATACACAAACAATAGTTTTGTATCAATACGTTGAAAA
>Ga0114980_10002772_pt1 | contig 12209 bp, 10 predicted proteins | sample S_140806_EF_Meta_FD_87018 | JGI IMG/M metagenome (GOLD analysis project Ga0114980, IMG submission 87018) | Freshwater microbial communities from Lake Simoncouche, Canada to study carbon cycling - S_140806_EF_MetaG | ecosystem: Environmental > Aquatic > Freshwater > Lake | place: Lake...
GTGGCCTTGTCAATGGAGCAACCGCTGGCCGAGGTTTGGGCTTCGTCCACGGCCAATAGAATAAAAAAGCATTCGCTCAAGGATGACGAAGCCCGCAAATCCTGTTGGTGGGCGGTCCAGGAGCGGATAAATTCCTGCAAGGGGGGCAGGAGGAGGGCGGTATCCAGCGGAACGGGTGAAGAAAAAATCCAAAGCCGTGCCGAGGCCGGTAATTGTTCAAAGGGAACCCACACGATGGCTTGGTTTAGGTGGCCAGGGAAATGGCTGGGTCTAGTTGGCCAGGGAGCCGGCGGTGATTTCGGCTAAATCAAGGACCTGTACCTTGTCCTGACCGGTCTGCGAGGCGGCGTCTTTGAGCATGGTCATGCAAAATGGACAGGCCACAGCGACGGTTTCGGCCCCGGAGGCCGCCATGTCGGAGGCCCTTTCGTGGTTGATTTCCAGGCGACCGGCTTCGGCTTCTTTGAACATTTGGGCACCACCTGCACCGCAACACAAGCCGTTGCGCTTGCTGCGTCGCATTTCGACCAAATCGGCATCCAAGGCGCGGATTAAATCGCGGGGGGCTTCGTAAATCCCGTTGGCACGACCCAGGTAACAGGAATCGTGAAAGGTAATCCGGCGGCCCTTGTACGGACCTCCGTCCTGCAAGCGCAGACGGCCTTCGTTGATGAGTTGTTGAATCAGCGTGGAGTGATGAACGACTTCGTATTGTCCACCCAATTCCGGGTATTCGTTGCGCAATGTGTTAAAACAATGGGGACAAGCCGTCACAATTTTTTTGACCCCGTAGGCATTCAGCGTGCTAATGTTCTGAGCCGCCTGCATTTGAAAAAGGAATTCGTTCCCGGAACGCCGGGCCGGATCCCCGGTGCAGGATTCCTCGGTCCCCAGGACGGCGAAGGATAGGCCTGCATGATGCAGGATTTGGGTAACGGCCAGTGTGACTTTTTTGGCACGGTCATCAAAACTGCCGGCGCAGCCCACCCAAAAAAGGTATTCAGCGTTTTGGCCGCGGGATTGAAGTTGGGCAAGCGTCAGGATTTCCATGCGATGGGGGGATTTCAGGAGCGTTGGGTGGAGTCCTGTTCGGCCCAGGTCAAGCGATCGGCGGCCGGGAAGGCCCAGGGTGCGCCGTTGTTTTCGATATTGCCCTGCATCAACGCCCATTCGGAGGGCATTTCGCCGGCCTCCATGGCGCGGTAGCGGCGCAGTTCCAGGATGATGTTTAGTGGGTTGATTAGAATGGGACAGGCCTCAACGCAGGCATTGCAGGATGTACAGGCCAAGACTTCTTCGTTGCTGATATAATCCCCCAACAAGGTTTTGCCATCTTCGACGGAGGTCGCTTCTGGATGGGCCTGCAGCCAACGATCGCTTTCTTCGAGGCGATCCCGGGTGTCCATCATGATCTTGCGGGGGGAAAGTTTTTTGCCGGTGATATTCGCCGGACAGACCGACGTGCAGCGACCGCATTCGGTGCAACTGTAGGCATCCAAAAGACTTTTCCAGGGCAGGTCATGGACATCGGCGGCACCAAAGCGACCCGGCGCCTCGGTCGAAGGGGGCTGGGCGGAGGCCGGGTTGAGCATGGCCTGCACTTCGTTCTGGATGACCGGCATATTGGTCATGGTACCAGGGGCATCCAGGGAAGCGTACCATGTGTTGGGAAAAGCCAAAACAATGTGAAAGTGCTTGGAATAGGGCAGGTAGTTCAGGAAGGCGAGGATGCCCCCCAGGTGCAACCACCATGCGATGCGCTCGGTCGCATACAATGCCTCGGGGCTCCAGCCCCGCATGGCTTGTGCGAGCCATCCGCTGACCGGAAAGTGGTACGCCCCGGGATGCATGGCAACGTCTGCAGCGTTCATGACCAGCAGCGCCCCCATCAGGATGATTTCAACGATGAGGATGACCTTGGCATCCCAAGCGGGCCAGCCGTTTAGTTCAGCGGCCTTGTAGAGCCTTGGAGGGCCACTCACCATGCGCCGCCCCAAGAAAACAAGGCAAGCGATGATGACGCCGACCCCCAGCCATTCGAAGAGGCCGATCATGAGGGGGTAGAGGCCCCCCAGGGGTTTGGAAAGGATGCGGTGGGTACCCAGGAGTCCGTCCAAGAGGATTTCGAGCAGTTCCAGGTTGATGAGTACAAAGCCCACATAGATCAAAACATGGAAAAAGGCCGCGACCGGGCGGCTACCCATTTTGGATTGGCCCAGAGCAACGCGGGCCATTTGGCGCCAGCGCAATGCGGGTCGGTCGGTGGCAGGAGCTCCCCGGCCTCGAAGGATATTGCCCCGAATTCGCTGAATTCGCCGTACAAAGGGATAAAGCCCGCTGACGAGGACCGCGACGAAGAGTAAAGATTGGAGCAATTGAAAACCCATTGTGGATTCAAATTTGACCACAAAACCCCCAATTTCCCAAAAATGTTCAGCAATATTGAAATTTATCCTCGCTGGATTAGTTTTGCAAGCCTTTAGTAGCCCGCTGTTGCGGCCAGGCCAAGGAAATAGCGATAAAAAGAGGGGTGATGTAGCTCAGTTGGTAGAGCAAAGGACTGAAAATCCTTGTGTCGGCGGTTCGATTCCGTCCATCACCACCAAATCGCTTCCGCAAATACTTGATCTTCAACCAATTACATTTCGGTTTTGCGTCGGTGCCACCGAAAGTGCACAACATGATTTTCTAGGGACACCCTACAAGACCGTTTCCAAGGTCGTTCTGAGGCCTTCCCTGTACCCTCCCAAGGCATGGATTTTGGGCTGTAAGGGGGCGGGACAGGTGAGGAAATTTGGGATTTTGAGGGTAAAAAGGGGTTGACCCATGAGGGATAGGGAGAGTAGGAGTAGGGTATGATGGCGAATGGTGATAGAGTAAATTGGGCGGCCGGGGGAACAGGCTCTTGTCGGTAAATTCCAGTAGGGAAGGAGAGGGCTAATGTTGTGGGTTAAGGTCAACGCGGCTAGGCTGTCTTTACACGATCGTTGGAGAAGGCAGTTTACCCATAGGGTTTGTTAAATTGACAAAACGAGCAGCCATGACACGCTCACGAAATCTTAAAAACAATCTGAATTCAGTGTCATATCATTTTTTGTAATTCAAAAAATGACACAAATTGATTTAACGTATCAAGTTATTGTTGTTTGGTTTGGATTAGGAGTTATATAGCTTTATAAGACATTTATATTTGTTTAACGGCGTAAAAGCACCCAAAGGTCTTTATGCCGTTTGTTTTGATAAATTGCACTTATTAGTTGAACTCAGCAACCACTAAATAAAAACATTTTTCTATTTTTTTATTAACCAAATCTTTTGTAGTTTTAATTTCTTTTGAATCCCTGCGCTTCATTTTATACTTAAAAGTTTTGAAAATAAAATACAAAAATGTTCTTTTGAGGATTTTGGAGCAGATTGAACAAACAAATTCATAACTTTTAAATGGAAAAAACTGTATCCAGCTCATTAAATAAAGGTTCCCAAATTTATGGTCTAATTTAGGGTAAAAGGAACCAAAATGAGATCGCTTATTATATTGGCGTACATCATAGCACCATATTCAAGGAATTTCGACACAATAGGCATCGAATTTTTACAAAATATGTTTTTCTAGTACCAGAAGTGTTCACAGCAATACAACGGCAGGCCACACAGGACATTTGGATTGTATAAAACCGATACGGTCAAATCCACTGATTTCTGCTCAAAAAGTCCGAACTTCGTGAAATATGTCATCACCGTGTCCGACAAGTTGAAGAATTCCTTAACAACAGACCTGTAAGAAAATATAAATACAAAACACCTAACCAAGCGCTGCAAGAAGAATTGCACTTATAACATAAACTCTTAAAATCCAAAAGTTATGAAAATAATATCATTTCTTGTTTTAGTATTTTTATTTAATTTTAATACATGTTATTGTCAAAGTATTGTTTGGTCTGAAAATTTCTCGAATAATCCAACCTCTAACGGTTGGTTGAACATTGGCTTTCGCGGAATCAACGCTACAGCGGTACCTGATACAGTAGGCGTTTGGGAGTACCGTGGCACAAACACTACACCAGCAGCTAACCAAGGTCCCCGTGGTGCCTACAAGGGCACAGCAATTGCTATTCAGTCGCCTACTCGTGCCAACGGCTTTATGATATTTGACTCCGATTGGTTAGATAATAACGGGACTGCTGGTGCTTTTGGTTTGGGGCGCTTTCCGTCGCCACACCGCGGCATGTTAATATCACCAATGTTAGATTTAACATCTTTTTCAGGATTAAATTTAAACTTCTCACAGTTTTATAGACGTTTTGGTGGGCCTAATTCAAGTCAATTATCCCCCGCAACTTTTATACTTTTTTCGAAAAATGGTGGTATAACTTGGTCTGATACACTCAAGATTAATTCGCAAGTAGGTGTTAATGTCTCTATTCCAAGTTCCAATGTTGTTGCTTCCTATAATCCAGGTGGTTTAGGTAGGTTGTCACATGATGTATCACAATTTATCGGTGGACATGATAGTGTAAAAATCGCTTTTTTGTTTGACGGAGATTATTATTTTTGGATGATAGATGATATTTCTTTGACAGATAAAGGAGTATATTTATCTTTTCCTATGAATTCGTGTTTAGGTGACACGATTGATGTTGCTATTTTCAATCCATCACTTAATGGGGTTGCAAATTTGGAGTTAAGATTAAACTACAATCCAGATTCATTACATTTTGTTGGATCTAATTTATTGAATCCTTCATTTAATGGCTTGGTCGTTTCAGGCGGTAATGGATCAGTCTCTATGCTTTGGTATTCCAATAATAATCAAAATGTACTAGCTAGTCGATTGTTAAATTTGAGATTTAGGGTGAACGGTAATTCTAATTTATCATGGGATACCACCCAGTTTCCTTGTGAATTCAGTGATGTCAATTTCAATGTCATTCCTCAGACCTATGTCAATGGGTCCATTACACATAACACCCAAAGGTTGACATGGAACAGGAATATTTGTCAGGGTCAGTCCTTCGCCTTGGGTAACCAGTTCTATACCTCCTCGGGAACTTATCAAGGGAGAAGGTTTGGAACGGGAGGTGCATGTGACACTTTGATTACCTTGAATCTCAATGTGATTCCAGCGCAAACCATCCTTTCAGCGGTAACGAGATGTTCAAATCAACCTTATCAGTTCAACGGATTATCGTTAACCAGTTCAGGGACCTATTTTGACACCCTAACCAATTCACTTGGTTGCGATTCCATTCTTCAATTGCCCCTCACAATAAATCCGGCGTACAATCGGAACCAAAGCATCGTGGTTTGTTCGGGAACGTCCTTTGCTTTTGGTGGTCAGAATCTGACAACCTCGGGGAACTATTCACATACCTACACGACAATGAATGGTTGTGATTCCTTGGTAAACCTCACACTAATTTTTGCGGGTACTAGCAATCAGGTCGTGATTCAGGCGTCCTCTAATACGAATGGCTTTTGTCCTGGAACTGGTATTCGAATTGGTCTTCCCAATCCAATCTTAAATGCTTTCTATCGTTGGAAACTGAATGGTAATATCCTTGCAGGAGCTAGTTCGGACACCTTGTATGCAACGCAAGCGGGTGATTACCAATTGGAAATAGAGGTTTCTCCTACCTGTACCTTGGTTTCCAATACCTTGTCGTTAGCGGTCTTGAATTGTAATCGAATTACAGGAAATTTGAGATACGATAATCCCAATCAGACACCATTGGCAGGAGTTCCCGTTCATCTCAGGACCCTCCTTGGGAACATTGTGTCGAGCGATACAACGGATTCAGCAGGGGTTTACGATATGGCAGGATACGCCAATGGAAACTATCTCTTGGATGCAGATATTAATTATCCTCCAGGAGGAATAACTTCATCTGATGCACTTCTTACTTCTAGATCTTACGCTGGTATCGTCTTTTTAACTTCTACTCGTTATAGAGCCGCAGATGTTTCCGGTAATGGTTCAGTAAATAATGGTGATGCATTATTAATTAATCGTAAATTGACTGGATTATTGAGTAATTTTGTTGTGGGTCCTTTTTCGAACAATAGGCAATCCTTTAATGCTATTGGAAATCTTAATCTTATCAATTTGACCGTATTGTCTTCTGGTGATGTTAATGGCAATTATGTCCCAAATCCTCAAATTTTATCGTTTTCCATAGATTCAGCATATTTGATTTCTAATATGTTGTTTGTTCAAGTAAATTTTGCCAATATTGGAGTGGGTGTTTTTGATAAAGGGATTTGCTGGGGTTACTCCCCCTTTCCAAATGTATCAACAAATAGTTTGAGTTTCGGAGCTGGGGGATTTAGTTTTAGCTCCACTATACCCCTCAATAATGTTGGTATTGTTCGACATATAAGAGCCTACGCCCGAACTGCAACAGGAATTTATTATAGCCCTAATTTTAGTTTAGTTTCAATCCCTGGTGTTAGATGTCCAAATATTCCAACTGTTACAGATATTGACGGTAATACATACTACACTGTACAAATCGGTTCCCAATGTTGGCTCCAAAGTAATCTTAAAACCACGAAATTAAATGATGGAACTTCCTTGTCTTTTGCTGAATCAAACCTTGATTGGAGAAACATTTCAGGCAAGGGCTACGCAATTATGGATAATAATCCAATTAACGATGATGTTTATGGAAAACTTTACAATATTCGTGCTGTTTTTGGTCAGCCACGTAATCTTTGTCCCGTAGGTTGGCATGTTCCAACGGATAATGATTGGCAAGTTTTGTTCAATAGTATGGGGGGAACTAATTTAGCTGGTGGACCACTAAAAAGCACAATTGTTAGTCCTAGTATAGGTGGATGGAGCTTACCAAATTTAGGTGCAACAAACAGTTCTGGGTTTATGGGTTTGGCAGGTGGTATGCGTTGGGAAAATGGTAATTTCGATAGGTTGGGTTCGCAAGGTCAATTTTGGTCAGGAGACTGGGGTGGGTCTTTTGGTACTTGTAAAATATTGGATAAAGATTTAACCTCAATTTGGACTTCTAATTTTGGATTTGGCCCATATCCAAATTCGTCAGCAAATTCTGTGAGATGTATAAAGGATTAATTTCATGAGGGAAAATCGCATTTTATCTATAAAACAATATATTTGTAAATCTTAATTAGAATATATTTTATATGTACAATAAAAAGTTTCTTCCCCTCGTTTGAAAGTAATTTTAGACCGCCAAAAATCTATATTACGTTTATTTACATGGATTTCTCCTAGAAAATAATAGCAACATTAAGATATAAATATATTTAAGATATTTTTATGGCATGTGAACATAAATTTATTAACGATTTGCAGTTGCAATATGTTAATTGGAAACCTAAAACGCTTTTTATAGGCACCTTTAATCCTGAGTGGTTAGAATGTGAAAATAATAGTGCTCAATGGTTTTACGGACGAACCCAACGAAATGAATTTTGGAATATCCTTCCAACTACATTTGGTCAACCATCCTTACTTGAAGCTAACAGATTGGCGTGGATTAATTTTTGTCGTGAAAAAGAAATTGCAATCACTGACATTCTATCTTCCATAGAGGCTGATAAAAACAATTTAAGTCACCTAACCACTATTTGTAAATTCAAAGATGATGAAATTGCTAACTTTGATGTTACAGTAAATAGTATTCCGACTATTCTTGATAGATTCCCAACTATAATACAAATTTGTATTACAAGAATGGCATTATCGGAATTTTGGGAAGATTGTTTTATAGATACATTTCAATATATTCAAATGCATCCAGAGAGAAATTTGAGATTAAAATATTTACGTTCCCCATCTCGTGTGGCACGGCGTGGAGTTATAGGTAATTTTGGCGAATTTGTTTCACAAAGATGGATTGAACAGGATTTTGAGACTAATCCAGAATGAATGCAAATGACTTTAAATACACCGAGAGATATCGTACCATGTCCAGATTAGGACATAGTGGTGGACATTGAGTAATCTAATAGTTAGCAAGTACCGAAACTGAGATTACATTCGCGCGGGCTTAAGTAATAGTACTTTGCAGAAATAGCCTCTGAGGCGTATGCAATCAATAACAATGATCCTGTGCATATTTAACACAAACTGACCCCCCATTTCACCGCGAACTGACCACCCCCTGTTTGGCATGGTTATGGGCGTTCAGTCGAGCGTGTTAAGTTATGTGTAAGTACCCCTAAAATGCAGACAGTTCAAAAGTAGAAAATTTCCATTTATTTAAGAACCATGAAAATTCACGTTTTGCGTGTTGGTATTCGATCAAGCCATGCAGAGTTTACGGCTCAAAGCGTAAAAAATGTAAATTCATAACAATCGTAATAATAATTTCTTTATTTTTCAAAAACACAGTTATCGAAGACTTTTGTTTGCGTTAGTATACTTAATATTACTTTATGAAATATATTTTGATTCTAGCAATCATGCTTTTTACGGTTAATTTGTCCAATGCGCAGAGGATGTATGACGGATCGGGAAGTCAGATTGGAAGGGTGGACGGCGATCGATACTATGATGGTTCCGGGAGGCAAATTGGAAGGGTCAATTCCCAGAAGGTTTATGACGGATCTGGACGGCAGATTGGCCGAATTGATGGGGATAGGGTCTATGACGGTTCTGGTCAACAGGTGGGGCGAATTGATGGCGAAAAGTTATATGATGGTTCCGGTCGGCAGATGGGTCGATTAAGCGGGGATAAGGTCTACGATGGTTCCGGGAGGCAAATCGGAAGGGCAGATGGGTTGCGAAGAATGCAAATCATCTTGTTTTTTTACTTTTTTATATAGGCGTCTCCATTTTAGGTGCTACCATTCAAGGTCCCTCCATTTTGTTCATTGGCCTATCGATTTATGACCTACACGATGGGGTTGGGGTATACCTTCTGAGTTAGCTTGATTACGGTCATCGGATTGTAAGTACCTCTTTTTCCAATAATACGTGTATTCGGAGATTAGATTCCCTAAAATAATAGTATATTTGGGGATTATGATTAAACGAACAATCTCCGTCGGATTACAAAATCGTTTTAATAAAGGCAAGGCCATTGTGCTTATTGGGCCAAGGCAAGTGGGAAAAACGACCCTTTTGCGGCACTGCCTGAATAATAAGGATTTTTTGTTTCTGGATGGTGATGATTATGAAATCAGAGCACTGCTTCGAGATGCTGGAAAATCAAAATTGCAAGCCATTATAGGAAAACACAAGTGGGTATTTATTGATGAAGCTCAACGCATACCCGATGTGGGCTTAATCGCCAAAATCATCACCGATCAGTTTAACGATGTACAGTTGCTCATTAGCGGTTCCTCTGCGCTAGAAATTAACCAATCTACTCAGGAGCCACTGACGGGTCGCAAGGTAGAATACTATTTGTTTCCCATCAGCTGGGAAGAATTTGAAGACCATGTGGGCTATGTAGAAGCATCTGCTCAACTGGAGGAGCGGTTGATTTATGGTATGTATCCGGATGTAATCAACCATAGGCATGATGCCCGAGAGGTACTGAAGCAACTAACTTCAAGCTATCTGTACAAAGATGTGCTCTCTCTTACCGGTATTAAAAAACCTGAGCTGCTGGAGAAACTGCTCAAAGCATTGGCGCTGCAGCTTGGAAATGAAGTGTCATACAATGAGCTATCTAACCTGGTTGAAATAGACAAAGCCACCGTCGCAAAATACATTGATTTGTTAGAGAAAACTTTCATTGTGTTCCGGCTAAACAGTTTCAACAGAAATCAGCGCAATGAAATCAAGCACAATCGGAAAATATATTTTTACGACAACGGAGTTCGCAACATGATTATCAATAATTTGAATTCCATTGATTTACGAACCGATAAAGGAGCCCTATGGGAGAATTTTTTAATAGCGGAAAGGATCAAATTGCAAAACTATCATCAATTGCATGCAGCCAATTATTTCTGGAGAACACTACAAAAACAGGAAATCGATTTTATTGAAGAGAGGGATGGAAAGATTGGTGCCTATGAGTTTAAATGGAAAAGTAAAGGGAAGAAAAAAATACCTCGCTCTTTTTTACAAGAATACCATGCTGAAGGAACAGTGATTGATATCGAAAATTTTAGAAACTTTGTTCGGAATAACGTTTTGTAATTACTCCATTTTCCAGGCGAGTAATTCAGAATCTATTCTTCTCGGTATATAAATCCGAAATCACTCAATTTCGTTGAAGATTAGCCCAAAAATATAAAATACAAACCAATATTGCGCAGTAATTCGCAAAAACCAAGACCTAAAAAAGTGAATTTTGAATAAAAAGCAAGACCGATTGACGGCTTTAGGGAGCGTTAAACGACCCTGTTATTTACGATTCAGCGGATGCGTCGGAAGTTGCGGTGGTTGAGGTCCCAGCCCAGGTAGCGGAGGGCGAATTGCTTGAAGCGGTCTTTGAGGGTGAGTCGGTGGTAGGAGGGGTCCGCGTTGAACGTCCAATTGATGCGGGCAATGCGTTCGGTCATGACGGCGGGATGGGTTCCTAGGTAACGCGCAAGGCTGGAGGGCCGAAGGTGGTAATCGAAGGCTAGTGCGACCGGAATGTTTTGCTGCATCCAGGCATCATCGTGCCATAAGCGATGGAACTTTTCTTGTTTGCGCTGCATGGCGGACGGCTCGCGGACCCAGCCGTAATGGTGTATCCAGGCGGTGGTCTGCAGAACCTGGAGTTTGCGTTGGGGTTGAATACGAAAGCCTTGGGCATCGCCCCAGGAGTAGATGCCGCGATGGGGCCTGACCACCCGGACCTCCAGGGGGTACCAGCGGGAATCGGTGCCCACATAATCGTAGGAGGCATAAAAATGCCGGTACGGAAGGAGCAGTCCTTCGATTTCGGGGCGGTGCAGGGCTTCTTCCATGGCCTGGCGCAGGGCGGGCAGGCCGTCTTCGTGCAGGACCTCATCGCCTTGGATATACACCGCCCAATCCGCTTCTCGGGAAACAGCGGCCAAGGCTTTGTCGGTTTCGATGGCGAGGACCCGTCCTCCTTGGCGCAGGCTATCGTCCCATTCGGTGTGCAGGATTCGAATGCGAGGATCGTCCAGGCTTTGGATCAACTGAAGCGTCTCGTCCTCGGACTTTCCGACCGCAACAACGATTTCATCGCAAAGGGGTAGGATGGATCGAATGGCTTCCAGAATCGGATAATCCAAAAGGACCGCATTCCGAATAAAGGTAAAACCGCTGACTTTCATGAATTAACGTTAAGAAAGGGTTAAGTCCATCGCTGGTCCAAAGTTAGGGCCTGCGGAACGCTATTTTTGGGTAAACAAAGACCTACCATGAATATCAGGAACCTTGCCGTGGTTTTGGCCCTCATCGCAGGGACCATCACCGTTCAGGCCCAAAATTCCGACCAGGCCCCGCAGGCCCCTCAGGTCCCGCAGGCCCCCAAAACCGCCGAAGCCTCCGTTCCCTCGGTGACCATCGGGACGCAAACCTGGATGCAGCGCAACCTGGACGTTGTGACCTTTCGGAACGGGGACACGATCCCGCAGGCTGCCTCCGATTCCGCATGGATGGCGGCGGCCGAAAACGAAACACCGGCCTGGTGCTACTACAACAACGATCCGGCCAACGGGGCCGTTTATGGAAGGCTTTACAATTGGTTTGCCCTCAAGGATAGCCGCGGTCTGGCACCGCTCGGCTGGCACCTGCCTTCGGACCAGGAATGGAATCTCCTGATCAACACCCTCGATACCACGGCTCATTTATTGGAAATGGGGGGTGCCGAAAGCGTCAACGCAGGCCCCATGCTCAAAACCGCCGAGGGCTGGAAGGAAGGTGCCGTCGAGGCCAACAATTCCAGTGATTTCACCGCCCTGCCCGGGGGTTACCGGGTGCATTGGAGCATTGACAAAAGCGCGGCCCCCTTCGCTGCCATGGGTGAAAGCGCCAATTGGTGGAGCAGCACCCCTACCGCCGGTACCGATGCCTGGCTACGCAATGTTTACTACAAAAACAACCAAGTCAAGAAGTACTTTTTTCATCGTGGTTATGGATTTTCGGTCCGTTGCCTGCAGGGGGAATTGGAGGATTTTTGGAATGAAATCAAAAAATAACAAAACACGAATCTCCGTTCAATCATGAATCTTCGTTCAATGTTGGTTTTGAGAGGGGCCTTGTTTTTGGTTTTGGGGAACGGAGCGATTGCTTTTGCCCAAACCAAGGATGCCAAGGA
>Ga0114980_10002775_pt1 | contig 12207 bp, 6 predicted proteins | sample S_140806_EF_Meta_FD_87018 | JGI IMG/M metagenome (GOLD analysis project Ga0114980, IMG submission 87018) | Freshwater microbial communities from Lake Simoncouche, Canada to study carbon cycling - S_140806_EF_MetaG | ecosystem: Environmental > Aquatic > Freshwater > Lake | place: Lake...
AGGAGCGGGAGGAAGTCCAGCACCTGCTTCAGCACCTTCATCGCCACCGTGGCCACCTTGCAGCAATGCCATGATTTCTTCTTCAGGGATGCCCATTTGCTTGAGGGCTTCAATCAATTGTTCGGCTTTGGCCATTTCGTCGCCGCCTTCGCCGCCACCGTGGCCTTCTGCGCCCATACCACCGAGTGACGCAAGCATTTCAGCTTCGTTGCCGCCGGGTGCGCCACCCGCGCCACCCATGCCGCCGGGAGGTGCACCGCCGCCACCCTGAGCAACCGCTTCCTGCAACATGTCAGCTTCGGCCTGCTTACGCAGTTCGGCGCTGTGTGCAAGATGGTATTCAGCAAGCAAGTCAGCCTTCAACGATGCTGCTTTCACAATGTCGGAAAGCACTGAATGCACCATGTTGTCAGTTGCTTGTTTGTCCGAAATAACATTAGCAAGATCGTAACCAACTAATTGAGCAAGTTCGCCGTCAACGTGCTCTTGTTGCGCTTGCTTATTAGTTTCTTTTTTTTCGTATGCGTAGCCGTGGGTGCTTTCGTCTTCTGCCTTCTTAGCAGTCCACGCCACGTGTGCAATCTGTGCGACAAGCTCGTTGCCAATGTCGTTCATGTACGAAGCCAACTTCTCAAGCGAAGTGTAATTGTCGTACGAAAACTTGTGGCCATCAAGGCTGTCGTTGTCAGTGCGAGCAGGATGATCTGAATCTGAATCCTTCTTCCCGGCCTTGGCCGAGTTAGTTTCGTTAGAAGGATCTTCGCCGGTTGGCTGCTTGTTAGTACCAATCTGCAACTGATCGTCAGCTGCACTGCCGGGAGTAGACACGGCGGATTCGGCTTTCTTCTTGCGCATCATTTTAAAATCTTCGCCGTCAAGTTTGCCGTTACCGTTCATGTCCAACTTGTGTTGGTTACCCTTCAAGCCATCCGTGTTTTCACTGCGCTTGACGTTATATGTCGGCATTGCGGCATAGCGCGAAAGACCGGAAAGAATATCACGAGCGGACTTGGCAATCGCAGCGCTATTAACGCCAACGGCACCCTGATCCTCTTTGACATCCCTGTCGTTCTCGGTGCTACGCTCACCTTCCTGAGCGACTTCAGTGCGATCATCCACATCCTTCACAGGATGCGTTGTACCGCGTTGATAACCGCCAGCTTCGGTATTAGCTTCCGCACGCTTGACGGAGCCGCCAACGGTTGCCAGAAACTGTTCGATCGTATTGATCGAATTTTGCAATGAGGTGGACATCTCTTAGTGGCTCCTCTCGCCGGTTTGGTGTTCCTAAGAACCGCCATCCTCGGGTGGAATAACGAGCGAAAGCTGTTACACAACCTGATTTTGGCACAGACTCATCCTGCAAGTCAACAAAAAGTCAGCATTAGATTCTGTAGAAGCAATTTTAGTAAGAGCAGCAAGTTTATAAATAGCATACTCTCGCGCCAACGTCTCTCCAGAATCACCTACCGCCGTAATTCCATAAGTATCTATTACTTCTGGAACAGGATGCTGCCGCAGCGTAGACAACATGCAGCGATTGTCTACAGCGGTTTTTTCTAGGGAGTAGCCAGATGCAGCTTTAAAAGCCGCATCACGTTGTGCTACCGATGATTGTTTTTCCAAAAGGGAATAACGAGAATTACAAATATGCCGATCCAAAGAACCATCGGCAAGCATTCGACTATATACTCCCGGAAGTCGTCGCTGTGCATCGACAACAACCTCCTGTGCCGTTTTGCAAAATTTAGCGTATTCCCGTAATGGTAAAATAATTTTGCGCTCAGCCAAAGCACTTAAGGCAGCAGCTGTCTTTTCTGTGTCGTTTACCAACATCTGCAAATCCGCATAATTCAAACCAGCCTGTACGTTAGCCGCAAATGCTCTGCGTGTTTCTGATGGTAACAACGCCCCTTGTTCAAGCGCGTCAAGACCATATGCTAATTTTACCTGAACATTAACCCAAGGCCTATCGTATCTGTTGTGATCTTGTTGCAATACCAAAGATAATGGCGCAACAACACCAAGAGCTTCTGCGGCTTCGGCTCCAAACTTGTCAAAAAAACCGCCGTCTGATGCCGCTTTCTGAAGCCAGTCAGCTTTATTAGCATAAGCAATACGATCTGCGGGACGAAACACAAAAGAAATATCAAAGTAACCGGGATTAGGATTATCCACGTGCAAATGATGAACGTCGTTACCCACTTTAATTAAGCGCGTAAGATTATCTTTGCATCCGCCTGCCTTACACATGGAAGACGTGCAGTATTCATCCCGTGTGCGCGCGCTGTGATTGCAGTAACTACAAACATCGTGGGCTACACGACAAGCCATGCTCACAGGGAGGTCTTGGCCCATAGCTAGTTTTTCAAGTTCTTTGTCTGCAACAAAACCTTTATTGCGTTCGGCAGCTTCTTTGGTTTTATTAAGTCCTACAAGAAGTTCAACACGACGCATGGTGGGATTGTAAGCAGACAGTTTTACAGAACCGTAACTCTGGAGTGGATCTTTGTTCTTGTGGTTGCGGTACCATTTAGCGTGCTTAACAAAAGAATCATGGCACGATTTGCAAGTAGCTTCTTTGAATCCATCCCCGTTGCGATTGGGACCATAAGCTTCTGAGGCACCCAAAGCAATAAGATGCACAGGTTCTTCGTCTGCTGCGAATTTAACTTTGTCTAAGTATGGCAAAAAAATGTTAGCGGCATCTCCAGCCCTTTTAACGAAGTCAGATCTGTCCGCACCTAAAAGGCCACGGGACGCAATCTTAATCGTCGAAGCGATTGGGGCGTCGAAGTCCCAACCGCTTGGACTGATGATTTTGACCATTGCCATGGTATTGTCCTCAGTCTTTACTTAGATTGTCCGTCTCTAAACTTTGCCAGCCTTTCGGCGATCAATTTGCGCGCTATTTCATTAAGCGCAGTGCTTTCTCTTGTTTGTTCAAGGAAAGTACCGGGCTGCTCTGCGGGATTTTTTGAATCGCCGTACAGCAAAGGTTGTACAAGATTTTCATAACCTTTTTCAGCAAGATACGGGCCTACGCCTAAAAGAGCTGCCATGCGCGTGCGTGGTGCTAAATTGTGATGCCACGGCAACAAACCTTTTACGGGTCCTTTAGGATTGTTTACTTCCATTTTTACCTGATCGCGCAATTCCTTCGGGTTAAAAGAACCTCTAGCAACAGCTTCTGCCTGTGCCTTAGTTTGCTCCACGTGTGCCGCGTCTAGCTGCGCATGAGTCATAGCTTCATTTATTGCCACTTGTGCCTTAACTTCGGCTTCTCGCAATTTAGCTAATGCCTCTAGACGGTCTTTAACTGATGCAGTACCAGACGGGGCTGTTTGTTGTAACAATGCTTCCTCTGCGGGCGAAAGGTGGCCTAAACCGGCTCGGCCAGTACCGGGCAGGTAATTTTTAAATTTTTCAGCAAGCGTTTCAAATGTATCAATTCGCGGTTTAAACGCTTGTCGCGCTGCTTCAATATTTGCTGCGTCGGCCTTAAACGCTTCTTGTGCCGCAGTCTGACCTTCTCCGACAACAGACGGCATCTTCTTATTACGCCAAGTAAAAGGATTTTTAGTTCTAGGATTAAGATCGTCGGGTAACGTTACGTTCGACGGAGAGAAATCGGTAGATATACCTCGAAATGCCGACAAACCATCAACAACTCGGTTCATTACATTAGTGCGTCGCGCAGCTTGCTGCGCTGGACTACCGTGTGTACCCACAAGTTCATTAATTTTTGTAGCTACCTTTCCTGTGGGCTCTGTATTTATAACTTTTTCCAATTCGCGCAAATTTACAGTTCTATCTGTAGATTTGGCTCCCATAACAGCACCTGCGCTCTGTAAACCGGCCTGTATTGTCTTAAAAGCATTAGCATCAATGTCAGCCGGTCCTCCAAGTCCCTTTAATCCAGTAGCCATATCTTCGTGCATCGTTGGCAATGGTAACGGTTTACCGTCTGAACCGACCGGCATCGTGGCGGCTACTTGATCTTGCGTAGTGCCCATATTTTTTATGTTGCCGCTATTTTGCTCGGCCAACACTGCTTCTTGTTCCAATTTTGGCACGGTTGCTTGCACAGCAGGATCTGGAGACTTGCGTGCAGTATCAAGCTCCTCTCTCTTTTTAGTCGCTGCCGTAGTCGATGCACTGGTGTAATTTGACACATTGTTTTCGTCAGGAGGAAGATACGTGCGATCGCTTGTAACAATGTCTTTGTGCGCTTTTGCTGAATCGGCCGTAGACCGAGGTACATCTTCTTTGGCAGGATCGGGTGCGCGCAACGCAGAATAACCAAGACCGCCGGCAAGACCCAATGCACCGCCGCCACCGATACCCAACAAAGCATTATTAAAGACGGATTTACGGTCTTCCTTTTTGCGGAACAAGTTAGCAGCGGCCGTAGAACCACCACCCAAAACACCACCCAACAAAGCACCGGCACCTGCGCCAACCGCAGCAGGATTGTTTTTGAAAGCTGTTACCGCCGTGTCCACAATTCCGGGTTCAGCATTCTTTTCCAAATACCTGTCATACGCCCGTTTTACACGCGCATGCGCTGCAACGTTGGCCAAATGTGCCGCAACTTTTTCTAAGATAGCCCGCTGCATGAGTCAGCTCCGTTCCTTTTCAGGTGGACGTGAAGGACGCTTAGCCAAAGTAGAACCGCCACTACCCAATTCCTTGAGTTTGGTTTCTGTGCCGGTAATTTCTCCCGACTCAAAGGGTTCAACGCGACCAGCTAAACGTCTACGCAATAAAGGCCCCATAATTCCGGGCTGTTCCGCAGACCGAGGAGCCATAGCCGCAATTTCGTTAAAAGCACTTACCACGCGATCAGGATCATAACCGCTGATAGGATCTTCCGTATCTGTCATGAACCGATTAAGCATGGCTTGAGTTTTAATTTTACGCATGTCCGTAAGGTGGTCCGCACTATCAAGATCCTTCACCATATCAATCGTCTGGTCTTCTGCGGGACTACCAAATGGCGTCATGGCTGTACGCAACTGGTTGTATGCAAATAATCCCTGTGTGGGAATCACGCCGTTAAACGCTTTTTTTTTAAAAATACCTTCGTCCTCATCTTCGTCGTCCGTATTAATACCACCAGCTTCTTTGTTTACATAAGCGCTTATAACGTCAGCTTCAAGACTCTGAGCGCATTGAGCAATTTTCAAATACATTTCTTGGGCTTCGTGCATTGCGTGCGCCGCTTTAATGTTGTCACGAATCAGACTGTATGGCGCAGCATTAATGTCGATAGGCGCAGCTTGAGGTTTAATCGTTACGGCGGCAGCGCGTTTCTCGCCTGATACCTTAAACGTGCCTACAAACTTTTCCTGCAAACCCAAATGGTTGTACACAGAATCCATCAGTGATTTAACGTCAGCTGGATTAAAGAAAGACGATGCGATTTTTTCCACAACCCCAAAAGCTTCTCGATGATCTGCTGGAGTGCGGAAATATGACACCAGCGATGCAAACTTGCTGTTTACGGCATCTGCTTTAGAAGACAGATCACGCCGTTGTTCTTCTGCTGCAAACTTTAATTTAGTGACATGTCCCATTACAGTTTCAAACGTGGGCACAGGAGCGGCTGTCTTTTGAATTTCAGGCAACTTCATGTGCGCTAATTTTTCACGTTCTTTTTCTTTGTACCAATTAGATGGAGCCTTAGCGTAGTCCGCATGCACATCTTCAGCTTTCTTTTCCGATTTACCGTAAATGCGATTAATCACGGCATCAGCATCAGCCAAAGGAAATTCAGCAAACTTATCAAGGATGTTTTTATTATCTTCTCGTTGTGCTGTTTGTTTGCCCGTGTTGTAGGCGGCGCACACCAACTTAATCTTGCCGGGTGTGTAGCGTTCGTCTTTAGCAATTTTAGTAATTGCCGCATCAGGTGCCATACCACCGTTAACAAGATCAACGGCTTGTTTAATAGCCGAAAGCAAGTTCTGCTCTTCGCGTGAATCCAAGGTTTGCATGACAAGCTCCGTTATTTGCTGGTGTGGTCAGCGAGTGCCTTGGTTTGGTCGTCCTTCGTAGGGCGCGGCGGCGGTAGTGCTGTGCTCTGTATTTCCCTTTGAATATCGTCGTCATCAAACCCAGCCGTTATTTGCAAAACTTCATCCGCACGCAACTCCGCTGCTTCTTCATCATAACGTCCAAGTTTCGTCTGCGCCAAAGCCTTCTTGCCCTTATCGCCAATCAACCAGTCAATTCCACCAATCATAGAACTAACAGCCGTCGTCAGATCGCTGTCATTCTTACGCAAAGAAGTCGCAGATCTATCCAGAGCCAACAACTGAGAGTGTAACCCAAAAATCTCAGCAACGTTGTATCTGTTCAAATCAAACTTGGTAGCTGCTTGCGCACTTCGTCGCCTGATCGTACCTGTCCAATACTCATCCAACCATTCATTTAGTTTATCAGGTGACTTCAATTTTTTGTCAATTTCGCACGAAGCAAGGAATGGCTCAAGAACATGCCTACCACCAAAATACGCAAACAGCTTTAAAGTCCCATCGTAAAACGGATCGCAAATTGAAATACTGCGATCGACAAGATGCTCGTTATGACTATCAGCGTGGCCCGTATTGCGGTTATTAACAAACAAAGACCGCATAATCGAAGGCACAAGGATCATCTTGGTGACCCAGTCTCGCTTGTCGAGCCTATCACTGACATTAAAAAACAAACGTTCGTACCAGTCGATAGTTTCAAATGTTGTCGGCATTACCTCGGCAATTTCTTCCGATGTCATACCCGCCAACAACCGTGCCTGAATAATAAATGGATACGTTGCGTCTTCAGTAGATCGTTCATACAAATCGATTGCGTAATACAGGCCCGGATTCTCGTAAAACAATTGACGGCGACTTGAATCGTCTTCTTTGTTTTTCCACCTGAGCAAAAAATTACGCGCAACCTTGACGTAATTATCATCCCGCGCGCTGCATCTTTTAGGCGCAGGATGATTTTCAAGTAAAGACTTGACGCGATCAAATCTCCATTCCGGTTTACGAAATAGATTAAAGCGTTCAAAATCTGCGTGACCTAGCATTGAATAACCACTTACTTAAAGATTTCCCCAGCGATCGTAACAGCAAACGTAGCGTTACCTGAAGATCCCGGTACGGTGATCTGGAGGTAAAGCTTGTGGGGATTACCCAAGCGGTTAGCCATGGTGTCTTTATCTTGATTGAAAAAGACAAAACCACGACCACCACTTGATGTTTCAGAGAAATACAACAATTTACCTGCGGTAGCTGTAAGTGTCGGTGTTACACGGTACAGATCAGGTGGAAGATCGCCTTGATAGTCGCCAACGCTCTCTGACTGATTTGTACCGCCAGCCGCAATGGCGTTGTTAAACAAAATCACTGAGAAGTTTGCTGGAGCACCGTCTGTCTGAATAACGATGATCTTGGAAATCACCGAACGGCTAGGAAAATCAATCGTAAAAGTTTCAGTGGCTCCGGCATTTACCACGAAACCACCTTGAGGCGTACATTCATACGGGATAGACATGGCACACTCCATACACAGAATTATTCGCCAGTAGCTGCGTCAATGCTTGGATCAGGACGACCTACGCCGCTATCAAACATCACGCCACTTTGAACCGTCTTTTCCTTAAGGAAGAGTACCAGATCACCCAGCACTTCAAACGCATTACGCAACGTATCTTCCAGTTCAGGCAAATCTTGTTTGCCGTACCTGTCCTCAAATTCTTCTTGATGCCAATAGAATAGGAACAAGATACGACCTAGCTTGTCAAGAGCTTTCATTAAGTCGCCCAAGTACTTATCAACAAGACTGTCTTGGCGCACGGTCTTCAACATGCCACTAATCATGGCTGTGTCAAACACTTCTTTTTGCCCGGCTTGCGACGCCTGCTGTCCGACAAACATAGCTTTGGTATCAGGCATGTAGAACGGATCGTAAATCTTTGGATCCGTCAGATTACTGTCCATGCCGGGAACCAAAGATGTGTACTCTTCAGGATACCGGGCTGGATACATGCCACGACCCACAGGTTCCTGTCCGTAGAAAGGCTCAGGGAAACCGGGAGTGTTAGGTCCGCCTGCAAGCACACTGTTGTTAAATGGCGCGGCATGCTTGACGAAATAACTTGTGGCAGAATTGTGCTTAGCAACAGCGGATGCTTCCTTGAGCATTACGCGCGCCTGCTTCTCGGCCAAACCATGATCAGCTACGAGGTGAATCACTGCGGCCATTTTCTTAAGACGATGATTTCCGTGCGTGGCTGATTGAATGTAGAAATCAGTACCGGTGTCTTGAATCTTAAGTGATGCCATCTTCTCGTACAGCATCAATTGGATATTTACCAAGTTACCCAGTTCGATGGGTGAAGGATCAGACCGTGAGCCTGACTGGAAAGGCTTAGATTCGCAGCAAGGCATGAACGTAAAAGGACTATCGTCTTTGCGGCTAGTATCGTTCTTCTCTCTGACCTTAATCACCTTGTAGTCAGAGGGAATGAACATTTCCCCTGCCACCGTGCGAAGGTTGGTCCCGGGACGATTATTGATTGTGATCTTAGCGTCCCACGATTTGTAACCGTTCAAATTGTCATTCTGAGGGTGCATGCAAGTACGCGCTGCCAAATTCCCGGGACGTGGCAGATCTGCGTAATCTAACCAACTGACACGATAAGCACCGTTACTCAATACTTCGGTAACTTCAAACGGGCATGTACCCGAGCCAATCTCGTGGATAGCTACATAAGTGTTGCCTACTTTGCAATCACTAATGTCGCTAAGACCGTTGACCCATTCCCTAAACACCGAGGGCAGTGGACAGTCACACGACTTTACAAACACATTGGTGCGGTGAGTGTGCAACCACGACCTTGGATCGTCTTTGCGAACAACCAATACAGTGTTTTCACGACCACGACCTGACGCGGGATTGCTCAGTACAACCATCTCTGTAAAAGTGCCGGGCTTTTCCAATACCTCGTACACGCCACTCTCATTAGGATTCATCAGTTCCATTTTGACTTGCGTGTTGAACGCCATACTCACGTCTTGGGAATCACGCTTGTCTGTGATCAGAACGCCATCATCCAAAAGCTTCTTGCGATCATCATCTGTAGAGTTCAGCCTCTTGTTGTCGCCGTCCGTAATGGTCACGTCGTTATCAGCTTCGGCTGATCGTTTCATCATGTCAGCAATCTTGTCCTGAATTTCATCAGGCAAAATATTCTTAAGTATGTCACCGTCAAAATCATCAGCGTCTCCCGACATCTGAATGTTTTGCATGGTGATCTTCAAAGCACCCGTTTTAATAGGATGCGTTTCACGCGCGGCAGGCAAAATGTCAAAAGACTTCTTTTCTTCCTTTTGTTTGCTGCCTGTCTTGCGACATGAATCATCAGAATATGGTTTCTTGCCGGGAACAGGTTCATATCCTTCCCAACAACGCGATTCCTTAATCGAATCTGTAACGTCGTATGCCGTCTTAGGTTGCATCTGCGCCGACACAGGTGTTGTTGGAACCTTGTTCGCTGACGGTAATAATCCAGCAGGTTTATTACCCGCAGCTAGTTGCGGCGCATTAGGCGTTGACCGTCCTGTGTTTTGCGCAAACATGGATCCTGTTTGTGTCCGAGGGGTGCCCGTGCCCGTCAACGACATAGAATTAAGATTAGAGTTTGGCTGACTCGCAACGTTTTGTCCCGACTGCGGTGTAAGCGATTGCCCGTTAAAATTCATCATTGATAACGGGAACGATCCACCGGACGCACCCGTGTTCATCATCGGCTTATTCATGTCCGCAGCGGTAGGCATATTCATCTGCCCACGCGTACGGAAACTAGAAGGATCGGCACTGGTTTTGACAATGCTCTTTGCGTCTTCCAATGCTACGCTCGCCATGTCAGCCCAAAAATTGGGTCCGTAAAACTTATCAAACCCTTCTTTGATCAAAGGATAGGCCTGATACATTTTTTCGTACGCGGCTTTTAACAACGGAAAAGAACGCAACACATTACGCATATCCAGATTTTCAGCCACCTTGGTATGTCGAGCAAACAATATGTCATTACGATCGGCAACAACTGCGGCTAAGAACGGCAAAAATGGTTGTGCCCATTCCGAGCAATTAAAACCAAGATCGGAACTAAACTTGGTAGCTACAGGAGGATTTGCCAAACGATTAAGGTTAGGCAGTAATCCACCTAGCTGGAATGTATTCTTGGCAGACGCTTCACCTAATACGTGAGGCTTGCGACTAATGACGTGATTGACCCAGTTCTCTTTCATGGGAACAAACATATCTTGTTTCTTAAGATAAAGAAGTTCGTGTCCCTTAAGATCCCCGTTCAAAAAGAATACGGGGGCGTAAAGCCATTGTTCGCCTACTTTAAAGCCAAAGATGCCTACGGCTTTAGTGTTGTCGTCGTTACGCTCGACTAACTGAAAACCAATGATAAAATCTAGAAGACGTGGAGCTTTGTCCTTCAGATAAGCGTAAGCAAGCGACGAAAATGCCTGCTCAAAACCTTCGGACTGCTCTCCACCAATCGTGGCTTGTTTCATCCAATGCTTTAAATGCTTATAGTCTGCTTTTTTATCTCGCCAGTACGTACCAACAACTGTAGCGACTTTCTCAAAGGAAAAAGAGAGTGTGCGTGACATGCGTGTGTTCCTTAGGTAAGTACGTTATTCAAAATTATAACGTAGGAGCGAGGCAAACCAAGACAAATGTCAAACGTTGCGTTTATTGCCCCGCAAGGTCTAAACCTGCGGCTGTCAGTGCGCGAATAATGTCAGGGCTGTTTTTAAGTCGCAACATTAATGGTGACGTCGGGCTAATGTCTAATTTATCGGCTGCTATCAATTTACTTAATTCTTTTTTAAGTTGCTGCGGATCTTCTAATACAAATTGATTAAGAGTAGCATCTGTGTCAGGTATCACTTTGGCGGCAATCATTGCTTTGTAAAGCCTATACCGGTCTGTTTGATCGTTTAGATTTGCTGGAGGTAAGAGGTTGGGTTCTGTTTTCTTTAAATCCGCAGGACGCAATTGCGATTCAAGCTCTTTTTTAAGGTATTGCGCTCGTATCGTATCAAGTTGTTGCTCGCTAGCTCCCTGTGCCTGTGCCCGCGCATATTCAGGCGTTCGCTGTACCTCGGCATCTGAATAAGCAGCATTTAGCGCTTCTTGTTGCTTAGGATGTAATTGCATAAAGTGGTCGGGGTTTTTATCTATTAATAATTGTGCATGCGCTTGTATTTTTGCAGGATCATTATTCAACAATACGCCTTGGGTCATTTTTCGTAGCGTCATTTGATTTTGAGCCGCAGGCGTACTCAGATTCGTAATTGTAGGATCTTCGCGCATAAAATAATCTTGCCATGTTCTTGTTACTTTTGGCGGCGCGTATCCTTCTACGCCATCAGGTAAAAATGCTGGATCCGTTTTAGTAATCGGCGCAGTACCTTGCGTTTGCGCTTCTAATGTTTGTTGAATCTTTTCTTTTTGGATTGCATCGGGTGTCAAATTTCTAACAGCCGCTGTATTAGCTAAGTGCCCTATAGGAGAACTTGCCAAATCAAGCGAAGACCAAAATTGTTTGCGCAACTGATTTGGAACTTCACCAAGCGCTTGCAACATTGTCATTTTTCCGCCCGGATACCGTTTATTAAATTCTGGATCCATTTGCGGAAATACACCACGTAATGCTGGAATTGTTCTATTCTCGTAATCATGTTGCATTTGTTGCGTTGTACGCGGGACCGCCGTTTCCGTTGCTGCGTCAATTGCCAATCCCGTCACCGGGTGCTTAAAAGGAAATGCCATTACATTACCCGTAAATCCTACTCCTTTGCCTATAAGATTTTTACTTAAACGATCAGGCAATCGTATGCCGGGTAACATATCGGGTTCAATAGTTCCGCCCATTAATGCCCCTGCTACGCCGACACCGTGCGCAAGTCTACCGGCGTCGCGCTGCAATGACGATGCCGGAGATAAAGGCGCCTGAAAAGTTGACTCACTTTTTGGCGTACGCGTTTGATCTGCGTACGTGCGTATATGTTCAGCGTATGCCGGTGATCCTATTTGCGCTTCAGCTCCGTTGTATAACTTACGGTCTGCTTGAGACATTCCCATGGGTGCAGGCGTTGGTTTTGGTGCAGGGTGAACGTACCCCAAGCTTGGTCC
>Ga0114980_10002778_pt1 | contig 12202 bp, 7 predicted proteins | sample S_140806_EF_Meta_FD_87018 | JGI IMG/M metagenome (GOLD analysis project Ga0114980, IMG submission 87018) | Freshwater microbial communities from Lake Simoncouche, Canada to study carbon cycling - S_140806_EF_MetaG | ecosystem: Environmental > Aquatic > Freshwater > Lake | place: Lake...
CCCGCCACCAGAAGCGCCTGAACCTCGCGCAAAAAGGAGGCGCCCAATAAAATGACTCTTCGCGATCTCATCCCTCATCTCGATAAGCCCATGACCAGCGGTTCGCTGGACACGGAGATCACCGGCCTGGCCTACGATTCACGTCTGGCAGGCCCGGGCATCGCCTTCGTCGCCCTGCGCGGCAGCAGCGTGGATGGTCACACCTTCATTCCAAAGGCCATCGAGGCCGGTTGTGCCGCCATCATCGCTGAACAAGCACCGCCCGATGCCTGCACCACGCCTTGGATTCATGTGCGCCACTCTCGCATCGCCCTCGCGGATGCGGCGGCGGCCTTGAACGGCCATCCGGGCAAAAACATGACGCTCATCGGCGTCACCGGGACGAATGGAAAAACCACCACCGCCTTCCTCGCGCATCATTTGATGAATCTCGGCCAGATGCGCTGCGGCTTGCTCGGCACCATCTTTTACGATCTCGGCGGCCAGCAGGTGCCTGCCACGCACACCACGCCGGAGTCGCTAGAGATTCAGACATTGCTTTCGCAGATGCGCGGCAATGGCTGCCGTGCCTGCGCCATGGAAATCTCCTCGCACGCACTCGATCAGCATCGTGCGCATGGCCTTTCGTTTGCCTCCGCCATCTTCACCAACCTCACGCAGGACCATCTCGACTACCACGGCACGATGGAGAAATACTTCGAGGCCAAGGTGAAGCTCTTCGACATCGCTGCCGCCACACCGCGTGCCTCGCTCGTGATCAATGGGGACGACCTCTGGGGCCGTAAACTGATCGAACGCTTCGCCAGCACCGGCCGCGTCATCAAATATGGCTTCGGAGCTGGTTGTGACTTCCGTGCGAACAACGTCCGCTATGACATGCACGGCACGCAGTTTGAACTGGATGCCAAAGGCCGCAGTTTCCTCGTGCGCACGCCACTCATCGGTGATTTCAACGTTTACAACACGCTCGCCGCTTTGGCCGCTGTCAGCACTTCCGGCCTCAATCTGCGTGAAGCCATCGCCAACATGCAAAAAGCGCCGCAGGTGCCCGGACGCCTCGAACGCGTCACCGACACCACGACGCGCTTCCAGATCTTCGTGGACTATGCGCACACGCCCGATGGCATCGTCAACGCCCTGAAAACCGTCCGCGCCCTGCGCCCCGGCCGCATCATCACCGTCTTCGGATGCGGTGGAGATCGTGATCGCACCAAGCGCCCCAAAATGGCCTCCGCAGCCGAGTTGGGCAGTGACATCTGCGTGCTCACCTCTGACAACCCCCGCACCGAGGACCCGCAGGCCATCCTGAATGATGCGAAGGCAGGTTTTGCCCGTCCAAACAGCCACGCCGTCATCGCTGATCGTCGTCAGGCCATCCAGATCGCCATCGAAAATGCTCGTCCAGGCGACATCATCGTCATCGCTGGCAAAGGCCACGAGGACTACCAGGACATCCAAGGCAAGAAACATCCTTTCGACGATCGCAAAGTCGCCCGCCAGCTCCTCTTCCAAACCAAAACCACCCGCGCCCAAGAACGCGAAGAGCGCGATGCCGAACGCGAAGCCATGCAAAACCAACGTGGTGGCTTCGGCCCTCCGCCAGACCGCCGCTTTTAGTCTCCCCATGTCTCCCACCTCTCTCCAGACTCTCGCAGCCTACGCGCACGCCACCGTGCATGGAGATGCTTCGCGTTTGGTCGAAAGCGTGAGCACGGACACGCGCAAAGTGGCGGCTGGAGATCTTTTCGTGGCGTTGATCGGCGAAAAGTTCGATGCGCACAGCTTTGTGCCGCAAGCCGCCGCTGCAGGCGCATCGGCGGTGGTGGTCAGCAAGATGGATCCGGCTTGGGGAACGCTTCCCTGCCCTGTTTTGGAGGTCGATGACACCTTGGTCGCCCTTCAGCTGATGGCTCGTGGATACCGCCAGCAGCACAATCCGATTATTGTCGGCCTCACCGGCTCGAATGGCAAAACTTCGACCAAGGATCTCACCGCCATTGTGATGGCGAAGAAGTTCATCACGCGTGCGACCTTCGGTAATCTCAACAACCACATCGGCGTGCCTTTGACGCTGCTTTCGCTCAAAACCGGCGAGCAATGTTGTGTCACCGAGATGGGCATGAATCATCCTGGCGAGATCGAAGTGCTCACGGACATCGCTGATCCCAATGCGGGCATCGTCACGAATATCGGCATGGCCCACATCGAATACATGGGCACGCAGGATGCCATCGCCTGGGAAAAAGCCACGCTGCCTGCGCAGGTGAGGCGCAGCGGCGTCGTCGTGCTGAATGCAACTGACAAGTACACGCCTGTCATCACACGCCACTGCCAGGCCACCGTCTCCACCGCCGGCGTGAACGCAGGCGATGTCAGCGCCACGAACCTCCGCGCCGATGGCACCGGCACCACCTTCACGCTCGATTTCAGCGGCGAGAAGGTCGAGACGCGCCTCCCCATCCTCGGCGAGCACATGGTGGCCAATGCCGCCCTCGCCGCAGCCATGGGCTGGCGCTATGGCATCTCGCCTGCCGACATCGCCGATGCCCTGAGCCATGCCAAACTCACCGGAGGCCGCGTGGAGCCGAAAGTCGTCCACGGCGTCCGTTTCATCGACGACAGCTACAACGCGAACCCCGACAGCATGATCGCCGGTTTGCGCACGCTAGCCACATTGGAGGCCAAAGGCCGCCGCGTGGCCGTCTTGGGCCGCATGGGCGAGCTCGGAGCCATCGCCGAGGCCGAACACAAACGTGTGGGCGAATTCGCTGCGTCACTCGATCTCACCGCGCTTTGCACCGTCGGCGGAAACGAGGCCGAATGGATCTCCTCGGCCGCGAAAGGCCTTCACACCCGCCATTTTCCTGATCACGCCGCCTGCGCTGCTCATCTGCGCGAAGTGCTGCGTGAAGGCGATCTCGTGCTGCTCAAAGGCAGCCGCAGCGCCGGCATGGAAAAGGTTCTCACTCACTTTCAAACGTCATGATGTACTGGCTTTACGAACTGCGTGAATGGATGCTCGACCATAACTGGATGAGCGACGACGCCGCGCTCTACAAAATCCTCAACCTCTTCAAGTACCACACCTTCCGTGCGGGTGGAGCCGCCATCACGGCCTTCGTGCTCTCGCTGATGTATGGCGACAAACTCATCTGCAAGCTCATCTCCCTGAAGATGGGCCAGCCCATCCGCACCGCAGAAGAAGTCGGAAAACTTTTCGAGCTTCAGGGTAAAAAAGCCGGCACGCCCACCATGGGCGGCATCCTCATTCTCGGCACGATCATCCTCTCCACCCTGCTCTGGGCCAAGTGGGACAACGTCATGGTGTGGATCGTCCTCTTCACCACCATCGGGCTTGGTGCTCTTGGCTTCCGCGATGACTATCTTAAGGTCAGCAAGAAGAACTCCAAAGGCGTCAGCGCCCGTCTGAAACTCGTCTGGCAGACCAGCGTGGCCGTCATCGCGGGCCTGGCCTTTGCCTACCTCGTGCCCGCTGACGACGGCAATACGCTGCGTGCTCTTTATGTGCCCTTCGTGAAGGACGCTGTCATCACGGACATGGGCATTTTCTCCGTCGCCATGTTCGCTTTGATCATCGTGGGCGCTTCAAATGCCGTGAATCTCACCGATGGCCTCGACGGTCTCGCCACTGGCTGCTCGCTCACCACCGCCATCGCCTATGCAGGTTTTGGCTACATCTGCGGCAATGCCAAATACTCCGACTACCTCGGCGTGGCCCATCACACACTCGCCAATGAGCTGCCCATCATCGCCATGGCGCTTGCGGGGGCCTGCCTCGGCTTCCTTTGGTTCAATGCGCATCCCGCGAAGATGTTCATGGGAGATACCGGCTCGCTCGCTCTCGGTGGCTGCATCGCCGCGCTCGCCATTGGCTGCAAACAAGAGATCGTCCTGGCCCTCGTCGGCGGCGTCTTCGTCATGGAAGCCATGAGCGTCATCTTGCAGGTCTGGAGCTTCAAAACACGCGGCAAGCGCATCTTCCGCATGGCGCCCATCCATCACCACTTTGAGCTGGCTGGCTGGCATGAGAACCAAGTCATCGTGCGCTTTTGGATCATGTCCCTCGCCTTTGCCATGCTCGGACTGGCCACGCTCAAACTCCGCTAATGAAATACGCCTCCCAACGCTTCGCCGTTCTCGGTGCTGGACGCAGCGGCCTCGGTGCCGCGCGTTTGGCGCGTTTGCATGGCGCGGCAGTGACGATTTTCGATGAAGGCGACAAGGCGAAGCAGGTGGAGGATTTCTCCTGCGTGGTCGGCCAGCCCGCTCGCGACCTCGTCGTGAAGCCCGGCGACTTTGATCTCGTCATCATCAGCCCCGGTTTGGATCAGCACTGGCCACTTCCGGCCAAATTCACCGCTGCGGGCGTGCCGCTCCTCGGTGAAACGGAGTTCGCCTTCAATCTGACGGACATGCAGATCGCGGCGATCACCGGCACGAATGGCAAGAGCACCTGCACCGAGCTCATCGCGGCTCTTTTCGATGGCTGCGGCCTGAAATCCATCCCCTGCGGCAATCACGGCATGTCCTTGAGCGAAGTCGTCGCCAGTGGCGTGCGCTACGATGTGCTCGCGTGCGAGATCAGCAGCTTCCAGCTCGAAACGATTCGCAATTTCCGCGCCAAGGCCAGCCTGTGGCTCAACTTCGCCCCTGACCATCTGGATCGCTATCCCGGCATGGCGGAGTACTTTGCCGCCAAATCCCGCATCTTCGAAAACGTCACCGAAAGCGATGTCGCTATCGTTCGGGCTGGTGAGAGCGTTTCGAGCGGCCAAGCGCAGCGCTGGACTTTTTCCGCTTATGGTGCCGAAGCCGATTACAGCTACGGAAACGGCCATTTTTACCGCGAAGGCCGCGAGATCGGCTCCGCCACGAATTTGAAGGTGCGTGGCAAACACAACATGGAGAACGTTTTGGCCGCACTGATGACCGGCAAGGTCTTCGGCCTCGAATTCGATGCCATGCTGAAGGCTTTGGCCGATTACGAAGTGCCGCGCCATCGCTGCGAACTCATCCGCACGCTCGCCGATCGCGAGTACATCAATGATTCCAAGGCCACGAACCTCCATGCGCTCGAAGCCTGCCTGCTCAGCCAGGAGCGTCCCATCGTGCTCATCGCTGGCGGCAAAGACAAGCAGCTCGACTACACGCCTCTGCGTGCCGAGCTGAAAGGCCAGGTGCGCGCGATGGTCTTCATCGGCGAAATTTCGCAGCAGCTTGAGCAGACCTTTGGCGATCTACTGCCCTGCCAGCGCGGCGCGGACATGGTCGAGGCCGTTTCGCTCGCCAAGCAGCTCTCCCAGCCCGGCGATGCCATCATCCTGAGCCCCGGCACCTCCTCTTTCGACATGTACACCGGCTACGGCCAGCGCGGTGATGCCTTCCGCGATGCCGTGAACGCCCTCACCTGATTTCTCTCAAGCAAAACACAACCACCCGAACCCAGCGCACACCATGAAAACGAAAAAGAGCAAAAAGGACTCTCTCATCATCAAACTGATCGATGGAGATCGTCACAAGCATCGTGTGGCCCTCGTCACTGACGAAGGTGAATGGAACCAGCACGAACCCAACACCGGCATGGCCCGCATGTTTGTGGTCATGCTGCTCATCCACGTCGTCCTCATCGGCGGCATCATTGTGTATGATTTCATGGGCGAGGAAGAAGCTCCCGCGCAGACGATCACCCAGGCCGCTCGTGCGCAGACCAGTTACTCAGGTCTTCCTCAGGCCAGCCAGGAGGTCATCAATGCCCAGGCAAAAGCCGTGGCGAACCCCGATGAAGACACGGAGCAATACACCGTGGCCTCCGGCGATAGCATCCGCAGCATCGCGGAGAAGCACCGCACCACCGAGGAGAAGGTCATCGAGATGAACCGCCTCGATAAAGGCATTCAAATAGAGCCCGGCACGCTTCTCAATGTGCCCAAGCAGGCCGTCCCCTCCGCCGTGCCGGTCGATACCGCCACCGCACTCGCCATGACTCGCCAGTCACCGCCTGAGACGCAGGGTGAGTCTGTCAGGCCTGAAAATGCGCCTGCCAGCATCACCGCTTCCGAAGCGCCGCTCTCCCTCCTCGCTCCTGGTGAGTCCGCTCCGATTGGCAACAGCCTCAGCGCCGCCGCCGAAGCTCCCGCCATCGCCGTGCCTGCCACTGATGCCTCTCCCGCGCAGCAAATCATCGGCCGCGTGAACCCCGAGGCCATGGCCGCTCTCGCCAACGCCACCGTCGAAACCGAAAAAGCCATCGCCGCCGCGAATGACGCGCCTCCAGTCACCAAAGTGGAGCCTGAAGCCGCTCCCGCCCCTGCGCCGAAAGTTGAGGCCAAACCCGAACCGAAGCCCGAGCCGAAGAAGGTCGTCGCCAAGCCCGAGCCCAAGCCGCTTGCCAAGCCCAATCCTGTGCCCACACCGAGCCAGATGACCAAGCGTCTCGCCGACGCCCCGCCCGCCACCAAGCCATCGACGAAAAAATCCACCAAGGGAACTCCGCCGAAGCCCGCCGCCAAAGCCAGCTCCAAGAGCCACACCCTGGCCTCCGGTGAAACGCTTTACCGCCTCGCCTCGAAATACGGCGTCTCCGTCGCCACCATCCAAAAGGCCAACAACATCAAGAACCCCAACGCCATGCGTGAGGGAATGAAGCTCACGATCCCGGCCAAGTAAGTTCGTCGTTCGGGCTTCAGCCCGCTCAACGAACTCCAATCACGGGCTAAAGCCCGAACTACAAACATGTCCCGTCACTCCATCATCCTGCTTCTTGCCTCCGTCATCGGACTCCTCGCGCTGGGGATCACGATGCTGGCGAGCACGACGTTTGAAGTCGCTCAGGAAGGCACGGAGGATTATGTGACGGTGTGGAAGCAGTTGAGCTGGCTTGGCATCTCGCTCGGGGCTTGCGGGGCGGCGGCGATGATCGATTTCAATGCCTGGCAACGCTGGCGCTGGCACATCCTCATCGGCGCGGCCGTGCTGCTCGTGCTTTGCTACATTCCGGGCGTCGGTGTGAAGATCAATGGCTCGCGCCGCTGGATCGGCATGGGCTCGCTCCGCATTCAGCCCTCTGAATTCGCGAAGATCGCCCTGCTCATCGCGCTCTCGGGCTGGTTTGCGACGAATGAAACCATGGTCCGCACCTTTCGTCGCGGCTTCTTGCTACCCGGTCTCGTCCTCATCGGAATCGTGGGTCTAATTGGATGCGAGTTCGACCTCGGCAACGCCTTGCTCGCCTCCGTCGTGGGCCTTGGCGTGATGTTCGTGGCAGGAACCAAGCTGCGCTACCTGGCCGTCATTGTCGTGCTCGTCGGCGGCGGACTCGCTGCAGGCATCAAATTCCTGCCAAACCGCTTCGAGCGCGTGATGGTGCTTTTCGATCTCGAAGGCAACAAAGACAAGCTCGGGCTCCAGCAGTGGGTTTCGAAGCTCGCCTTTGGCTCAGGCAGTCTCGATGGCCGTGGCCTCGGCGAGGGCCGCATGAAGCTTTCCTACCTCCCCGAAGCCCACACCGACTTCATCTTCCCCATGGTGGGCGAGGAACTCGGCCTCCGCGGCACCGCAGGCACCGTACTCGGCTTTGCCGTGCTCGTGATGAGCGGCTTCATGGTGGCTGCGTATGCGCCGAACCGCTTCGGTAAACTCCTCGGCAGCGGCTTGACCTTCCTGCTCGGCATGGAGGCCCTCCTCAACATGGGGGTGACGACCGCTTTGCTGCCCAACAAAGGGCTTCCCCTGCCCTTCGTGAGCTACGGCGGCTCCAGCCTGCTCGCTGCGATGATCGCCATCGGCATCCTGATCAACATCCACCGTCAAGGCATCCATCTCCGCCGCGAAGACCTACCCGTCATCCGCCGCAAGCACCGCTGGACGCCGCAGTTGTGATCCATCTCGCGTTCACTCGCGGTTGATGAACTCATCGAGATTCATGAGCACTCGCGCCACCGCGACGAGAGTGGCCGCTTCGGCGGCTTGGGCGGGTAAAACGGCTTTTTGATGAGCTCCGAGCACTTGGAGAGCCTCTTGGCCGCCGCTTTGAACGCGGGCTTTTTGTTCGGCGTGGAAGGTTTGGAGGCGGGAAAGCTCCTCGGGGCGTGGTTCGCGGTTCAAGACGAGGCGGAAGAGTTTTTCGAGCCGGTTGTTGCCTTCACGCATGGCGCGGAGGGCGAGGGATTGGGCGGCTTCGACGAAGACGCCTTCGTTCATCATGGTGAGGGCTTGCAGCGGCGTGTTGGAGCGTTCGCGGCGCACGCAGGCGTCGGCGGCATCGGGAGCATCGAAGGTGGTGAGCGTGGGATAGAGCACGCTGCGCAAGGTGATGATGTAGAGGCTTCGGCGGTAAATTTCATCGTCGGGGCTGGCTTGCCAGTTCGACGAGCGGCCGACATCGAAAACGTCCTCCGGCAACGGTGGACGAAAGCTGGGGCCGCCGATGGTGGGTTTGAGAAGGCCGCTGACGGCGAGGGCGGAGTCGCGCAGGACTTCGGCGTCGAGGCGAACGCGGTTTTGATGGGAGAGGAGGCGGTTGAGGGGATCGACGTAGAACGAGTTTTCCAACTCGTGGGGGTTGGATGAACGAGTTGGAAAACTCGTTCTACGATACGTTTCGCTCATCACGATGCGCTTGATGAGCTGTTTGCGGCTCCAACCGTTGCGCATGAAGTCGGTGGCGAGCCAGTCGAGGAGTTCGGGGTGCGATGGGGCTTCGCCGCTGGTGCCAAAGTCGTCGGGCGTGTGCACGAGGCCGTGGCCGAAGAGCTTGCTCCAGATGTGATTGACCGCGACGCGAGCGGTGAGCGGGTTTTGCGGTGAAACAAGCCAGTTGGCGAGTTCGAGGCGTGTATTGCCTGCTTGAGCGGGCAAAGCGGAAAGGGTGGCGGGCATCACATCCGGGCCGCGGCGGGTGTAGTCGCCCGCGAGGTGGACGTACGTTTGGCGGCGGTCTTTGCTGACCTCGACGAGCAGCGGGGCTTTCGTCTTGGCGTCGTCGCGGTCCTCAGTGTTGTCGAAGAAGGCGTAGAAGCTGTAGTAATCGCGGATCGTGATGGGATCGTATTTGTGCGTGTGGCACTGCGCACAGCCGATGGTGAGGCCCATCCACACGCGAGCGGTGGTGTTGACGCGATCGACGAGGTTTTGGTAACGCGCTTCTTCTTTGTCCACGCCGGCTTCGGTGTTGAGCGCGGCGTTTCGATGAAAACCGGTGCCTGCGGGCGCATCGGTGAGGTCTCCGGCGATTTGCTGAATCGTGAATTCGTCATACGGCATGTCGTTGTTGAAGGCCTGGATGACCCAGTCGCGGTAGCGGTAGGCGTTGGGGCGGAGGCCGTCTCCGAGGAAGCCGTTCGAGTCGGCATAGCGGGCCATGTCGAGCCAGTGGCGGCCCCAGCGCTCGCCGAAACGGGGATCGGCGAGAAGGCGATCCACGAGGGCGGCGTATTTTTCGTCAGTAAGGTCAGTGCTGTCCGATGGAGGAGGCAGGCCGATGAGATCGAGGTAGAGGCGGCGGATGAGGGTGCTGGCATCCGCACGCGGGGCGGGCTGGAGGCCGTGTTTGGTCAATTCGGCGCGGATGAAGCTGTCGATGTCATGATGAGACTTCGGATTCTGAATCGGCTGAAAAGCCCAATGCGGCTCATACTTGGCACCAGCGGCGATCCATTGACGCAAAACGTCTTTTTCGGCGGCGGTGAGCGGTTTGGGGGACTTCGGTGGTGGCATCACGTCGTCGGGATTGGCGGTCGTGATGCGATGGAGAAAGGTTTTGGTGTCGAAATGCTCGGCGGGCATGTCGAGGCGCAGATCGGCCTCGCGGCTTTCCTCGTCGGGTCCGTGGCAGGCGTAGCATTTCGACGCGAGGATCGGGCGTACATCACGCGTGAAGTCCACAGCGTGAGCGTTGATCGCGAGGGCTGCGATGATGATGAGACGCTCAATCCACATAGCGCAGTTCATTGCTGGCGAGCAGGGCCTGGCAGAAGGCGGCCCAGGTGTCGAGTTCGCGGCGTGGGTGATAGGTTTGCGTCGAGACGAGCATCGAATCGGTCTCGCGGAGGAAATCGAGGCCGCGTTGGAGTTCGGCAACGGTGGCGTCGCGGCCCAAAGCGTGGCGATAGGCCGCGGCGATGCGTTTTTCGACCTCGGCTGGTGTTTGGAGCAGTCGCTTGGCGAAGCGGCGGGATTGTTCGATGATGAAGGTGTTGTTCAGCAGATACAGCGATTGCGTGGCGAGAGCGGAGTTGTCTCGCTGGGCGACGACGGTGGTGGCATCGGGCAAGTTGAACGGCGTGAGCTCGGGCGGCATCGAATTGCGCAGCATGAGCAGGTAGATGCTGCGCTGGTTGCTCGGCTGATGCAGGGAGGGCAGCTCATTGATGAGCACATCGCGATGCTGGATGATTGAACCGCTCGCGGGCTGCGGATTCAGATCGCCGGTGGCGAAGAGCATCGTGTCGCGGATGGTCTCGGCATCGAGTCGGCGACGCAGGTGATGCGAGAACCATGGTGCATCGCCGCTGCGCGAGGCCATCTGATACGTGCGGCTCAGAACGATGGTGCGGATGAGCTTTTTGATGCTCCAACCTTCGCGCAGGAAGCGGGTGGCGAGGTGATCGAGGAGTTCGGGGTGTGTGGGGCGTTCGCCGGAGAGACCGAAGTCATTTGGCGTGGTGACGAGGCCTTCGCTGAAGAGCTGGAGCCACACGCGATTCACGAAGACGCGAGCGGTGAGCGGGTTCTGCGGGCTGGCGAGCCACTTGGCGAGTTCAAGACGGCCGCTTTGCTTTAAGTCAGTGACGGTGCCACCGCCACAGGAACTCAAGAAGCCGCGCGGGATAGCGGCACCGAGTTTTTTGGATTCGCCGTCGATGTTAAGTTGGCAATCCTCGATCTTTTTCGCGTCACGAACGCCCATGGTGAGCGGTGCATCCGGTGCGTATTTGAAGGAGGGCTTGGCGGGCGGACGATGAGGCGGGTTGGCTTTGAGGATCGGCTCCAACACGGCGCGTGGGATGACTTTGGCGGCAGCTTGAAGCTCATGCAGCGGTGTCTGCGGCGCGGTGAGGCCCTGATGCGCGGCGGCACCCCACATCGTCTCGGAGCTTTTGAAAATGCCGGCGAGTGCGTAGTAGTCGCGTGTGGGGATGGGATCGGTTTTGTGGTCATGGCAGCGGGCGCAGGCGACACTGAGGCCGAGGATGCCGCTACCGATGACGTTGATTTGATCGGCGATGACATCCATCTCGAAGTTCTCGTTCATGGCCTTCGCTGGCTTGGCTCCGAGCGCGAGCAAGCCGGTGGCGATGAGCTGACGATCCCGCTGCGCGGCTGAATCGGCGGGAAGCAAGTCTCCGGCGATCTGCTCGGCGATGAAACGATCATACGGCATGTCTTCGTTGAAGGCGCGGATGACGTAATCGCGATAGCGCCACGCGTGCGGGAAGCTGGCATTGCGGCTGAGGCCGTCGTTGCCGTTCGATTCGGCGTAGCGGGCGACGTCGAGCCAGTGGCGGGCCCATTTTTCGCCGAAGTGGGGGCTTTGGAGGAGCCTCTCTATATATGAAGGATCAGTCGGATCGGACGGATCGGTCGGATCAGGAGGGAGGCCGATGAGATCAAAGGAGAGGCGGCGCTTCAAAACGGCTGCATCGGCATCGGGGGCGGGTTGGAGGCTGTTTTGCTCGATCTTGGCCAAGATGAAGGCATCGAGGCTTTGGCGTGGCCAGGCGGTGTTTTTTACTTTCGGCGTCTTGGAGTCGGAAATGGGCTTGAGGGACCAAAGGGGCTCCTGCGGGGCTTTTTTGACAACCTTCGGCGGCTCGGCGCGTGGATCAGGTGCGCCCATTTTGACCCACTCGGCGAAGTCTTGGACGATGTTCTTCGGCAGGCGCTTCTTCGGTGGCATTTCGAGGCCGTCGTAGCGCACGGCTTGCACGATGAGGCTTTCGTCCGGCTTGCCGGGAATGACGGCGGGACCGGATTCGCCACCGGCGATCATTTCCGAGGGCGCATCGAGCAGCAGCTTGCCGCCGAGCTTCTTCGAGGTCTGCGAATGGCACTCGTAGCACTGCTTCACGAGCACGGGGCGGATCTTGGACTCAAAGAAGGCCCGCTGGTCCGGCGTCATGTCAGCCCCAGCCGCGAGGGCGGTGAGCAGGAACAAGGCTGGTGGCAGGGCTTTCATGAGGCC
>Ga0114980_10002781_pt1 | contig 12198 bp, 8 predicted proteins | sample S_140806_EF_Meta_FD_87018 | JGI IMG/M metagenome (GOLD analysis project Ga0114980, IMG submission 87018) | Freshwater microbial communities from Lake Simoncouche, Canada to study carbon cycling - S_140806_EF_MetaG | ecosystem: Environmental > Aquatic > Freshwater > Lake | place: Lake...
ACCGATTACCGTATGAAGACATTAGCATCGGGAGATGTGGGTATAATGTTAGATATTGCTTATAACAAGTTGGAGGGTGGTATGGTTAATGATGATGTAGAATACGAAGAAGAAGACCCAATAAAAGAATTAAAGCGTTTTAATGATAGGTTAAAAAGGATAATAAGAAATACTAACAGGATTTTGCGACAACTTAATGAACTATATAATGATGATAGTATTAGTGAAGATGACAGAAATAATGTTGCCCAACAGATACAAATCAGAAAAGATTATATTGAAGGATTAAAACAAGAAATTGCTAATAATGACTCCGATATAAAATACTTCCAAATTGGGACTGGTGGTGGAACAGGTAGTAGTAAAGTTGCGGTTACTAATGAAGGAGATGCGCCTAATGAAAGAGATATAGCATACGAAGAATATTCAAGATTATTCAGAGAAGCAGACAAATTAGGAGATATATTATACGATATAGAAAACAAATTAAAAAGAAGAATGGCAATGAGAAAAAGAGTTTTATTAGAAGCAGAAAAAAAGAGTATTACCACTCGTCTTGAAGAATTAGAAAATGAAATGAAAGGACATTATCATACACTTACCGAAGGAGGTTCTCTTGCTAGTGAAGACCTACAAGCATTACTATCAAAATCATATCACTCTAAACACCCAAGTGATTACAAGGATTTTGTAGTTGATAAAGAATTATCAGGACAACGCGTTCAAGTTTATCACAATCCAACTACTCAACAAACAATAGTAGCACACAGAGGTACTGCCTCTGCGCCAAACTGGATTGAAAATGTTGCTTACGCTGTCAGTAATAACAAATCAGGTAAAGCATTCCAACATTCTAAAAAAATCCAAGACCAAGCATACAGCAAATATGGTAAGGAAAATATTACAACAATAGGTCATTCAAAAGGAGCGCTCCATGCGCAGGAATATGGCAAGGAAGGCAAAGAAGTTATTACTCTGAATAAACCAGTAAATATTACAGACGCTATATTCACTCGTGTCCCAAAATCACAGACCGATATACGCACTCAATATGACCCAGTAAGTTTCCTGCGTCCATTTCAGAGGGGTAATAAGGCGGTCACTATTAAATCTACTACGAAAAATCCGTTGAAAGAACACAAGACAAGCGTGTTAGAAAGATTAGACCCACGTAGGTTATTCGGCAGTGCTAAAACACCTCCCGAAAAAAAATTAACAGTAGAAGAAGAAGAAGAAGACCAAGCAACAATATCTCTTGAAGAAATAGAACAACAGCAACTACAAGAACAAATGCTTCAACAAAACCGAGCAACAGTTAATAACATATTAGGACAAGAAATTAACAGTATAGTTCAATTATTTAGAAGTCAAAGAAATGACCCAAAGTCATTACAAGAAGGATTAGTTCCTGAATTTTTTTTAGAAGACCAAATAGCATATGCTAATGCGACAAATTTAGCACAGGATTTAAGAGCATCATTTTTATCATTTGTGACTGCGAATACAGATGTTTCAAATACTCAACGAATAAGAAATATTTTCAGACGAAATTTTGCTGATAATCTACGCAGTATCTTAATCAATAACAACGCACCGAGAAGAGCAGGAGAACCTAATACTTTTGTGCCTATTAATGAAGGTAGTGGTATGATGTGTTCTTGTTGTGGTGTTAATTGTAATTGCGGTATGATGCGCGGTGGTATGACTGGTGGTGCTAATAATATTAGAATATCAACTAACGAAACCACGTATGTTATAGATTTGTCAGATAAAGAAAGGTTTTATTATACCGCATTACCGTATGTTAATAATACCCATATCAGAATTTATCCAACAGAAGAAGGTAATATATCTATACACGAATTTTTAGATAATCTCAATAATAGAGATCCCGAATGGGATAATTATTATCAACGAACCATCGTTCCTACAATTATTAGTAAGATGCGTACAACAGACAGCACAGACACTTATTATAAATTAAGCGTGTTTAGAAGAAATATATCAGCGTGGGCAGATGTATTAGAAAATTATATAGATTTTGCTGCCGAAAGAGAAGGTGATTATCCTACTGCTCCTCCAACTCCGTATGAAAGTGATGAAGATGAAGATGAAGTTCAAAACCCATTACAAGGTGAAGGTATGAGTGGTGGTGTATCTATTCAATTCAATAACGGTTTAGTTGAGTTTAACACCTCTTCACCTAGTTCATTTTATAAAAGTATTAGAGCATATTATTTTAGGGAAAGACCAAATAGAAGACAACAATACCAACAAGCAGTACGAGATGCTCCTAATTTTGTTAGACAACAAGAAAAAAGTATTGTCCGTGATTTTCGGAATAATTGGAACGAATTTTTAGATGTTCTTAACGGAGATAGTGAGATAGAAAAAAGACGAATAGTAGGCACGACAGAATTAGATATTGGTGGTATTATAGACGCTGTAAATGATGGCAGTGTTTATACTGAAAGTGAAGGGGCGCTGAGTAGTGATGAAGAGGGTGCTGGTATGACTGGTGGTGTTGGTGAATTTGATATTGAACTTGGAAATCAAGTTGAACGCGCGTTGAGAGATGCGAAGCGCCGATGGGCGAAATCACCGAAATTATTTGAAAATCTTGAATACGAGAGAAGAATGTTTAATGCTAGGTATGGGCATCTAATGAGGCACATTCAAGTCCATACTGGCATGGGCGGTATGGATTTAAGATTGTTCCGCGCATTACTCAACTATTCAGAGTGGGTAAAGGGTTTAGAAATTCCTAATACTTCATATACGCCAGTTAGTAGGGGTGCTGGAAAAAAAGCGAAAAAAACTGGGAAATCTAAAAAGTAATTTGCCTGATGGAAACCCCAAGTGCCAACTGACGGCAGATGGTAGTTGAGTTTCCAGTATGCGTGGGAACTTTCAAAATATTGCTCGTTTTTTCGCTTTTTATTTGTCTTGACGAAGAGCAGAAAATTGAAAGTCCTTTTTTAACTTATTGTATATGATAATAAATTAAAATTCAAACATTCAAAATCCGAACAAAATTTAAGTGAACCGCAAAACACGCCCAAACAAAATAAAATTGAAATCTATTTTATCCATATAATAAGTAAGGAAAAAACAAAACAATGACACTAAACTTAAACCCAACCCGCGAACAATTTGAAGAAATGGTAAGAAATCACGACGCGGTAAAGCAACAAATGGCAGAAGCAAAAAAAAAAGTAATAATGCGCGAAACCCCCGAAGATGTGGAATGCTATACCCGTGTTATAGACAGAAGACGGTTCATACTGTCTGCTAATGGTGTATTACAAGGCAATTGTGTATCATCATCACTGCGTACATATTACAAAATGCGTAAGATCGGTGCTATAAGAGTTCGTGGAAAGAGATGCCGTGAGCGCGATGATGACAAAGAACAAGGAACTAATGACAACTGGCACTACTGGGTTGAAAACAAGGGCGTGTGCTTTGATGTATCGGGTGGATTACAACAAATTTATAAAAAAGATGATTATTATAGATTAATGGGTGTGAGTGACGCACAAGAAGCAGATTTAGGCGCATTCTTTTCAACCGAAATTAAAAACAAAATGAAATTAACCGAAGCGATGAAGTATCGTTTGAAAAACTGCTCTGACAAAGAGTTAGATGATTACTGTAAAATATATGAAGAAGACGACAAATTTTAAAATGTAATTTATAACTAAATAATCAGGGGTTTATAACCCTTTTTTTAATTGTGATGTTAGTATATATGTGGCATTTTAGTAGGACAAATATAGATGTTGCTGGTAATACAGTAGAAAGTCATTATCAGAAAGATTTAGCGGGAAACTGGGTGTTAGTGGGAGCAGTAGTCCATCCATTCTTACGAGGCGCTACTGAATTTAAGAGGCATATTGATGAAAATAGGAAGCGTAAGCGCAGTGAGTAATTATTAATAAATTAAAAGGGTATAAAGATATTATCTTAATATATTGTATAGATAAACAAAATGGAAAAGACAATAGAAGAACTAAAAGTTTTAGCAGACAAATATGTTAAACAGCAGGAACGGGCAAAAGAATATCAGCGCAAAAACCCCGATAAAGTGAATGATAAGGTTAAGAAATATTACAAAAAATTGAAGGAAGAAAATGCCGATAAATACCAGCAAATATTAGACAGCAAAAAGCAGTATTACCGCGACGTTGTGAAACCACGTTTATTGGAAAAAAAAGCACAAAAAACTGCGAATTCCATCGCAATTTAGGGGGTATTTTGTTAAGTTTAGGAATAAAATTAACAAAAAATTGAACGTCTTTTTTAGGAATTAAAACTACGCTAATTATCTTAACAAATTATAAGTAGAACCGAATTTAGGCGTATTCAAAATAAAATTGAAATCAAATTTATCTTTACAATTTATTAATAAAAAAAAGGATTTAAAAACAATATCTTTATATATTGTATAAGATAGAAATGACTACTCAACCACTACCACTCGGATTAGAAAAAAAGGCATCGGTATTAGACGGCATCGTGCTGTTTGAAAAAATAAATGAAAAGCGACTAAAAGCGCTAATAAAAAGCGACAAAATATTAATGAACTGGGACTGGGACAATTATTCCAACGAAAAAGAACAATTAACCGCATATCTAAAAAAATACAATAAAAAACAAGGCGGGATTGAAGTCAAATACATTAAACCCAAGCACAAATGGGGCAGATCATTTCCAGCAAAATCACTGGGATTATCATCCATCCGCCGAGAGGTCAGAAACACGCTAATATGCGACGATTATTACGACTTTGATATAAAAAATGCGCAACCCAACGTTATACGCAACCTGTGCGAAACAAATAATATTCCATGCCCGATTATTAAACGCTACTGCCTTGAACGGGACGAAGTTTTAAAAAAAGTAATGGAGCATTACAGCGTAGACAGGGACAAAGCAAAAGAATTGTTTATCCGAATGTGCTTCTACGGGACATTCTACGGATGGGCGCAAGATAATACAATAGAAAAACCAGCAACCGAATTTATCATATTATTTGAACGAGAACTCCAAGATATAGCATCCAAAATAAAAGCAGACAAAAACAACGCGGGATTATATGAAACCGCACGAAAAAAGAAACAAGAAAAAGGCGAAACAACAGAAAAAAAAGCGATGGGGTCATTCTTCGGATTATACAACCAAGAATATGAAACCCGAATTGTAGAAACGGTAATGTGCTACTTGATTAATAATACCACGCTGATGAAACTGGATGGGATAGATAAACCAGCAGGAACATACGAATACGACGGCATCAAATTATTAAAAGAAAATGTGGATAAATACGAAGGCGGTAAAGAAGCGGTTTTAAAATTATTAATTGAAAAAACCGAAGAATTAACCCGATTCAAACTGGACTGGGATATAAAAGAAATTGAACCCATGATTGATATTACAAATGAACTGGAACTGGTTGAAGAAGAAGCACTGCCGAATATAAATCTAACAGCAATAACAAGCGATATATGGGAAAAGATAAATAGAGCAGATGTCGGGATTGCTGAAACAATAATGGAATTATACCCGAAACATTTTATATACTCGGTGGAAAAAAGCGATGGAACAAAGGGCGACTGGTTCGGGTGGAACGGATCGCGCTGGGAAAAATCAGACGCACCGCTACGCAAAGCATTAATGTACGATATTGATAAACACTGGAACGGATTATTAGAACCCTTTACAGAATTATACAAATATTATAAACCAAAGGAAGATGAAGGAGAAGAAACCGATTACGACTTTAAAATATGGAAAGCGTGTAAAGATAAAGTGGATGGTGTGGTGTGGCGATTAAGAACCAGCGCAGGAATACAAGCGGTAGTCACGGTAGCAAAAACCTTGATGGCGGATTATTTATTAGAATTTGATATAAATGAAGATTTGTTCGGATGCGAAAATGGAGTGATAGATATTCAAAATGAAATTTTTAGACCATACAAATTTGACGATTATATGACATGGTCGTGCGGATACGATTACAAATGCTTTATAAAAGATTTTAAAATAATGGATAAAGATGGAGATGAAAGATTAATAACCGAAGATGATATAAACGAAGACGACCACGCGGTGCTGGACGATATAGCGGATATATACCAGCAAATTATACCCGATGAAACGGTGCGAGATTATTTCTTCAAAATAATATCCACAGGAATGAGCGGACGCGCGATAGAGAAATTCTTTGTATTTAACGGCGGTGGAAGAAACGGTAAGGGTTTAACCAACGAATTTTTAGAAAAAGTGCTGGGCGATTACTTTATAGTGGTCAACCCAATAGTATACTCAGAAGATAATAAAAAGAAGACATCATCGGGCGCTAATCCTGAGGTGGCGAATATGGATAAGAAAAGATATATAGTATCCAAAGAACCCGATAAGAATAATCCATTTAACAACAACGTTATAAAAGATTTCACGGGTGGCGGACAAACAAAGGGCAGAGTGCTTTACAGTAGCAAGACGAAAGTATTACTACACGGCACATTTGTAGTGGAATGTAATAATAAACCCGATTTTAGTGAAAATCCAACCGAAGCGGATAGTGAAAGAATAGATGACATACTATTTCCAGCATTCTTTACAGCACAGGAAGATTTGTGGGACGAAAAAACGGGAGAAACCAATCACATATTCAGATTAGACCCCGACCTAAAACCGCGATTGAAAAAATCAACGGCACACCACAACGCCATGTTGAATGTATTACTGCTACACTTATTAATATTGAAAAAGGACAAATATAATATAGCAAATTTTAGACCGCAAAGTGTAGCGGAGCGATCACTAGCATACTTACAAAAATCATACGATATTAACAACATATTCACGCGCTTATTTGAAAAGCGAAATGAAGCAAATAAAGATAAATATAAAAACAGCAAGGGACAATTATCCGATAAAGATTGGTCTTTAAACAAAATAGCGATGGAGATTAAAAAGTCAAATGATTTCTTTGAACTGCCGAAAAAGAAACAGAAGGAATGGAAGGAAAAGGATAAAATAGAGGGGTTCTTCCGCAAGAATAATGTATTTAAGAAGAGCGTTTATACTGACACCCACGACCACACTCAAAGATTAGAAGGATGGCGATTAATACCCGAAGAAGAAGATGCCGACGAAGAATAAAAACGGTAAGTGCCAAGTGCCAAATTTGTTTATACAATATGTAATGATAAATAACTTTTTTTTATACTTTTTGTAAGGATAATATGGTAGTTGATAAAAGGGGGTCTATTATCTTATACAATTAGTAAGGAACTGCGAATTTTGCGAAAAAACGAACAACTATCAGAAAGTTCCCGCGTATACTGGAAAGTCATCTACCAACTTCCGTCAGTTGGTAGTTGGGTTTTTACTGGGGGGTTTTACTTTCTAAAAAATTTTAGTTTTTTCGCATTTTTCGCAAATCCATACCCGTTGTATAGGAGAAAATATCAAGTGCCGAAAGACCAAGTGCCGTCGTTTTATCTTATACCCGTAGTATAAAATAAAATTGAAATAAAAAATAACTTAAAGACAATACTATACAATATATAAGGAGAAATGACTGAAATTATTATCGGCGACTTTTCAAATAAACAACATACTAATGCTGTTATTAAATTAGCATTACAACACGACTTCTATACAGACCAAATATGGAATATGGTACTACGCAAGGTGTCTCCAACAATGAGAAATAATCTCTTAAACGCAGGAGTAAGTAGGAGTAAGATACTAAAAATGGAGAAAGAGGCATTTGAAATGTATGAAGGTTTTAACTGGGAATTCCGATTACTGATGAAAGACGACAAAGTAATAGGGTTCTCATTTTGGGATTATCCCAAGAAAGAAGGAAAAGGGGTATGTTTGGAGTTCCTACTAATTGATAATGCCGAACGAAACAACAAATATGGCACGTTGCTGATGGACGACTTTATTAAGTGGGCAGATGCTAATAGACCTGAAATAAAAATACAATTCAAGAACTCACCGATGCTACGCGCATTCTATACTAAATATGGTTTTAGCGGAGTTGATAGTGAAGACGGTTCTTTGACCACATGGTATAGAAATTAAAAACGGTAATTAGCAATCAGCAATTCCTTGCGGTTTATACCGCTTTTGTTATTAGGTGTATGCCCCCATGAAGTATAAACGATATGAGGTTTAATATAAAACTTACTGAATAATGTTCTGATGCGTTTGCTGTCATTAATCGTCATCAGGAACTTGCCTTTTATCTTTGACAGGACGCGCTCCAATCTTTCAAAATCAAAATCCATATCTTCGGCATATCCAAATGTTTTACTGGTATTCTCGTAAGGCGGGTCTAAAAAGAAGAATGTATCTTTGCTGTCAAATTTATCCACGACTTTTTCATAGTCCTGATTCAGAATAGTAGTGCCTTCTAACATCTCTTTGATGCGGGGCAACTTTCTCTCTACCACAGTTTTCATATTGAATTCACTTCTATAAATATTTTTAGGTTCATCTGCTATTTTGCCTTGAAACCCTGATGATGTGCCTATTTTTGCTTTTATAAAACGGTCTGTCACTGAATTGCCCAGTTTTTTGAATATTTTTTTGAGTTGAGGCACACTTACTTTTTCTTGTAATCTATATTTAGATATATCGGTAGGTGCTTGTTTCATTAGAATAAACCGATCGTAAGTATTTTTATCCAAATCATTCAATATATTCTGCTCTGCTTTTTCTTTGTTGAAAAAGATGGAAGCACTACCCGCAAATAACTCTACATATATTTTGTGAGGTGGTATTAGAGGAATAATTTTATCTCTCAAATAAAACTTATTACCTTGACGACCGAAGATAGGTTGTAATGCTCCGCCTTCAAGTTCTATAATAAATTTGTCGTCTAAATCTTCGTACATATATTATTAATAGATATTATTAAAATTCACCATCAAAATTAAATTCATTTCCAACGATTTCTCTATTAGCAAGAGCATATTCACTTACCCGACTTTCAAAGAAATTCGTCTTACTTTCAATACTTATTTTTTCCATGAAGTTGAATGGATTTTTAGCAGTAGGATATATCTTTTCTACTCCTAATTGAACTGCTAATCTATTTGCTACAAATTGTATGTATTCAGTCATTAATGCTGAATTCATACCTATTAAACGACAAGGTAATGCTTCTGTCACAAAATCGGTTTCAATATCAACTGCTTCTTTTATAATATTTGTTATAATAGTGGATGCGTGTCTTATTTTAGGCAAATGTTTGTATAATTTGACAGCAAACTCGGCATGGAGTGCCTCATCTCTACTAATCAACTCGTTTGAAAAAGTAAGACCACGCAATATATTTCTCTGCTTTAACCAAAATAACGCACAGAAATTTCCACTAAAATGAATTGCCTCAACACAAGCAAAGGCAATTAACCGCACTTGAAATGGAGCGTTTGAATTAATATATTTCATACACCAATCCGCTTTTTGTTTTATAACAGGCATTTCTCTGATACTATTAAACAACTGATCTTTTTCATCTTTGTCTTTGATATAAGCGTCAATAATGTTATTATAAACTTCTTGATGAATTCCCTCCATCGCTATTTGAAACCCATAGAATAATCGCGCTTCACCTATTTTCACATCATTATAAAATCGTAGAGCAAGGTTCTCGTTAATGACGCCATCAGCACCCGCAAAAAAAGCAAGGACGTGTTTAATAAACCACCGTTCTTTCTCTTCTAAATTATTCCATTCGGCAATATCCTTTGATAATTCAATCTCTTCGGCAACCCAAAATGAAGCAACCGCTCGTTTATACATGTCAAAAATATCAGGATATTTAATAGGTAGTATAGTGAACCTGCTAGTATCTTCGGTTAAAATATCGCTCATTTTATATACAAATACAAAATAAAATCTAAATTTATACTATAATGCCTATTCCGATTAATTTAGAGTTATACAATATTGTGAAGAAAGAAGCAGATAGGATATACAGCAAACCAAGTGCTTACAAATCAGGTTATATAGTCAAAGAATACAAGAAACGTGGAGGGCAATACAAAGACGATAAACAACCGCGCAATTTGAAACGATGGTTCAAAGAAGAATGGAAAGATATAGGTGGAAAAGAATATCCAGTTTATAGACCAACAAAAAGAATAACAAAAGATACACCATTAACAGCATCAGAAATAGACCCAGTCCAAGCAGTCAAGCAAATTGCTTTAAAACAAAAGATACGCGGTAATCAAAATCTACCGAAATTTGAAGGAGGAGCAGATGAACCATCAACACCGCCTAGAAGAAGGCAACGTGATGAAGCAACCCCGCCTCAACGACGACGAAGAAGAATAGACATACCACCCACAACACTAATAGCACCACCATTATTTCAAGGTATTCCTGATGCGCCAAATCAAGCACCATTCCAAATTCCTAATATACCAATGCCTACTACTATATTCACAAATATGGTTCAAAATCCTCCAATAGCATTTCCACAATTTCAATTAGTTCTTCCCAACCAAGATGTATTTAACCAACCTCAATTAATAAGTGATTTATTAGGATTACCAAGTCCCCGAAGTGTTGCTGACCTACACTTCACAGGAGAAGGAAGGAAACCCGATGAATTCAAAAAATCCATTCAACACGTCTTTGACTTATTAGCAATAAGAGGCAAATTCAACATCATCGGATCAGCGTCCAACCAAGACATTCTTTATTACAGTGATTTTGACCTATCCACGTTTGAAAAAGTTTCCTTACAAAGTATAAAGAAAATCTTTCAAAATAAATTCAAAGAAGCGCTCAAAGACCCTGCCATTTTTATAACGGATTTCAAATGTGGTGAAATAGATGGAGAACCTGTACGGTGGAATAAGAACAATATTAAAACGGGAAGACAAATCGTTGATGGTAAGGAAATCACGCTGGAAGAATGTCTTTTAATGCCTTCCACAATCAAGATGGATATTGTTGCTTTAATAGATGGTGATTTTGTTGAATTCAGTGATAATTATTATCTGTCGGTTAATGGTATCAAAAATTATAGTGGTGAGGAAGTATCCAAGAATGTTCTTTTGAAAGAACTGGAAAAGTCCGCAAAAGAATACTACGATGAACCTAATTATTTCAAATATTTAAAAAGAGTGTTCTCTATCAAGACGATGAAGAACCAATCCACGAAGAAACTAATTGATTTTTTCAACTCACAAGTGGGTCTTTTAAACAAATCAAAGACAGATTTAGAAACTTTGATTTTAGTGTTAGAGAACAAGTTTAGAAAAGTGAAACTGGAAGATGTGTGTAATAATATTCAGATAATCAAACAAAATATAGGTGGTATAAGTGAAGTGGAGTTCAAATCCACTTTATACAAAGATTTAGATAAAATCTGCTCTTATAAAAATCCAACCAGTATTATTAAAAATCTAAAAAAAGTCATCAACTATATAAAACGAAAAGTGAATGAAACAACATTAGAATTTATCAAGAAAAATAAAATCTAAATAGATTAATATAGATGAATTTTGAAAATATAGGCAACCCAATTGCTTTGCTGGTGAATACCAAAGATAAAAAGAAGAATAAAGTTTTAAGCATTACTGATAATCCGAAAGATTGTGTCAATTCATTTTCAGAGTTTCAAATACAAAATGATTACGAGCATTTCCAACAAATTCCTAATAAAAACACCGAGAGAAATATCCTGTATATCACTGGCAGTTCGGGATCGGGCAAATCTTATTATACTTCACAATACATTAAAGAATACAAAAAGATATATCCAAAGCGGGATATATACCTCTTTTCAAGTGTCGGTGATGACGCCCAGTTAGATAAACTCAAAGTCAAGCGCATCAAATTGAATAATGAACTTTTAAACGAAACCCTGACAGCACAGGACTTTAAAGATTGTCTTGTTATTTTTGATGATACAGATGCTATTAACAGCAAACCTCTTAAAAATAAAGTCAATCAAATTCTTGATAGTATCCTACAAACAGGCAGACATTATAATGTTAGTTGTATTCTGACTTTTCATACTGCCACTGGCGGTCGTGATACAAAGATGATTTTGAACGAAGCACATTCTATTACCATCTTTCCTCACAATATAGGCGGTAGGTCATCAAAATATTTGCTTGATGGATATTTAGGTTTAGATAAAGATGAAATCAAAGA
>Ga0114980_10002784_pt1 | contig 12193 bp, 31 predicted proteins | sample S_140806_EF_Meta_FD_87018 | JGI IMG/M metagenome (GOLD analysis project Ga0114980, IMG submission 87018) | Freshwater microbial communities from Lake Simoncouche, Canada to study carbon cycling - S_140806_EF_MetaG | ecosystem: Environmental > Aquatic > Freshwater > Lake | place: Lake...
AATTTACCATTTTTGTTGTAACACAATAAGTCTGGCACACCAGCTGAGGCCCAAGACTCAAGCCTTGTGAACGAAATTCCTGAAATATTTTTCTTAACTTCTTGCCAAAATTTTGACTCTGGTTTCATTAAGAATTTAACGTAAGGTGTGCATTACCCAACACGATCAGTTATCTTACCCATATGCCATTGAGTTGGCTCAACAGTAATGATTAATCTATGAGATTCTCTTTCTCCAATAATCTTATTTTGCATTAATTGAATACCACAAACGTCAAATGTTTCTCCGTTTGGCATATAGACTTGGACTCTTGCGTTGTTGGCAACTTCAGAGTTAGTCATAAATTTATTTATTACCTGTCTTAAATATCTTCCTTGCATCTCTATTCCTTTTATTGCCTGGGGCCCAGTATCTGGATAAATCCTCGTAAGCCGACCCCAGTAATTATATTATGGAGTAATATATATTTGATCTTTACAATAAATTACGTTAATTGTCTAGGGTATGGGTCTTCCAAAGAAATTAACAGAAATGCAAATGAAATTCGCTCATGAATTAGTTACAAATGAGGGAAGGATGAATGGAACAGAAGCGGCAGTTGCTGCTGGGTATTCACAAGATAGAGCATCAGTTACTGCTTCAGAATTACAGAACCCAAAATTATATCCATTAGTTGTTCAATACATTGGAGAGTTAAGAGCTGAGAATCAAAAGAAATATGACGTTACTTTTGAAAGTCATATAACAGAATTAGGTAAAATTAAAAATGAAGCTTTAAAGAATAAAGCCTGGAGTGCCGCAGTTAATGCCGAAGTTGCTAGAGGTAAGGCTGCTGGATTATACATTGAACAAAAGATTATTAGAACCGGTAAATTAGATGATTTATCTGAGGAGGAATTAGATAGAAGACTTGCAGAAGTACTAGATCAATACTCTCCAATCCTTGAAGGTGTTGAAGTTGAGGAACTAAAGTCCGACGTTAAACAAAAACAAACTGATATAAGAATCGGTAAACCTCAACAGCCTACAAAGAAAGAAAAGATTTTAGTAGACTATTCTTCGTCTTCGTCTTCATCATCCGACCAATCTTCTGGTCCATCTTCTGATGAATCACATTCACATTGATTATCTTCTAGATCATTAACTTTATCTCTAAGTACGTCTAGATCTTCTTGAATTCTATCCATTATGTCTTGGATAGTGTCTTGTTTTTTCTTGCCCATATCTTCTCCATAGTTGTTACATTAGATAGCGGAATTACAGTTCGATCTCCGAAGTTAATTTCGCCAAGATCGTTTATCTCATAGGAAGAAAATATCCATAAATATTTTTGAGTTTTTTTAAAAATAAAACCAATTGAAATACAATGACTTACAGATAATTTATCAAATTCTACATCTGAAGCCCAACCAGAATCACTACAAATATCTTCCCAAGATATTTTATACAGATCATAATTGAAATTATTCATGTAAATCAATGTATTTTATTTTAAAGATTGTTTACAGAGTTTTGTGGTGCTTGTGGAGTTCTTGTGGTACTCCATGTGGGGCTTTTAAAAACAACAATAGTCATATAAATCAATGACTTAATCTATTTTGTGGTGTTATAAGAGAATATTTTTAGGGTTTGTAAAAATAAAAAAATTTTTTTTCAAAAGTAAAAGTACCACAAATTTTATAGGATATCGTCTATTATTGTTCTATAGCAACATTTTTAGATGATTTTGGCCGTTTTTCAAAAGTACCACAAACAGCCAAAATAGCCCCTCAAAAAGCACCACAAATTCTCCACACGACACCACAAACAGCCAATATTGCGGGTCATTTTTTTTCAAAAGCACCACAAAAATAATTAGTTCGTAATACTGTCCTAATAAAGCTATATTTTTAGCCCCTCAAATAAACAGCCAAAATAGCGGATAATTATACTGTTGCATAAATATCACACTTTTGTCTATTGTAAATTGGCAATACCTTCTTCAATAGCCTCTTCAAGATGATCTGCGTAGGATTCAAGTTCCCCTGGCTCTGATACATCTGCCTTCTTTTTTGCTTCCTCAATGAATATATCTCTCATTTGAGCACCATTTAGCATGGCATCAGCATCATCATAGGCTTGTGTATAATTGCCGGATTTCCAGTCATCCATCATCTTCTCGCATAGTTGTTCTAGTGTCATATCTTTCTCCTTTGTTAGTTAAATCTAATTGACTCTGGTCCTTGACCATTCATAACTTCTTCTATCTTACCTCTTAAATGATCTCTAACTTCTGTCAAATCTTTATTTCTATTCTTCTCAATGAATTTAATAAATGCTTCTGCTTCATGCCACAATATTACAAAGAATATTGCATAGCTTTCAACAGGATCAGAAAATCCATTTCTTGACATTCTTACTTGAGTCTTTCTAATGAATTTATAAATATCATCTTGAATACCTATAAAATCTACATTTCTATCTTTTACTATATTCTTGCCCATATTGTCTCCATTTTTTTCATTACGTAAACTTTCTTAGTTTTATATTGTTTTATTAATGATTTTTTAACATCTTCAGCTTCCTTAATTGCTTCATTAATAGTCTTAACTTTAGTATTAAATTTCATTTTACCAAATATATTTTTACCATTTTTATTTACTCTATAAGTGTAAAAAGAAACTTTATTGGGTGCGTTATATTTATAGTCTAACATTATACATGTCTCCCAAATGTTTTGTTAAAAGGTACTACGTTATCTTTATATTCAGTTTCAATATCCTCACATATTAAATCATAAGGATCATCTTTTGATATACGACAAACAGTTCCAACATATTTAATTTTAATATCAGGACTGTCTATATCAACAACTTCAGTTTCACATTCATCAAACTTTTCATTTGTTAAATGTTTACCTATGTCTTCGTATTTGATTCCGCCATCAGTTAAAAATACATTGAAGGCTTCATCTTCATTATCTGCTTTAACATATTGTTCAACAGTCATTATGTACTCTTGTTTAACAACATATATTTTTTTATCTTCATCCTCTGGTCTAAAGATAAATGGTGTTTTTGTCATATATTTTCCTTTCTATATGAAACTTTATTATATGTGGGATATTATGTCAAGCCTTGTTTTTATAATATTGATCTACTCTTTTTAAGAATTCATGTTGATAATTAACAAACTCTTGTCCTTCTACTTCAAAACGCTGGAAAAGATTGTCTTTTGTACACATTAGGACAACACCTCTGTCTATTTTAGTACCATATACAGTGTTATGACCCATTGCATACGCTCCTAATTGTAGGAAATAGTCAGTAATCCACTCCTTTCTTTTTGGCTTGTTGCTTTGTTTAAAGTCTATTATACTCTCCGACCCATTAAAAATACCTGCTAAATCAGTAGCCCCTGCATACAACCCTGGATAATGAATAGTAACTTCTGATCCCCATATTTCAGTTAAATCTTTTAAACCATTATCAATGATTTGTTGTGCCATTGTATGAGCATTCTGACCTATGTCAGTTAAATCTAAATGATTCTGACCAGCAATATAGCTTTCTAATATCTTGTGCATTGCTGTGCCACGTTCAGCTGCTTGGTCCTTGGTCCTTGTCGCTTCATCCGCACCTACTCGAGTCTTCCATGCTTCTAGCGCTAATCTTTTTTCATCACTTTGTGTCGCCTGGAGAATGGTAGTAACTGATGGCAGCTTCTCTGTCCCTAGTTCGTAATGCCTCTCATTAAGAATCAAGGACCTTGAACTTGTTGGATAAATAAATCTTTTATTCCACTTCATCTACACATCCAGACAATCAGAACAACTAACGATAATAATAAAATTAGTAATGCAAAACATGCTATAGCGTATGTCATTTTTTTTTCTCCTCTTTAGTTTTAACTGCTGACCAGTCTATCTGATCAAAATTTTCTCTATATGTTTTATCAGGGATACGAGACTTACCATCCCATCCCTTACCCCAATCACTTCTTCTCTTCTTCATTTTTCTTTTCCTCCTTATATTTTTCATAAGCTTCAATTTTAGCTGGAACAGTTATAGCAGTTCCTGCAGTTATCTTAAACCCTGCGATTGTAAATAACTCAGGACCCAAACAACCTGCTAATGTTAATAACAATATTACTAATAGTATCTGCATAAAATCAATTCATTAAGTTTAAAATTATTATTGTAGCAATTAAGTTTATTATTAGTATTTCCACTATATCATCTCCTGTTGATTAATTTTTTTCTTAGCTTGTCTATATATTTTTTGTCTATCTCTAATAAAGACTTTATTTCTAACATAACGATTTTTATTAGCATTTTTTGTTTTTATCTTTATTTCTTTATGACGAGTTTTGTCAAACATTTTTATAAAGAATCTTAATTTGTTTTTAAACTCACGAAAAGCTTGCCTATGTTTTTTATGATATGGAATAATAACATCTTCTATAAATCTTCCAAATTTAAATTTTTTACCATGACAAGTAAAATAAGATAATTTATTTTTTATATTTTTATCTGGATATTTCATTCCAGTTAAATCAAGCATTTTACTCGTGGGTGTATCACATTGATTATTTAAATAATTAGGATCTTCTATCTCCCAAGCTTTAAAAGCTTCGAACATATCTCTAACATTTATATTGTATGGTTTCATTAATTCCAATGGTTTTATTCTTCCATTACTATTAATAATTAATCTAATTTGATTTTCTGTAAACTTTGAGGCTTGATTGTAAAACGGTAGATATCTTCTAACTATTATTCTTTCATAATGCTGACGAATTGTATCAAACTCAAACATTTTAAGAGGTTTAGAAAATCTAACATAATTAAATTTTTTAACTCCATTTCTTTTACTTTTACTTTTGCCTTTTGTTCCAGTCCAATAATGTTCATAGATCCTTGCAATAGAGTTCTTTGTTTGACCAACATAGACTAAGGTCCTTGGTCCTTGTTTAATAAAATCTGGTCCATGATCCATGACAAATGAGCCATTCTTATCTTCAACATATTGTCCATTAACTCTATTGTATCTTGGTGTAGTTTCATCAATCTGGAATAAGAAATAAAGAAAAGGACGACCATCAGTTAAATCAACTGTCATTTTTTTAACATCCATTAATTTATTTAAATTAATAATCATTTTCTTTTAACTCTGTTGTTATTAGATCTTTCCATATCAGACCATCTACACTGTATTGTGATCTTACCTGTATCAGCCCAGATAACTATGTCATGACCATAAGGCTTCGTGTGAACCCAATATTGTTTATAAGTTGGTAAACTTATTATAGAATCTAATTGTTTAAGCATTTGTTAATTTTAATGTTTGATAGTGAATATCTTCAACTTGTTTCATTACATGTTTAGAATGAGGATATGGATCATTCGCTCTGTACCAATGATAAATATAAATTCCATTACATACTCTAAACTCATAACCTGCATTAACGATTGCAGCCTGGAGTAAATTATCACAACGTAACTGATTACCTGTTTCAGTAAATCCACCTAGCTTTTTCATTGTGCCAATATGTACTGCAAAGAATGTCCCTGAGAAATGTCCGGGAGCCTTGATTGGTGTTGTCTGACCATAATATTTATCTGAAAGATACTTGCCTACTCTTCTGTGATAGGCATAGTCATGGTTATTAGGATCAATACCTAAGACCATTTGCTCTTCAGTTGCCATTCTATTTATTCTAGCAGTTAGTCCTCTCATATTAGGATTATCATCAATTGCTTTCTGCATTTGTTGATACCAAGTTCCTGTAGTAAACATTGCATCATGATCAATGATTGCTAACCAATCATTATCACTATGTTGTGTTAGTGCTTGGTTATAACCAGAACCAATACACTTGCCTCTAGGCGACCAAGTAATGTGCGTCCAAATCATTCTGTATCTCTATAATTATACTGTCTTCTGTCTTTGTTGTGCTTCTAAGATCTAATATCTTTATATTAGAACTAAACTTATTTGCTTCTTTTAACAATTCATTTAAATTAAAATCTCCAAGTACATCTTCTATAATTAGTTTACCATTTTTATTAAGCTTTTTAAAATAATGATTAATAAATATCTTTTGTGATTCTAATGTATGAGGACCATCATCAATGATGACATCAAACAATGGAAGATGAGAAGTTAATTCTTTTCTATAAGCATCCTGGATGATTGTTTTTATTCTTGGATAGACATCTAATCTATTACCAATTAAATCAGAGTTATCTATTCCATATACGATTGAATTCTTAAAGTATTCATTCCACAAAACTAAACTAGACCCATTCTTGATTCCAATCTCAAGTATATTTAATTTCTTATCTTTTATATTATAAAAAATTTGATCGTAGTATGATGTACAATACCTATGTCTTGATTCTTTATCTGTTTTATATTGATTGATGTAATCATTATTAGTTATTATTTCTATTAATGTCATATCAGTTTATCTTTCCATGTTGTGGGCGTCTTATCGTTTATAATTTCTAAATTCAAATGATAGTTGAAGGGCCTTGGTCCTTGTTTCTTGATATATTGATATGTTTTATTGATTCCTTCTTTAAGAGTCGTTGTTGTTTTATACTGAAGTAATGATCTTGCTTTATCTGATGAACATACAGCATGCTTTACTTCCTGTGGTCTATCTTTCATATAGATAAATGGCTCATTGAATCCTGTAACATTAGCGCAGATCTCAGCAACTTCTTTAATGCTAACGAACTCTTCATCAGGGCCAATATTAATTACATGTCCAACAACTTCTTTATCATCTAACATTTTAATTAAACAACTAATACAATCATCTACATAACTAAAACATCGAGTCTGTTTGCCATCACCATAAATAATTGGTGGTTTATTTTGCATCATTCTATTTAAGAATATAGATACAACATTCCTAAATGGATCATCATATTTTTGTTTAGGACCAATGATGTTATGCGGAACTGCAATAACCCATTCAACACCATGAGTATCGCATAATGTCTTTAACATCTCTTCTCCTGCAACTTTAGATATACCATATGGGTCTTGCGGTTTTGGTTTCATAATTTCTGTAAATGGAGTTTGTTGATGCCCGTACCTTGCCATAGATGAACAATAAATAATTCGTTTTACTTTATTTTGTATTGCAGCGGTAATAACTGAAACACTTGCTAATAAATTATTTTTAGTAATGATGTGTGGAGAGAATACGGAAAGACCTTCATGAGGTGTCGCTGCGCAATGATATACAACATCAATACCTTTAGTTGCAATCAACATTGATTCTAAATCACAACAGTCTTCTGGATATAATTTTTCTAATGGTAGATAAGAACAGTTATTATATTCTCCACCTATAAAATTATCTACACCATAAACATCATGGTTTAACTTAATAAGATGTTCAGCAATGTGAGATCCTAAGAATCCACCAACACCAGTAACTAAAACTTTCATTATTTATAGTTATTAAAAATAATCATTATAACAATAACAATCATTAGTATTGCTACTACTTGAGTAAATGCGTCCATTATTTTTTTTTCCTTGTAGATTTTTTAGATTTACCTTGCCAATCCCATTTCTTATGATAGGCCTTTAATAGTTTTGATATTGCTTTTTTGTAATTAGTAAAAGTCATCTTGTTTTCATCTCCTGTTTATGTTTTTTTAATAGTTGTTCCATTTCCTTTTCCCATTTAGCATTCTTCATTTTTAATCTATGGTTTTCTCTTGTTAGATCAAAAATGTTTTTTTCTAAATCATTAGGACCTTTGTCTTTCATGTTCATTAGTTTACCCCTTTTCCTTCTTCTAGTTTTTTTATAACTTCTTCTGTTATCTCAACTTCACCTTTTTCATTACAATAATTACAATTTAATAATGTTTTTTTTCTATTATCATAATCAAAAACAGAATAGTATTTTGTGCCACTACATTTGGGACAAACTAAAGTATTGGTCATTGTACCATCCTTGAATAGTTAAGATATTTTTCTATTTTCTTACCATCCAAAGAAATTTCACCTCTATTATCACAGTACTTACAATCTCTGTGAACTGGTTCTTTTTCTCCTTGAAGTTTAACAGTTATATAACCATTACCATTACACTTTGGACATATTGCTCTTCCTATCATTTGTACTCCATATTTGTATATTGTTTATTTTTTCTTTCGTAGTTCCAAACTATTCCTAATTTATTTAATCTTTTTAAATTCATTAGTTTTTTAACTTTCTCATGTACATACCCTGGATCAAATCCGGCATTTCTACATACCTCATGAAAACTTCTTGGCTTATCTCTAAACCAAAATTTTGCATCTTGTTTATCATCAGTAGTATACATTTGATTTTTAAAATCAGATAATGCATCATACAAAGCTTGGCAAAGAACTGCTCTCCATAACTTTTGTTCTGGAATAAGATCTCTTTCTTCCGGAAACATATTTAAATTACTTTGATAATTTGCCATTTAGTTGCTTCGCTTTCTCGTTAACTAAAATATTAACTGTTTGAGATCTGCTAATAACTGTATTAGGCACCATTACTCTACGTATTTTATCTATTTTTAAATAAGTATCTTTAGATAAAGATACATTTTTATATTTACTTATATCGGTCATTTCTTACCTTTCTATTATTTGTTTAATATGAAATATTATCCCATATTATTACAGATGTCAACTACTGTTTTCTCCCCTGACCTTTATATTCTTTTCTACTATTACGTTTATTTGGTCTCTTAGAATGACGTCCTGGTCTTTTCTTATTGGTTTGTTCTATGAACTTACCGTTTCCTAAATTAACCTTTCGTGCCATATAACTGTTTTTTTCCTTTCCTTGTTGTTGGTAAATATTTAATTACTCCATTGACATATTGTTCTACTTCATCACCACAAGTTACACACTTGTAAATATTTTCTTCAATTGAAACAAGGGGTGTTATCTCTTTACAGTATGGACAAACACCATGAACTATTAATGTTGATAAACTAAAATCTTTGTATTTCATTACATTGATGAGTATACTATTTTACCATTATCATTGTAACTATTTTTTTGAAAATTCATTTTTTCTTATTTTAGTCGCTGAAATTTCCTGTATTTCTTTTGGTAATACAATTTCTTCTATTTTATATCCAACGTCTCTACCATAACAAATATTTGTTATATTCGCAACTTTGATAATTTCAAATTTATCTTTATAATCTTTAAGTTTTTCTTCAATGCGTTTTTTAATTTCATTAAATTCAAATGGATTGTTTTCTGAAGTAGGCATAGTCCTAACCATAATTTGAACCTGCCCTGTTTTTTTTAATATTTCTTTAAATAAAGCAATATGACCATCATGAAAAGGTTGCCAGCGTCCTAACATTTGTGCAGTTGGTTTAGTATAATCCATTAAAATATTTTACCTTTTTGCCATTCCCATAAATGAGTAGATGATTTTATTCTATTATATATTTCATAATCCAATTGTAAATATTTCATAACTTCTTTCTTATCAAAAAATACATTTTTTTCAGAACCACTATTTAATTTAACAGTGGTGTTAAAATGAATTTTTAAAAATAAATCTAAATCATTAATATCAATATACCAATCAATATCCGTATTTGCTAAGTATAAAACTTGTGAAACTGTATGATTAACATTTCCATATATTCTAGTATTTGAATTTACATAAGAAACAAATAATTTTTCTAAATTTATATCTTCAATAGATATTTTATGTCTTTTTAAATCATAATTTAATCCAGAAATAAATCTTTCATAAGGATCTCTTATTACTGTCCATTTAATTTTATCTATAGATTTATTAATAACTAATTTAGGTTTATATTTTTCAATACATTTTAAAACGCTAGTGCAAGCATTTTTATGAATTAATAAATATTGAAATTTTTCTGTTTCAAAAAATTCAATGTTTTGAAAGTACATTTTGTATTTCCTGTATAATATTATTATAATTAAAATTAGTTATTTCAAAATCAACTTTTTTAGGTTTTTCAAAAATTTTATTTGTATTTTCAAATCTTCCTTTATTAATTGTATTCATCCAAATCTTCATATTATAAAAAGATCTATAAGATTCAAACGGGCATACAAAATCTACCACTACATGATTAATTGCAAGATCACACATAGTCATCATTCTATTTGCTTGTCGCTTTCTACCATTTTCTGTAAAATCCCAATCTTCAAATAACTTTCTAATATCATCAGCATTAAAGTGAGGTATTTTTTTATTTTCAACTAATTTTTTAGCAAATGTAGTTTTGCCAGATCCTGGTAATCCAAATATTAAAATTTTATAACGCATATTCAATCAAACCCGTAATGATATATTTATTTTGTAATGGAGAATTTCCTCTATGAACATGTGTATAATTAGCCGGCCAAAGAATAAATTTTCCTTGAATATGATTTATTTTTAATTTTTGCATTACATTACTGTGTATACAACTCTACCATTTAATTTTTGCGCATTCAAATAAGATTTTCTATTCCCTGAATCATTATAACTACAATGAACCCACCCTGAACTAGGGTCACTAGGTGTCCAAAATTCTAATATACATTGATCGTAATCAAGATTTTGTACTATCCAATCACTTAAATCTTTATTATGTACACCAAATATCTCAAAGTCTGCTGCTTGTCCCTTGGTATGTTGACTTGTTGCAGATGATCCAATGGCCTGGCATAACTCTGCGGATCTATATCCAGATGAAATAGATACCGGCATTTTAAAATGATTTCTTAACGGTTGTAATATATTTTTACAAAGCAATATTAAATTAGTTATGTGTTCATCACTAGGATCGTTTGCAATACCTAATCTTATAGCTTCTTGTGATTTAGTTAATTCGTCTAATGTAAAATTTTCACTTAGTTTCATTTAATTTTTTAAAACAGTTGACGTTGCTATAACAATTCTATCTACATCGGATATCATATCTTTTGGTCTATGTACAATACTAGAATGCCATACATACCATCTATTAATATATGGTATCGTTTCAAAATTTAAAAACTGTGTTTTAAATTCAGTACCTATTTTTGTTTCTGTTAAATAAATTAATCCAGATACATTTATGTAATTATTTTTAGCAAAATGATGATGCCAAATTGGTTTTGTTTCATTATTTTTTAAAGTTAAATACGCCCAAACTTTATTTTCAACAACATCTAATGATTTTTTATTAAGTATTTTTAATAAAAAATTAAAATAATTATTTTTAATGATATCAATGTTTATGTCTTTTATATTAAATACAGAAGAATCAGATTGATATGCTGGGTGATCACATTTTGGAAATTGTTCACAACATGGATTTTTTTTTATGTATTCCTTTAATTTTATAATTAAATCATTATTATTAAAATTAAAATAATCATTTATTTCTATCATTTCTTAATTTATTAATAACCTCTATTACGTGTTTCTCATATTCTTTATTTGTAGAAAAACTATCTAATGCTTTTGCCATTCTAATAGGATCTCTATTAAAAGACATATCTCTAACTTTTCTAAATTCTGTATACACTTGTTTTGTATTTAGAATTTCAATGTAATATCTAACAGATTCACACTTGTTTTTAAAGACCCTAACTCGCCATTCTATATGATCTGGTTGTTTATAAGGCAACATTCCTTCTTTTGACCATACTCGTATACCAAAGAGGTTATTTCCTTCAATTGCAAACCTAGATGTTCCATAGTTAGATTCAACAATAGCTTGGGCTACTATAAGTTCTGTATTTATGTGTTTGTTTGAGGAGATTTCTGAATTGAGGTAGGAGATACATTTTTTAAGAGATGCAATAAACTCTTCATTGTTGTGATATTCAAACCTTGGAGGCCCAAACCCTAAGCTTTTGGCCCAGGCGATTGTGGCGTTTTCAGTTTTTTTCTTGGCGACGGGATTAGGAAAGAAAGTACCCAATATAAAAGCCAGTAAACCAACAATTATATATTTTATTAAGATTTTTGTTATCATGATATTTTTTTGATTTACAGCGTCCAGCTGCTAGGGTTAATACAATTACTTACAATTGCAGTTTTTTTCGTCGTCATTTGCTTTTAACTTTACACCAGCTAATAAACCTATGAATCCCCCGATAATTGTTTGAAACGCAGGGGCTATTAATTTAAATATTTCACCATTGTCTACTTTTTCATCAAATAGACCAGTCATAAG
>Ga0114980_10002786_pt1 | contig 12188 bp, 9 predicted proteins | sample S_140806_EF_Meta_FD_87018 | JGI IMG/M metagenome (GOLD analysis project Ga0114980, IMG submission 87018) | Freshwater microbial communities from Lake Simoncouche, Canada to study carbon cycling - S_140806_EF_MetaG | ecosystem: Environmental > Aquatic > Freshwater > Lake | place: Lake...
ATAAAAAATGGCTATTAAAAAAATACTTATTTCGCAAGCACGTCCAGAAAGCGAAAAATCGCCTTATTTCGATTTGGAAAAAAAGCATAAAGTATCGCTTCACTTTCATCCCTTGATTCAGTTAGTGCCCATTGCTGCCAAAGATTTTAGAAAAAATAAAATTGATATAGCTGTTTTTACAGCAGTTGTTTTCACCAGCAAACATGCTATTGACCATTTCTTTAGAACCTGCGATGAATTAAAAGTAAGTATCAATCAGGATACAAAATATTTCTGTGTTACCGAATCGGTAGCGCTTTATTTGCAGAAGTTTATTATGTACCGTAAAAGAAAAGTATTTTTTGGTGCAGACGGCACTAATAAAAAATTATTCGATGTTTTGAATAAACATAAGGCCAATGAAAACTTCTTATATGTATGTAGTGAAAACCAACAAGACAATGAAATTGTGAATTGGTTAAAAGACCATGAATGCAAATTCAATTTGGGCTATATGTACAGAACAGAGTTTAGTGATATTAAAAAAGTATTTGATGAACATACTTTTGATGTAATTTGTTTATTCACGCCAAGTGGTTTAAAAAGCTTGTTTCAGAATATGCCTAAGTTTAAACAAAATGGAACCGCCATTGGCGCATTTGGTTCTAGTACTTGCAAGGCAGTGGAAGAGGCAGGACTTCAATTACATATTAAAGTTCCTAGTCCTCAAACACCTAGTATGATTGCAGGCTTGGAACAATTTCTTTGCTCTAATAGTAAAAAGAAATAAATAAATTGCATTCAAATGAATGTAAGTCCAAAGCACACCAATAGTCTTATACACGAGACCAGCCCTTATTTATTACAACACGCACATAATCCAGTTCATTGGGAACCCTGGTCTGAACAGGCGTTGGCTTTAGCGATTAAAAAAAATCAGCCCATTTTATTAAGTATTGGCTACGCAGCCTGCCATTGGTGTCATGTCATGGAAAGAGAAAGTTTTGAAGACGAGACAGTGGCTGCCTTTATGAATGCTCATTTTATTTGTATTAAAGTAGATAGAGAAGAAAGGCCCGATATTGATCATATTTATATGGACGCCTTACAAGCTATGACAGGCTCAGGTGGTTGGCCCTTAAATATTTTTTTATTACCTAATGGAAAACCATTTTATGGAGGTACTTATTTCCCACCTCTAGCCATGCCGCAAAGAGCTTCTTGGATGGATGTTTTACAGGGCGTCAAAAATGCATTTGAAAATAATTACGATAAGATAGTAGAGCAAGCGAATGAACTCACTCAACATATTGTAAGAAATGTTATCATACCGGTGAATACAAGTACCGATGAACAAAATAGAGAAGAACCGCTTGCTACCAAGGAAGAAATTGAAATTATTGCAGGACGTATTTTACAACAAGCCGATACTCAGTGGGGTGGATTTGGAAATGCACCTAAGTTTCCTCAAACCTTTGTCTTGCAAATGCTTTTTAGAAATTATGATTTGAATAAGCATGAAGCCTCATTAGTACATGCCATTCGTTCTATTGATAAAATGATACAAGGAGGTATCTATGATCATTTAGCAGGAGGTTTTGCAAGATATAGTACCGACGCACAGTGGCAGGCACCCCACTTTGAAAAAATGTTATATGACAATGCTTTGTTAATGGGTGTGATAGCAGAGGCTTATCAAATCACGCAGAAGCAGTCTTATAAAAAAGTGATAGAGCAAACCATAGATTTTTTACACAGTGAATTATGCAATGAGCAAGGCGCCTACTATGCAGCCCTAGATGCAGACAGTGAAGGGGTAGAAGGTAAATTTTATACTTGGTCTTACACTGAAATAAAAGCATTATTGGATCCTGCCATTTTTGAAAATTTCTGTAAATATTATCAAATAACCGAAACAGGTAATTGGGAGCATGCCAATATTTTATGGACTGTAGAGGCGATGGAGCTAGGCATGCAGGATGGTTTTGAAAAAGCAAGAGCAACACTCTTGGAAGCAAGGTCTAAAAAAATAAGACCAGCGCTTGATTATAAAATAATTTTGTCTTGGAATAATTTAATGATTGTTGGACTTTGTAAAGCCTATGAAGCTTTAGGCAATGAAGCGTATAAGCAAAAGGCCATTGATACGATGCGGTGGATAGAAGAAAATATGTGGAATGAAAAAGAAAATTATTTTTATCATACACATACCAAGGGCGTTAATAAATCTTTTGCATTTTTAGATGATTATGCGAGTTTAATGCAAGCTTATATTCATTTGCAAGAAATTACGGGCAATATTACTTATCTAGAAAAAGCAAATAATTGGATGCACTATGTACAAGCTCATTTTATAACAGAAGATGGACTTTTTTATTATTTCACCCCTGACTATCAAAAAGATATTATCGTAAGAAAAAAAGAAACCTATGATGGGGCTCAACCAAGTGGCAATTCGATGATATGCTCAAGTTTGTATTATTTGGGTACCCTATTTGAAAATGACCAGTGGACAAGTCAGGCGGAACAAATGATAAGATCGATGCGTAAACTTATATTGCAATATCCATCGGCCTATAGCTACTGGGCTCAATGTTTCTCTATTATGACTGAAGGGTATCAATCTTTGGTGGCAGTGGGCCCAAGTGTAAGAACGGATATCGAAAAACTAGTTTCTAGGTTTTTACCTCAGAAAATGCTTCTTTTTATACCTAGAAATTTATCTACAATACCCATGTCATTATCAAAGCAAGGCTATGATAATCAATTCTTTATATGTAAGAATAAAACATGCTATCCGCCTGTACCTAGTTTAATCGAATTTTTAGCAAAAGTCTAACAACTAATGTTTTAATTTGCAGTTCCTATTTATGCAGTGAGAATCAATACTTTCTGCTAAAAAAAAGTCCCATTTTTTTTGATAAAAATAAAATTTAATTAAAAAAAATTCGTTCTATAGGAGATAAGAACCGGTAAAACTAAAATATGATTACAAGATTGAAGAAACTGCCTTTTAAATTACCCTTGGTATTAGTTGCTATTATACTAGGTTCTATTAGTATGTTATCATTTAAAGCGGCTAAGTTTCGTTCCGATCCTTATATGGTGCAGATACCTGGAGGGTCCTTTTATATGGGACCAAGTGATGAGCAGGTGGATATGGCCATGGTCAATAGAAAAAAATTAGTATCCATTACTGGTTTTTGGATGGACCGTACAGAAGTAACGAATCAGCAATATCGCAAATTTGTAAAATATGTATCCGATTCTCTCAAATATTTAGCCGTGTATGCAGGTGGTGTGAATCAAGCAGCAGATACAGTGAAAGTGGATTGGAATAGAGCATTAAGAATTAATACCAATAGTAATGCTGTGCTAGAAAAATTAAATGAACTTTTGTTAAGCCCTGATAATCGTATTCAAGGTAAAGTTGAAATAGACCCTACTAAATTAATCTACAGATATTCTTATGTGGATTTAAAAGCGGCTGCTAAATCATCTAAAGGATTAGAGCAACCCTTGAGTAATTTTCTAGTTTCTGAAACAGAAGCTGTTTATCCTGATTCGCTCGTATGGATGAGAGATTTCTCTTATTCTTATAACGAACCATTTACGCGTTTATACTTTTCACACCCTTCTTATAATGAATATCCGGTGGTGGGTATTACTTGGAAGCAAGCTATTGCTTTCTGTCATTGGAGAACTAATAACAGTAATTTTTATTTAGGTAAGGGGAATAAGAAAGACGAAAAAGTGGATGGTATTTACCGCTTACCTACAGAAGCAGAGTGGGAATATGCTGCAAGAGGTAATTCTAAAACGAACAATATGTATCCATGGGGTTCGCCTTATACAAGAACAAAAGAAGGAAGACTCTTAGCTAATTTTAAACCAGGAAGAGGAGATTATTTTGGATCAGATGCGAAGAGCGATAATATTTATACAAGTAAGGTTCAATCTTATCCAGAAAACGGCTATAAATTATTTGATATGGCAGGCAATGTCGCTGAATGGACTAGCTCTGTATATTATGAGGGTGGCTATAATTTTATGGGAGATTTTAGCCCGGATTTACAATACAATGCAAAAGAAGAAGACCCCATTTCTATGAAAAGAAAAGTAGTTAGAGGAGGTTCTTGGAAAGATATCGCTTACAATATTCAAGTAAGTACTAGAAATTATGAATACCAAGATACCGCCAAGTCTTATATTGGATTTAGATGTGTACTTTCAATGGCGCCAAGAATTAATTAATCATCTTTCGAATTAAATAGTATCCTATAAAATTTATAAATTTTTCAAATGTCAAATTCCATTTCGTCCAAAACCAATAAGATCATTAACGTAGTTTTCTCTTTAGGAGCTGCGGTAGTTATTATAGCTACATTGGCAAAAATCTTACATCTATCATGGGCCGATTATGCATTAATAGTTGGTTTTATCACAGAAGCCGTAATTTTTACCATTTATGCATTCCTGCCACCACCAGAAGTAGGAGATTCAACGCATGCTCCACAAGCAGGTGCAGTGGATTCGGTGATGGCGCATTTGGAAGCGGCCAAATTAGATGGTGCTGCTTTTGAAAAATTAAGCAACAGTTTCCAACGCTTAAATGACACTGCCATGTATTTGGGTGATTTAGCAGATATGTCAAAAGCAAGTAAAGATTTTACAAATAATACAAAGGATGCTGCCATTGCATTAGGTTCTATCAAAGATGCAGCAGGTTCGGTTTCTACTAATTTGGGAAGTTTTGCTTTGGCTACAGATGGTGTTAAAAACTTAAACGAACAATTTGCGATGATGAGCAAAAGTATGGAAGCCATGAATACCTATTATACAAAGTTGACAGATGCTGCTGATGCCATGTCAAGTTCTGCGCAAGATGCGATTAGAGCAAAAGAACAAATTGCTTTATTAGCTGACAATCTTACTCAATTAAACAAAGTATATGGCAATATGATTGTTGCTATGCAAGGACGTTAATTTAATTATTCAAATTTTCATTTTTTAAAATCTAGAATACATGTCATTACCTAAGGAGCCAAGGCAGAAGATGATTAACATTATGTATATAGTGTTAACTGCGCTGTTGGCATTAAATGTATCTAGTGAAATTCTCAATGCATTTAAAACCATCGAGCAAAGTTTAAACAGTGCTAGTAATATCATAGAAAGAAAGAATGCAGATATCTACAAATCTTTGAAGAGAAAATTAGCTGATCCAAAGTCGGCTGAAAAAGCAGCTATTTGGGCACCTAAGGCAGAAAAAGCACATGCCTTTGCTGACGCCATGTATACTTATGTAGAATCATTAAAGAAGGAGCTAAAAGCTGAGTCGGGATTAAAAATAAAAGACGGTAAAGAAGAGTATAAAGAAGATGATTTAGATGCCACTACAAGATTATTTTTAAACGACAAATCGGGAGTATCAAAAGGAAAAGATTTATATAATAAGTTAGTTCAATTTAAAGCAGATTTATCTGCTATTGATCCAATTATTGCGAAAGAAGTACTTCCTAATTTACCCTTAGACTTATCCATTCCCACCACTACAAGTATTGCAGGTAAAGACGATTGGGCTTATGCTTATTTTCACATGACACCTAGTGTAGCGGCCATTACTATTTTAACAAAGTTTCAAAACGATATTCGTAATAGTGAAGCACAGGTAGTAGAATTTTGCCATAAAGAAATTGGAGAAGTAGAATTAATATATGATCAGTTTAATGCCTTTGCTGCTTCTAATTCTCAATACTTAATGCAAGGAGAAGAATTAGTTATTACTGCAGGGGTGGGTGCATTTAGTAGTGCAGCTAAACCTTCTATTTCTATTGATGGTGTAAACTTACCTATCACTGCAGATGGTTCTGCTATCTATAAGTCAAAAGCAGGTGCTCCAGGCATGAATTCAAAAAGAGTAAGAATTTCTTTCTTAAAGCCTAATGGAGAAACGGCTATTGTAGAAAAGGATGTGAAGTTTACAGTAGGTACGCCCGCAGGCTTGGTGGTGTCAACAGATAAAACAAGAGTATTTTATAAAGGCTTAGAAAATCCATTAAATGTAACAGGTGGTGGAGGTGCTGAAAAAATAAATTTAACAGTGGAAGGAACAGGTACAACAGTGAGTAAGGTAGGCGCTGGTCAATACATTGTGAAGTGTACCCAACTTGGTAATGTGATTGTGAATGTAAATGATGGTAAATTATCTCAAAAAATTAATATACCTGTTAAGCGTGTGCCAGATCCTAAGGCTATGGTTGGAGGAAGTGCAGGAGGAAATATGACCGCTAATAAATTTAGAGTGCAACAAGGGGTGATTGCTGATTTAAAAGACTTTGTATTTGAGGGCATTAGTTTTAAAGTAGTTTCATTTATTGTCATTGCTACAGGAAAAGGTTTTGATGAACCAGAAGTAGCCGAAGTGAATGGAGCAGCTTTTGCAGGTGGCGCGCAAGCTTTAATTAGAAGATGTCAGCCAGGTACCACAGTGACCATTGGTGAAATTAAAGTAACAGAACCGGGAGGGGGCACTAGACCATTAGATCAAACCATTACTTTTATCTTGCAATAAAATTGTAAAAAAAGTAGAAAAATATAAGATATGAAAAAATTAATATTCCATACTTTATTTTTAGTGCTAGCACTAATGATAGTCAATAGCGTTCAAGCGCAGTTTAACTATAAGAAAAAAGCAACACCTGCTACCAAGGATACTGTGGCAGCAAAACCAGTTGAAGTAGCGCCGGTAGTGGTTTCCACGGTGGCTATAGACACCAATATAAAATCTACAAAATCAATTGACACCACCATGGTGGGTGGTTTTAATGCGAATAATAGAAAAAGTTTAAGACCTAATTATGGTTTCTTTTCTGAGAATAATACAAGAAAAGCAGTTCAGCAAAGAACACCGATGGCTTATGAGAATTTAAGAGAGGAGGACGCATTGTTTAGTGAGTTTGTTTGGGAAGAAATTGATGGCAGAGAAAAAATTAATCGTCCTTTTATATACCAAGCTTATGATGATAGTGGAGACCAACGCTTTTTTGCTCTTTTATTAAGGGCTATTGAAAAAGATGGGGTAGTACCTTTTTCAGCCGAAGGGGGAGATGATCGTTTTACAAAGCCATTGGGTGTTGACGAAGTAAATGCGATGTTAAAAGGAAGTTTAGACACGCAGTTGGTGCAAAATGTAAATAATCCCAATGTATTTGATACAAGCATTATTTACAATACCAAACTAGCACCCAATCCGGATTCTATCTATACATTCAGATTAAAAGAGCAATTCATTTTTGATAATAGAACTAGCAGAATGTATTGCAGAATCATTGGTATTGCGCCTGTGGCTACCATTGTCATTAATAATAAACCTATTAAGCGTACCTTATTTTGGATATACTATCCAGAATTAAGAGCTACGCTAGCCAAGAACGAAGTCTATAACCCTAAAAATATTTCGAATAGAATTACTTGGGAAGAACTTTTTGAAAGCAGGTACTTCAATGGGTATGTTGTAAAGTCTACACTAGATAATTACAATGATAAAATGTTGAATGCTTTGTATAAAGATCCTACTAAAAGATTATTAGAAGGAGAGAAGATCAGACAAAGAATCTTCGATTATGAGCAAGACAGATGGGTGTATTAATCCAGTCTTTTTTCAAAAGCGGCTTTTAAAATTTGCGCTTTACTCGGGCCTATAATTTCTGATAGCAATTCAAGTTTGGCTTCTTTAATTTTTTGTACCGATTTGAAATAAATCAATAACAAATCTTTGGTTTTAGGTCCAATGCCTTCAATTTGGTCCAAGCTATTTTCAAGTGCCCCTTTAGATCTCTTGCTTCTATGAAACTGTATACCAAAGCGGTGTACTTCATCTCTGATATTTCTAATGAGTCGGTGTGCATCGGACTGCCAGTTTAATTTCAGGGAGTCCTTGTCTCCTACAAAGAAAATTTCTTCTAAATTTTTTGCAAGTCCAACGGTGGTGACCTGCTGTTGAATACCTAGTTCCGTTAAAGCTTCAATAGCGGCATTTAATTGCCCTTTACCGCCATCAATAATAATAAGTTGAGGAAGTGCCTGCTGTTTTGCTATCACCGATTTATACCTTCTATACACCGACTCCTTCATGCTGGCAAAATCATTAATACCTACCACTGTTTTAATATTAAACTTGCGATAGTCCGATTTACTAGGCTGTCCATTTTTAAAACAAACCATGGCCGATACGGGGAAGGCGCCTTGTATATTAGAGTTATCAAAACATTCTATATGCACAGGCATGGCACCCAAATGTAGTTGTTCTTTAAGTTCCTGTAGAACGCTATCATCCTTGACAGGGTTCACTTGTACTAGTTTTTGTTTGTATTCCCAATCCTTTAAAGCGTAGTCGGCATTTTTTTGAGACAAGGCTAAAAGTTGTTCTTTATCTCCTTGTAAGGGAATAGTATATTTTACACCTGGTAAAGTATCTTCCAATTCAATCGGTAAAATAATTTCTTTGGCATCAGAGCTAAGATTCGTTCTGAAATAATGAATAGCAAAGGACATAATAGTTTCTTTGTTTTCTTCAAGAGGCACTGTTAAAGGCAAGATATGTGTTTGGATAATTCTACCTTCTTGCACCATTAGATAACTCACATAGGCTTGGTCTTCCTTGTGTGCAATACTAAAAACATCCATGGGGTGTTGATGTTTTGTATATACTACCGATTTAGTTTGGTAGGTTTCTAGCTCTTCTATTTTTCTTTTGGTAAATCCTGCTTTTTCAAATTGCATTGCAGCGGCCTGCTCTTGCATTTTGATTTGCAATGTTTGAATAACAGGTTTGATGTTACCTTTTAATAAATTTTGTACCTGTTCAATAGATTCATTATAATTAGTTTCTGACTGGAAATTTTGACAAGGCCCTAAGCAGTTGCCAATATGATATTCTAAACAAACTTTAAACTTACCTAATTCAATATTTTTTTTAGTAAGTGGAAGGGTGCAAGTTCTTAAGGGAATGGTTTGTTTGATATGATTCATTAATTCTCTTACCGCTAGCGGATGCGTAAAAGGGCCTATATAAGTGGAGCCATCTTTTATTTTCCTTCTTGTAATATACACCCTAGGGAAGGACTCATTTTTTATAATTATATAAGGGTAGGTTTTATCGTCCTTTAAATTAATATTATACTTGGGCTGGTAGTTTTTTATGAGTTCATTTTCCAGTATAAAGGCATCATGCTCCGAATTCACAATGGTAAATTGGATATCCTTAATTTTTTCAACCAGTTCAATAGTTTTCTGATTTTCTTGGGCGGATAAGAAATAGGAGCTTACTCTTTTTCTTAGATTTTTAGCCTTACCCACATATAATAAAGCGCCCTTTCCATCAAAATATTGATAGATCCCCGGTTCATGGGGTATACTTGACTGAATTTCTTTGAACTGCTCTTTTTCCATAATAGCCGCTGTGATAAAAAGTACTATCTAATTAGCCATTCTTCTTTCTCCAATTTGTTGTCTCCACATGGCATAGTACAAGCCCTTTTCTGATAACAATGATTCATGGGTTCCTTTTTCAATGACTTGACCTTTCTCTAATACATAAATTCTGGTCGCATGAATAATGGTAGACAATCTATGCGCAATCATAATGGTAATTTGTTCTCTTTCTGCCGACAACTGTCTGATTGTATCTGTGATAGATTCTTCTGTGATACTATCTAAAGAAGAAGTGGCTTCATCAAATATTAATAAATGAGGATGTCTTAATAAGGCCCTGGCTATAGATAATCTTTGTTTTTCGCCACCACTTAATTTTAAACCGCCTTCACCAATTAAGGTAGCTAGTCCATTTCCACCCTTGTCTAAAATATTAGAACAGCTTGCCTTGGTAAGGGCCACTAACATATCTTCTTCTGTAGCATTGGGTGCCACAAAGGCTAGGTTTTCTTTAATAGTACCTGCAAATAATTGTGTGTCCTGGGTAACAAAACTAATTTGATTACGAAGTCCAGTCATGTCAATATTTTTTGAATGCACATCATTGACTAAAATTTGTCCCTCTTGTGGCTCATATAGTCCCACTAATAATTTGACTAAGGTACTTTTGCCTGCCCCTGAAGGTCCCACAAATGCAATGGTTTCACCCTTCTTTGCTTCAAAGCTAATGTCATCAATGGCTTTAAAATTGGCCGTTTGATGTTGAAAGCCTACTTGGTTGAATGCCAAGTGTTGAATATCTCCAACAGCAATGGGGTTGGTAGGGGTTTGTTCGATGGGCTTTTTCATTAAAGCATCGAAATTATTTAAAGAGGCTTCTGTTTCTCTATAGCTTAAAATAATACTTCCAATTTCTTGAAGTGGTCCAAAAATAAAAAAACTATAAAACTGTAAAGAGATTAACTGACCCACAGTAAGTATTTGTTTAAAAATGAGCCACATTAAAGTAAAAGTAATAACCTGTCTTAAAAAGTTCACCATGGTGCCTTGGATAAAACTAAGGGAGCGAACATTTTTTACTTTTTTTAATTCGAGTGCTAAAATTTTATAGGTATTGTTATTTAATCTTTGAATTTCTTGTGTGGTTAAGCCTAAGCTTTTAATTAATTCAATATTGCGTAAGCTTTCTGTAGTGGTACCTGCTAAAGAAGTGGTTTCTTTCACAATGGTTTTTTGAATGACTTTAATTTGCTTGCTTAACAAATTGGTAACATAGGCAATCAAGCTTGCACCTCCAATATATATCGGAATAATAGACCAATGTAATCTGGTGGCATAAATAGAAACAAAGATGACACTTACAATGATACCAAATAATACATTTACTACATAGCTAATAAACTTTTCGCAATCGGCTCTTGCTTTGGTTAAGATAGACAAGGTTTCTCCGCTTCTTTGATCTTCAAAAGCTTGATAAGGAAGTTGCATAGAATGTTTTAGTCCATCGGTAAATAAGGCGGCGCCAAATTTTTGAATAATTACATTCACTGTATAATCTTGGAAAGCCTTGGCTATCCTACTTACCATGGCAGTACCTACTAGCAATAACAACATATTGCTAACGCCCCATAAAAAATCGGATTGTGTTCTGTGCTTACCTGCTGCATCCACGATGGGATTTTTGGCAAATTCATCAATTAGTTTACCAAAAATCATGGGGTCGAATAAAGAAAAGGTTTGGTTAATACCTGCTAAAACAAAAGCTAGTAAAACAAGGCTTTTAAAGGGTTTAATATATTGGAATAATATCTTCATAATGGGCTATCTATTAAGTGGCCAAAGGTAATAAATATAGGTGGCTTTTAGGCAAAAGGCGGGCTTATCCACCTGCTGTTGAAAACTGCAGCAGTTCGTAAAAGGGGTATTCAAATCTAATATCCTACTTTAGGGTAGTCAATAAGTTATCCAATCTGGTTCACGCTGTAATATTCACCCTTTAATATGGACACTATGTTATGGAGAAAATTTAACGGAGAAAAAATTATACTACCTATTAAAGAGGCTGTCAAGCAAGCCATCATTGCCGAGTCTGAAAAAAAGACAAAATTAAAAGTATGCATTGGCACAGATAGTCAAGTAAAAGCGAATGTTACAGAATTTGCAACGGTGATTGTTTTTTTAAGAGAACATAATGGAGGTTTTATGTATATCCATAATGACAAAAGCACGCAGAAATATCATTTGAAAGAAAGAATGCTTATGGAAGTGGCTAAAAGTATTGAAATTGCTTATGAGCTATGTGATCTTTTTATTGAACATAATATTGAAATGGAAGTACATGCCGATATTAATACCAATCCGCAATTTAAAAGCAATGACGCTTTAAAAGAAGCCATGGGTTATATATTAGGAATGGGATTTGCTTTTAAAGCAAAACCAGAAGCCTTTGCAAGCAGCTGCTGTGCAGATAAGGCAGTGAATTAAAAATTGAATTTATATACATGTTAAAGACCTTCAGCGTCTAGTTTATTGTATTGGTCAATACAGGCTAATACTTCATCCACACCTGTTTTTTTCTCAGCACTTGTTACAAAACCTTGTGGTAAAAAAGGAAGTATTTCGTTGAGCTTCTCAAAAAACGATTTTACATTTCTTGCCACCACACCTGGTTTCTCTTTATCTGACTTAGTGAATATAAGGGTGAAGGGAATTTCCCATTTGAATAATTGTTCTACAAATTCTAAATCAATTTTTTGGGGAGCATGTCTGCTATC
>Ga0114980_10002789_pt1 | contig 12184 bp, 14 predicted proteins | sample S_140806_EF_Meta_FD_87018 | JGI IMG/M metagenome (GOLD analysis project Ga0114980, IMG submission 87018) | Freshwater microbial communities from Lake Simoncouche, Canada to study carbon cycling - S_140806_EF_MetaG | ecosystem: Environmental > Aquatic > Freshwater > Lake | place: Lake...
ATCAAAATTAAGTTCGTAAGCAATCTCAATTGGCTTTTTAATGATTGGCGAAAGCTGCAATGCTAAGGCTGTTGTTGTTTTATAGGCATTGATTAAGCCTGGTATACCTAATAAAGTACCTCCAAAATAACGAACCACTACAACCAGCACATTGGTGAGTCCTTTACTATCAATTTGTCCTAGTATGGGCCTGCCTGCAGATCCAGCAGGTTCTCCGTCGTCACTCACCCTGAAAGTGGATCCATCCACACCTAGTCGATATGCCAGACAATGATGCACTGCTTTGCTATGTTCTTTTTTAAGTTGCGCTAAAATCTTTTTACAGGAATCAATGTCTTTCGCTGGATAAGCAAAAGCAAAAAATTTACTACCCCTGTCTTTAAATTCTGCCATGGAAGGCTGTTCAATCGTATAATAGTAAAATGGATCCATTTAAAAATAATAGGGCTAATTGAAGCAAAGCTAGTTTATAATGATGAATCATTTGTAACATTGCATATGCATTTAAATGAGATCAAGCAAGCCTTGAAAAAACAGTTAGCAGGTCAATTCGAAAGTGTTGAACTAGGTCCAATCCTTTCTATTTTTATAGAACATATCACAGGTTGGGACCAAATGGATCAAGTAGTACATAAAGACAATTCAATATCCGAGTCACAGGTATTGGCTTTTGAAAATGCAGCTGCCGAATTAGTAGCTGGAAGGCCCATTCAATACATCACTGGCAAAGCTTGGTTTATGGGTGCAACCTATACCGTCAACGAACAGGTATTGATTCCCCGACCCGAGACAGAAGAACTAGTGGAATGGGTGACAGAATATGCCGAAATCAAAGGAAATGCTTTACGCATACTAGATATAGGAACAGGTTCTGGGTGTATTGCCATTGCACTAAAAAAAGCAATGCCCGATGCGACAGTTGCTGCAATAGACATAAGCCCTAATGCAATTAAAATTGCAGAAGCCAATGCAGCTGTATTAAAAGCCGATATTGAATTCATTACATTGGATATTTTAAACACTGCTTTTTTACCAGGACAATACGATGTGATTGTAAGCAACCCACCCTATATACCCATGCAAGAAATGAAAACTATGGACTTGCAAGTAACCGATCACGAACCAAATATTGCCTTATTTGTTCCTGATGAAGATCCATTGGTATTTTATAAAGCAATCGCAAGACTTGCTAAACTACACTTAAGTTCAAATGGTCAATTGTTTTTTGAAATTCATTATGATCAGGGAGATGCACTCATTGCACTCTTAGACGAAATGCATTTTCATGCTGAGCTAAGGACAGATTTATTTGGCAAAGACAGAATGATTCGCGCAAGTTTGAAACCAAGGTAGACTAAGCAATTAGAAATACTATTTAATTACAAAGATTTTATTGAGCAGCATTGACTGCAACCACTGGAGTGGCGCCAAGCGCTTTGATGATTTGCATCACTTGTATCGTGACGCCTAAATTTGCTACACTATCTCCATTGATCACCACAGATGGCTTATCGGTTTCTTTTGCTAAGAAAATTTTTAGCTGACTAGATAAAGCGTCTAAACTAACGGGAGTGGTCCCTATAAATAATTGTTGATCTTTATTAATCGTCACTACCACAGTTTGTTTTGCCTTGGTATCGCTAGCTGCTTTTGGATTGGACACTTTGATCACATTTGGATTCGCTAAAGTAGACACAATCAAAAAGAACAATAATAAAATAAACAAGATGTCATTCAATGCACCTGTATGCACTTCGGGATGATGTCTTAAACGATTTCTAAGATTCATAGCAGGTAGATTAAGCTTGAGTTGGTTCTTGTAAAATATCTAAAAAATCAGCGCTCGCTCTTTCCATCTTATTGGCGGTCTTATCAATTTGTGTAGATAAAAAATTATGTCCTACATAAGCAATCAATCCAATGATTAAGCCTGTTGCAGATGTAATCATTTTGGTATAGATACCGCCAGCAATGGTATTCAAAGTGTATTCACCAGTAGATGCAATACCATAAAATAATTGTACCATACCAATAATCGTTCCTAAAAATCCAAACATAGGTGCAATACCTGAAACCAATGATAGGATATTTAAATTACGCTCCATCGAATACATTTCTAATTTACCTACATTCTCCATACTTTTTTCAATCGCATCAATTGGTTTACCAATGCGCATAATTCCCTTCTCAATCATATTGGCAACTGGATTTGAGGTATTTTTTGCAAGCCCTTTAGCAGCAGCAATATTACCAGACAAAATATGATCTTTAATCATTTTCATGAATTGAGGATCTGACTGTCCTGCTTTTTTGATGGCTAAAAATCTTTCTATGAACACATAGATGGCAATGACCAACAAGGCATACAATGGATACATAATCCATCCACCTTTACCCAATAAACTAAATAAAGAAATTTTAGCGTCCGCCACTTGTAATAAAAACAACATACAGTTTAAATTTATATTTAAAGTTAATTTATTTCTACCATATAGGCTAATACTTGCACCGCTTGTTGCATCTCTGAAACGCATTGCATTCCATATACTCAATTTGCTAGGTGAAGGTATTAAAAAAGGCATCCCGAATCAACGGAATGCCTTTTTTTAAACATCTTTAACCTATTATTAAGGCATGATGATGGTAGACTTTGGCGTAATGCCCACCAATTCAAGATCGAAAGTTAAATCTTGACCAGCAAGACTATGATTTGCATCTAATACCACTACTTCCTCTTTCACTTCTACCACTATCACTTGAAATTGTTGACCTTGACCATTATTCATTGTTAAAGCCATACCAATTTCAGGATTTAAATCGGCAGGAAACTGTGTTTTTGGAAATTCAACAATCATTTCTGGTTGTTTAGGACCATATGCTTCCATAAATGGAATATGAATTGTTTTCTTTTGACCTACTGTCATTTCTAAAACGCCATTATCAAAACCAGGAATGACCATGCCAGATCCAACTTCGAACTCTAGCGGGGCTCTTCCTTCAGATGAGTCAAATGTTTCACCAGATGTTAATTTACCGTGGTAATGCACTTGAATGGTATCCCCATTTTTTACTTGTTGCATATTGATTTTTTTTAAATAAAGCACTTAGGGTGCAAAGGGCAAAAGTAGTAAATTCTAGTTAACTTTGCAAGATGAATGCCAGTCCAAAAATAGTCTTTATGGGAACGCCTGCTTTTGCTGTCGCGTCCTTAAAAGCCCTGTTAGATGCTAAGATGAATGTGGTGGGTGTTGTCACCGCTCCAGACAAACCGGCAGGAAGAGGTATGCAATTACAACAAAGTGCAGTCAAACAATTTGCACTAGCACATCAGTTACCAATTGCACAGCCAGAAAAATTAAAATCACCCGAATTTTTTGCACAGATTCAAGCATGGCAACCAGATCTTCAAATAGTGGTGGCATTTAGAATGTTACCAGAATCTATTTGGTCTTTTCCGCCAATGGGAACACTCAACGTGCATGGCTCTTTACTACCAAAATACCGAGGTGCCGCACCCATCAATTGGGCCATCATGAATGGTGAACAAGAAACGGGTGTGACCACTTTTAGATTACAACATGCCATTGATACTGGAGATATTTTATTGCAAGAACGCATCCCTATTAGCGCTGATATGACCGCAGGCGAATTGCATGATATCATGAAGGAAGTAGGGGCGCAAACACTTGTGACAACTTTAAATGGATTGATTGCAAATACGATTCAAGCCAAGCCGCAGCAAGAAGCGCACGATAGTTTTCATGCGCCAAAAATATTTACAAAAGATTGTGAAATCAATTGGCAGCAACCCGTTGTTAAAGTTCATAATTTAATCAGAGGACTTGCGCCCTTCCCTGGAGCTATCACAAAAGTGGATGGCAAGATTGTTAAATTATTCAGCACATCTATCCTACATGAAAATCCAAAAGAACCAATTGGTAGCTTCGTAACTGATGGTAAGACTTATGTAAGATTTGCTTGCAGTGATGGTTATATTCAATTAAACGATATCCAGTGGGAAGGCAAAAAAAGAATGCCTATTGCAGATTCTCTTAGAGGCTATAAAAAAATGGACTAAAAAAATGACTAATAGGTGACTGACACTTGAAAGGTCTTATTGGTGACACCCAAAATAGCAGCAGCTGCGTCATTTAATCGATACTGAATGGCATTGCCTACTTCAGGTAATGCATTGATTACTTTAGCACAAATACTTTTTAAATCAGCAGTGGTAATTCTAACAATGGTACCAACAGGTAATTCATTGGTTAAAATGTAAAATTTATTATCCTGCCAACCACTCATACTTTTAAATACTGCAGCCGTTCCGTTTAAAGTTTGAAAAGTAGCTGCCTTTTTTTGATTGGAGAATAAGCTAGCAAAATAACCTTCATTTGTAGCAGTACTAATTTGTACCAAATTCGTTTTCTGCACACTATCTTTAATCCTTAATTGCTCCTTATTTTGTGCAATCATTTGCCATTGAGCTGTTCTAACAACAGGAGCCACTTTGGCAACTGATTTTTTGGATTTTGAACTGCTCTTTTTTGATTTTGAAAATTTACTAGATTTCTTTTTACTTCCTTTTTTGGACTTCGAAGATTTGCTAGTTGGCTTCTTTTTAGTCACTTTTTTTTTCGTCTGTCCAGTTTGAGCCACAGTTTTACCTTTTGCACCGGTGGCATCCGTTTGGCTAAATAGACCAAAAGCTAGAATCAGGTATAAAATAAACTTTTTCAAGGAGGGCAAATTTACAAAATCTAAATGCAAAAAAAGATATAAAATTATTTATTAAATTAATATATAATTTATAAATATCAGTAATTCAATATTCTACAACTATTTGGGTAATAATTATTTAATCGATTGGGTAGTATTTTAACCCATCCTAGGCGGCAATTCATATAACTGATGCTATGCCAGCCCTTGGGGCCGTTCAACTGAAAATCGGCTCTTCTGAGAAATTGCAGGGCATCTGAGAGCTCCACTTCGATATTTTCATAGGGCATGGTCGTCCATTGACTCATCGCTAAGTCGTGCGCCGGGACCAGGTCGGATCCTTTAAGTATCCCTATGCGCATGCCTATTTTTTTGACATATAGATGTGCCCGAATGGTTTGGAAGTCGGCATAACAATGCGCAGGCAATGCAATCAAATCTTCTTGATGTTGAATGCAAATAAATTGTTCAGACAATGGGTATATCGCAGTTAAACTCGCAAGTGCCTTTTTGGGTAATACCGTAAATTGAAAAGGCGTAGAAAAGAGACTAGTATAAGCCGCTTTTTGTTTTTGAAAAACAGCAATAAAAAATCCTTCCCCTTTTATTTTATCTGGATAGAATCTAAAACCCTGCGCTTTATGTTTGGGACTATAGGTGGATACGATTTGAGAAGATGGAGGCAATTGAATGGATACAGATGTCATCCCCTCCATCGAAGCAATTTCATCCATGATCTTTTCATCTTCTTCAAAAGAATAGGAACAGGTTGAATAAATATAATATCCCCCTTCTTGCAATGAAGTCATGCTTTCTTCTATAATACGCGCTTGTCTTTGACTACAATGCAATACATTTTCTTCGCTCCACTCTTGTATCGCTTGTGGATCTTTTCTGAACATCCCACTGCCACTGCATGGCGCATCTACAATAATAAAATCAAAAAAATTAGGAAGGGCCTTAAAATGACTTGGATCATTTTGTGTGACTACAATATGATCACTCCCCCAGCGAATACAGTTTTCTTCTAAAATCGCGTTTCTTGATTTAATGGTTTCATTGGCCACCACCAATCCATTTTTAAAATAATTGGCCAACAAAGTTGTTTTACCGCCAGGTGCTGCACAAAGGTCTAAGACTTTATAATATTTTTCTGTATCTGCTAATTGGCTAATGATGGTATGTAAAAACATACTACTAGCTTCTTGCACATAATAAGCGCCAGCATGCCATAAAGGATCTAGCACAAAACTTGGACGACCTGATAAATAATATCCTTCTTGGCACCAATCCACTGGCGTCATTGCTTGCATAAAGGGATGGACTGCAAGGTCAAATGGTTTAAATTGATTCAAACGAACCGCAGTAAAATCTGCAGGCGCTTGATGTGTCTTGACAAATGCTGTTTCGTCAAATCCAGGAAGACCTGCTAGGGATACTATGAATTTTTCTGGTAACAATCAATACTATTAATAACGAATGATAAAATGTTCTTTTTCTTTTTGTTCTTTTCTACAAAACAGCACCCCAATAGCAAACAAATCAATGGTCAATCTGATATTAGCATGCTGTTTTAATTGATTCCATGCTGCTTCCATATTTGAATCCGTATGTATCCCATGTAAGATAACCCAGGAATTCGAATGCATCTTGTCAATTAACCTAATTGCACTTTGAAGCATGGTCGCCTCGTCCTGTCCCTTGCCTATAAATGCAAAATCTACTGATTCAACAGATTCAATTAATTCAATTTTTGCATTTGAGTTGATTGTGCGATCGACTTCAAATTGTTTCTTGTCACCTGTCACAGAAAAACTTACAGGATGATTGCTCTGTAATAATCTAGCAATGACTAATTTAATTTTTGGACGAAGATTGCTTAAACTTGCGGCTTCAATTTCTTGAAGGATTTTATTCAAAGCAGGTGCGCTATTTTCAATCTGCTCCAAAGAACTTTTTGAATTCAATATTTCTTTTATGAATTTGAAAACAAATGGCGAGTGAATTCCGTGTCCTTTTGCATTTGCAGCTATCCAGTAATAATGAAGGTATTTAAGTAAAAGGGTTGGAGTAGAATAACGCATTGAATTTATTTCCTTTTCCAGCATTCAAAGTCAAATGCATAAGCATGTTTTGCATCTGCTGCATTTGGATAACTATACTCCAAAGTCCAATGGTCGTCCATCACAGGGAACAAAGTATCTCCCTCAATTTGGGTATGCACCCTAGTCATATAAATAGTATCTGCAATCGACATTGCTTCTTGATAAATTTGTCCGCCACCAATGATAAACACTTCGGCATACTGTTCGCGTTCGGCAAGTTGAATCGCTTCTGTGATTGATCCAACTACTTCTGTTTGATCATATGCAAGTCCAACTTGTTTGGTTAAAATAATATTTAATCTGCCTGGTAAAACACGCTGCCCTAAGGATTCAAAAGTTTTTCGTCCCATAATCACAGGCATGGCCCATGTGGTATCTTTAAAAAATTTCATGTCCTTAGGTAGATGCCAAAGCAATTGATTGTCTTTGCCAATCATATGGTTATCGGATGCTGCTACAACTAAGGATACTTTCATAAATAATGTATTAAACTGCCACCGGTGCTTTGATACCCGGATGACATTCGTAATTTTCTAAAGTGAAGTCTTCATACTGGAAAGCAAAAATATCTTTTACTGCTGGATTGATTTTCATAGTCGGAAGTGAAAAAGGTGTTCTGCTTAATTGCAAATTTGCTTGCTCCATATGGTTATTGTATAAATGTACATCCCCAAAGCTATGCACAAAATCACCATATTGTAAATCACAAACCTGCGCAACCATCATGGTCAATAATGCATAAGAAGCAATATTAAAAGGCACACCTAAAAATACATCCGCACTTCTTTGATATAGCTGACAACTTAATTTACCATCGGCTACATAAAACTGAAACATATTATGACAAGGCATTAAAGCCATTTTGGATAAGTCTCCCACATTCCAAGCACTTACAATTAATCTTCTACTATCTGGTGTTTTTTTAATTTGTTCTATCAATTCTGAAATCTGATCAATCACTACGCCATTGGGCGCTTCCCAACTTCTCCATTGCTTGCCATAGACTGGACCTAGATCACCATTGGCATCTGCCCACTCATCCCAAATGCGTACACCATGTTCTTTCAAATATTGGATATTGGTATCGCCCTTTAAAAACCAAAGCAACTCGTGGATGATACTTTTTAAGTGTAATTTTTTTGTCGTCACTAAAGGAAAACCTTCGGCTAAATTAAAACGCATTTGATAGCCAAAACAGCTTTTAGTACCCGTGCCTGTACGATCTGTTTTTTCGGTCCCATGATCAATAATATGTTGGACTAATTGTAAATATTGTTGCATGCTGCAATTTACAACTTGGGGCTTAAATTAGTAGATTATTTTACTTTTCTTCTCGCAATTTCTTGTCTGATCAACAGCAATTCTCTATTGGTCTGCCCGTTCACGCTTGAATTTTCTTGCGCTCTACGCATTAAATATGGAATGACATCATGTAAGGGACCAAATGGTAAGTATTTGCTCACTTTATAGCCTTCTAATGCCATATTAAAACTAATATGATCACTCATGCCATAGAGTTGAGAAAAGTGAATATGCGGATGGTTATTTGGTACCCCTTTTTCCTGCATCATTTGAGCACATTTCAAATTGCTTGCCTCATTATGAGATGCGACTATCAAAGCAATCTTGTCCAAATGTTCTAAACAATAAACAACTGCTGCATCAAAGTCAGCATCAGTAGCTGACTTGTCTGCTTGAATGGGTGATGGATAACCCATCGCTTCCGCTCTTGCTCTTTCTTTTTCCATATAGGCACCACGCACCAATTTAGCACCTAAGATAAATTGACCTTCAGCTGCAATTTTATGAGAAATTTTTAAAAAGCTTAAACGGTCCGATCTGTATAACTGATAGGTATTGTAAACAATTACTTTTTCTTTATTGTACACGCCCATTAATTCAATCGCTAGGCGATCTATTGGGTCTTGGATCCAGGTTTCTTCGGCATCAATTAAAATACCAATACCATGTGTTGCAGCTATATCACAAATGGCATACATTCTTTCTTTTAGCTTATTCCAAGCAGCATCATCTGATTCGCTATCATGAATGCCGCTTCTTAATCTTGGTGCATCATTTAAACGCTCCAATAAATGCATGCTAGATAAACCAGTTAATTTAACACTTACAAAAGGCACATTATCTTGTGTTGCTGCAAATTCAATTGCTGCAATAAATTGTTCCGTCACTGCATCAAAACTAGCATCCCCTTCTTTTGCTTCAACGCCATAATCTAAGATGACTTGCACGCCATAGGATCCCAACATTTTAGTCACTCTTGCAGATTCAGCTAAAGTTTCTCCACCCACAAATTGATTGAAAATAGTACTACGAATAAGTCCGTTCACAGGCAATCCAGACTTCATTAACATAGGCGTAAAACGAGTGCCTAAGGATACGATCCAAGGGTTTTGGATGACAGTAAAAAGCCATTTGGCTTTATTTAAATCTGTGTTGGACTTGTACGCAAAAGCGTTCTGGGTATTATTTAAAGATAGGTTCATGCTAACGTTCATTCGTTTCACAAATATCGGGACTATTCGCTAGTTTTCAAAGTTTAAATCGCCTGATGATTGAAGGGTTGTAAAACCATTTCACTTACCACACCAGAACTTGGTTGCTGACATAAAAACCAGATGGCCCTAGCAGCTTCTTCGGCCACCACCATCTTATCTCTTTGTACTCTTAAATCTATGGTATCCCAGAATGGAGAATCCACTCCGCCTAAATACAATTGTGTGATTCTAATTTCTGTGCGTTTTAGTTCTTCTCTTAGAGAATGCATCATACCGACCAATGCATATTTACTTGCACAATAAGCTGCTGCACCAGCCATGGGCACTTTTCCTAAAATACCTGGAATATTAATAATCAACCCTTTTTTAAGTTCCATCATTTTAGGCAAGATGGCTTGAATAGTTTCAAAACTACTCAGGGTATTGACCTGAAAAGAAGTTTGCATTTCGGCCGTCGTCAATTTATCAAATGATTTGATGATGCCTATCCCTGCTGCATTGACAAAAATGTCAAACGCAAAATCTAGTGTTCTTAATTGATTCGTGAACTGATGTACTGCATTGGTATCTGCTAAATCAACTTGGAAAAATCGGTCTGAACCCAAACTCAAATCTGAAGCCAATTGATTCAATTTATTGGCATCTCTGCCCGCCAACCAAAGTTGTGCTCCACTCCCATGTAATAAACTAGCTAATTGCGCACCAATGCCGCCTGTTGCGCCCAATAACAATACTTTCTTTTGCTTTAAACCTTCCATGTCAATTGATTTTTATTATAACAATCAGTTGATGGAAATTGTTCAAAATAGGTATATTTATGCCCATTATGAAAATTATAGAAACGACCATTTACCAATTTAAAATTCCCATGATCCCTTTCACGATTGCAACAGGGACAATGGAGTATGCACAAAATGTGTTGATTCAAATTAAAACAGACCAGGGCATCATTGGCATTGGAGAATGTTCGGCCTTCCCAATGATTGTGGGCGAAACACAATTAAGCTGCTATAATAACGCCAAAGATTTTGCGCAGTTTTGGAAAGGTAAAGACCCGTTGGATATTCCACAAAGAATGAAAGAACTAGACCTTGTCATTGCTGGAAATAATACTGCCAAGAGTGCATTTGATTTAGCCTTATATGATATTGCGGCGAAAGCAGCCAATCAACCCTTGTACCAATTTTTAGGAGGGCAACAAAAACCAATCGAATCGGATTTAACCATCGGCATTGGCAAGCCCGAAGACATGGCAGCACAGGCCATTGAATTTGTAGAGAAAGGTGTTCGAATGATTAAAGTAAAATTAGGAAAAGCGCCTAAGGAAGATGTGGAGCGCATCAAACAAATTAGAACAGCCGTTGGACCAGATATAAAAATAAGAATTGATGCCAACCAAGGATGGGCTCAAGAGGATGCATTGGAAGTACTCACGCAATTAGCGCCTTATGACATTGAATTCTGCGAACAACCGATGCATAAATATTATGATGATTACTTGCCTGCACTTTGCGCGCAATCCCCAGTGAAAATCATGGCGGATGAATCGGTTTTTACACATCATGACGCCCGTAAATTAATTGCGAACAAAGCCTGTCATTCCATTAATATTAAATTCTCCAAAAGTGGTGGTATACAGGAAGCCATTAAAATTCATGATATCGCAAAATCTAACAATATTCCATGTATGATGGGAGGTATGCTAGAAAGCAGGGTGGCATTGAGTGCCAAAATGCACTTTGCGATGGCCATGGACAATGTGCATTTTTATGATATGGACACCTGTTTAATTGGACATACAATAGATCCTGTGATAGGAGGTGTTCAGTTCAATGGGATGCATTTAAGTATTGGCGAACAGCCAGGCATTGGAGCAGATGTAGACCCCGACTATTTACGTAATTTGGAATCTTGTACGATCTAGCGAACTAGTATATAGGATAGTTGTACCTTCGTAATGGATTTTAAAATCAATGAAATTATGGAAGCAAAAACAGCATCAGCCTCTTACACGACAATGAACGAATTGGTTTTACCCAATGACACCAATACCTACGGAGATTTAATGGGAGGAAGGCTCATGTATTGGATGGACATCGCTGCCTATCTTTCTGCTGCTAAACATTGTAATTCAGGTGCCATGACCGCATCCGTGGATAATATTAGTTTTAAGACACCCATCAAATTAGGTAACGTCATTTGTATTGAAGCAAAAGTAACAAGGGCATTTACCACATCGATGGAAATACACTTAAAGGTTTGGAATCAAAATACGATTGAGCAAACCAGGGTATTAAGCAATGAAGCCTATTTTACATTTGTCGCCTTAGATGGACAAAAGCAACCAAAAAAAGTACCCGCTATTATTGCAGAAACCGAAGAAGAGAAAAAATATTTTGCAAGCGCATTAAGAAGAAGACAATTGCGTTTGATCCTTGCAGGAAAAATGAAGCCCGATGATGCCACTGAATTAAAAGCATTGTTTATAAAAGAAGAAGGCGAATAACTCAAGAGCTATCCCTAAAATTGATTACTCAGTCACTTTAACTGCATGGTGCTTGCCTTTAAGCATGTAGTCTTTACTTTGCTCAATGGCGTCCATTACTTGGTCTAAAATTTGTTCCACAGAACCCGTATAATCAATCTCCAAAGGCGCTTTGAATCTGATTGTTAGCGGCGTACCTACTTTTTTATAGGTGAGTCCTTTTTTTGTAAACGCACGCCAAAATCCTTTGATCACTATTGGAATCACAATGGGATGATTGTTCTTAATTATATGCGCAGTTCCTTTTCTACCTGGTGCGAATTGGTTTGTTGTGTCTTGTGGAAAAGTAATTACCCAAC
>Ga0114980_10002790_pt1 | contig 12180 bp, 10 predicted proteins | sample S_140806_EF_Meta_FD_87018 | JGI IMG/M metagenome (GOLD analysis project Ga0114980, IMG submission 87018) | Freshwater microbial communities from Lake Simoncouche, Canada to study carbon cycling - S_140806_EF_MetaG | ecosystem: Environmental > Aquatic > Freshwater > Lake | place: Lake...
ATCGCTCGCGCGTGAAATGGTTGGTGTGCAGCAACAGCGGGACATCAGCGACATTTTCGAACAGAAAGCCAGCGGTTCCACACTGGTCGACATGTTCGAACTTGACATGCTGATTGGCAGTGGTGGTGTTCTCGCGCATGCTCCAAAGCTTGCACAAACCGCATTGATGATGATGGATGCGTATGCACCGCAAGGTCTGACGACGCTTGCCAAAGACTCTATTTTCATGATGCCGCAGCTGGGCATCCTTTCCACTCTATTACCCGAAGCCGCGACCGAAGTGTTCGAGAAAGACTGTCTGATCCGTATTGCAGACTGCCTTGCGCCGGTAGGCACCGCAAAGGCTGGGGAAGAGTGCTTTACGGCAATCGTGGATGGAAAGTCGTACTTGGTGCCGTTCGGAGAAATAGTACTCGTTCCTGTGGAACCTGGTCGTACAGTTGATGTCGAATGCAAACCAGGGAAAGTGTTTGACTTCGGGGATGGCAAAGGACGTTCGAAGACATACACCACAGTGGCAGGTGAGCTCGGCTTAGTGTTGGATGGACGTGGTCGGCCGATTGTTATTCCAGTCGAGGATGCTGAGCGTGCAGCAACGATGCGGCGCTGGCTCGAGGCGATGGGCCTCAGTCGTTCCTAAATAACCTGTTTTTGCGTACGCTATTTGCCGATATTTAACCCGTGGGTATTCTACACAAAGCCAGACAGGCATATCTGATTGCGAAGGGGAACTGGGTTTTCTGGGGATGTGTACGGCCATTTTCGAAAACAGCCGTTGATGGCAAGGTTATCGTTCGTAACCGTAAACGAATCCAGATTGGTGACAGATTCAGGGTTCTTGCGGCGCATGTTCCGGTAGAACTGGGTGCTGGAGAATATGGCCGAATCACTATCGGCAACAATACGTTCATCAACTCTGGAACAAGTATAGGAAGCTTGGCTTCTATCACCATTGGTAACAATGTCGCGATTGGCAACTATGTCCTTATCATGGACTCAGATTTTCATAATCCTGCCGACCATACACTTCCAGGTGTAAAAGCACCGATCGTCATTGAGGATAATGTCTGGATTGGAGCTCGTGTGACGATCCTCAAAGGTGTCACAATTGGAAAGCATGCAGTGATAGCAGCGGGAGCTGTTGTCACAAAAGATGTTCCTGCGGGTGCTCTCGTTGGAGGAGTTCCTGCGAAAATTATTCGATACTTGCATCCCAAGACTGAATTGTAAAGACACTGTTTCGTTCCAGCCGTGATGCCGTCTGACTGGCACTTGGCGTGTATTGAAGGCATTATTCACACTGACCATTTGCGCTATCGTGCGGTCTGACTTGTGCCCATACTACTGAGTTTGCGGCAATCCACCCTATTTGTAGCCTATGAGGGTTGCCATCGAGCATCCGTATGATAATATTTTCCGTCAAACACATTGACTTGCTGGAGTAGCTCAGTGGTAGAGCGGCTGTTTTGTAAACAGCGGGTCGCGGGTTCAAGTCCTGTCTCCAGCTTTAGATGTGCGTTGTATGGGTCTGTGTCCGAGTGGCTAAAGGAGGCGGTCTGTAAAATCGTCGGCGTAAGCCTACACAAGTTCGAATCTTGTCGGGCCCATAATAAAGGGGATGCCAGTGGCATCCCCTTTTATTTTTCACAAGAAGGACATCGCCGTGGATCGCCAGATCGCCATCATTGGAACAGGCCTCATCGGGACAAGCATCGGACTTTCAGCCACCGCAGCTGGATACACCGTAGCTGCTTGGGACCCATCGGTCGAAAATCTAACCACCGCGGTGCGCCTCGGTGCTGTGAAACACCCAGTAACGTCACTCGGTGAAGCGGTTCTACACGCAGCGATCACCATCGTGGCTACACCGCCTGAACTCGTCGCTGACACCGTCCGGTCCGTACTCGCCTTCACTGGCAAGGATGCCATCGTCACAGATGTGACATCAACAAAAGTTCCCCTGATGTCGCTTGCTGATGCAGATCCGCGTTTCGTGCCGGGGCACCCGATGGCTGGAAGTGAGCGTCATGGTGCCATCCATGCCCGGGCAGATCTGTTTCAAGGCGCTGTCTGGCCAATCTGCCCATCTGAGCATTCATCCACAGCCGTCATCAATGCCGTTGAGGGCCTGATACAGGCTTTGGGCGGTATCCCAATGCGCCTCGATGCTGCCGTACACGATGCAAGCATCGCGATCACAAGTCACTTGCCACACATCGCCGCATACGCCATGTACGCGATGGCAAGGCAGGCCGACCTATCTACCGGACTGCCCGTGTTTGAGCTAGCTGCCGGCGGTTTTCACTCCGCAACACGCGTCGCTGCATCCAGCCCAGAAGTCTGGACGCGCATTTTGACCAGCAATCGGGCTGCTGTCGTCGAGACGCTGGGTGGCTACCTTGAACACCTGCTCGCCGTGAAAAATGCCCTTGCCCAAGAGGATGATACAGCGCTTGGTAAGCTCCTACACGCCGGTATGCGACATCCAGATAATGTCGTGCGGTATCCTTCAGCGTGATGAACTACGAAGCCAAGTCCTGCCAACATCCCATCATAAAGGTAGTATCCGTACCCGGGAGCAAGAGCATCACCAATCGGGCATTACTCCTCTCAGCCCTCGCACAAGGCACGACAGTCCTTCGTAATGCACTCGAATGCGATGACACAGACCGGATGGTGGATTGCCTGCGACAGCTCGGCGTCACAATCACTGTAAATGCTGATGCAGAAACAGTCACGGTCGTTGGACTCGGGCAGGCTTTCGACATCCCATCAGCAAACCTGTTCGTCGGTAACTCTGGCACCACAGCACGCTTCATCACTCCGGCCATCGCTGCAGGAAAGGGTATTGTCACCCTTGATGGCGTCGCACGGATGCGCGAGCGACCGATGCAGGATTTGATAGATGCCGTTACACAGCTTGGAGGCAATGTTTCATCCATCAACGGGACTGGATGTCCGCCGCTTGAAATCCAAGCCAATCGCCTCCGCGGTGGCCATACAACAATCCGTGCCAACATCAGCAGTCAGTTCCTAAGCGGATTGCTCCTGGCATCGCCTTATGCAGACCAGGAATCTGTCATCGAAATTGATGGGACCTTACTATCAGAACCATATGTGCGGATGACGATCAACATGATGGCGGATTTTGGTGTCGCAGTCACGACAGACAGTGCCTTTCGGTCGTTTACAATCTCTGCTGGCAAAGCATATGTATCGCCGGGGGAGTACAGCATCGAACCGGATGCATCCTCAGCCAGCTACTTCTTTGCCGCTGCAGCCGTTACCGGTGGCTGTGTAACGGTTCTCGATATCCACCGCGGTGGTCTGCAGGGTGACACGGCATTTACGGATGTTTTGGAAGCGATGGGCTGTGATGTGAGCGATACCCGAGATGGCCTCTGCGTAGATGCACGAGGACGCAAACTAACTGGCGTTGATATCGATATGAATGCGATTTCTGACACGCTTATGACGGCCGCGGCTGTTGCACCCTATTGCAGCACCAAAAGTCGATTTCACAATGTCGGCCATGTTCGCCATAAAGAGACCGACCGTTTGCAAGCCACCGCAAGTGAACTCCAGAGGTTTGGCGTGGAAACACTTGAAGAGGATGAAGCCCTAACTGTTCTCCCACTGAATGGCGTGCCGACTCCTCACGACAATCTGTGGCGTACGTATGATGACCATCGGATGGCGATGGCAGCTGCCGTCTTTGCACTACGTCACGATGGGGTTGTCATCGAGAATCCGAGCTGTGTTAACAAGACATTTCCAGACTTTTTTGACTGCTGGGAGAGGCTACTGGCGTAATGACGAACATCCGGGTTGCAATCGATGGCCCTGCAGGAGCTGGTAAGAGCACTGTGTCACGGGAAGTTGCACGCCAGCTTGGGTTTGTTTATTTGGATAGTGGGGCGATGTACCGCACTGTCGCGTATGCTGCGCTCTCAAGAGGCATTGCCTTGGACGATGCCAATGCACTGACCACCATTGCAAATGAGATTCAAATTGCGTTTGATCAGGCAGTTCCGCCGACAGTATTTCTGAATGGTTCGGATGTTACATCTGACATTAGAACACCTGAAATCGGTACCGCAGCATCGATGGTCAGCCAGGTTCCAGGCGTTCGAGTAGCGATGGTCAGGCAGCAACAGTCCCTCGGGTCAGTCGATAGTATTGTGATGGAAGGGCGGGATATCGGGACGGTCGTTTTTCCTGATGCAGAGATTAAGATATATCTGACTGCAACTGTGTCTGAGCGTGCTAAACGGCGCGCTGGTGAGCTCTTAGCGGCCGGACAGGTGGTGAATCTCGCTGACATTGAATGCCAGATTAGTGAGCGCGACTATCGTGATATGCATCGTGATGATTCGCCACTCCGCGTTGCGACTGGCGCTTGGGAACTAAACACAGATGGAATCTCGATCGATAATGTCATTGCCATGATCGTGAGCCATGTGAGGTCACTCGGTTAAACTCTTACTCAGGCTTAGATTCACGATGCATCAGTGTGACAGTGGCCCGTGAAGGTTTCGTTTCTGCAATTGGATACCGTAAACTGCCAAAAGTATTCCGTTATGTCAGACCCTAATCAAAACTTACCAACAAAACATGACACATATGCCTTTTGTGAGACAGTGGGTAATGTAGTTATATGGGTGATGGGTGGACTGTATGTCCGTGGGGCGGAGCGTGTACCAAGAGAAGGTGCCGTTCTCCTCGTTTCAAACCATGCGAGTATGCTTGATCCCGTTGCAATAGGCGTAGCGACGCCGCGGCGTGTGCTCTTTATGACAAAAGCGGAGCTGTTTAGGATCGGGATACTTCGCTGGCTCCTTGATGGCGTCGATTGTTTCCCTGTAAAGCGGGGCAGTGCTGATAGGAGTGCATACAAGCAAGCGATACAACGTCTTAGCGAAGGACGCTGTTTATGTATTTTCCCGGAAGGCACACGCAGCCCGGATGGCAAACTGCTGGCTCCCGAGCCTGGGGCGGCGACGCTTGGTATGCGGATGGGCATTCAGGTGGTGCCTGTCTTTGTTAAGGGATCATTCGAGATGCTTGGAGTCAATCGGCCTCCGACTCGTGGCCGAATTGATGTGATCTTCGGTGAACCTTTTACCTTTGAGAAAGGCATCGATCGGGAATTAGCTGGTCAAATGATGATGGCTAAGATTCAAGAGCTAGCTGACAATCCAGACCGGGATGTTGCAGTGCCAATACGTCCACATCGATTCGTCAAACCACCCGAGCGGTTGAACTAAACCTATCGCGTTACAAAAAAGAGACCGGCACATTTTTTCAATGAACCGGTCTCTCTATCTAGGAATCGAGTTTCCTAACTATTCTGCACCATCAACATTTAGGAAGATAATCTGACCGCTGTCATCGATGTCGATGCCGATCTTCCCGTCCAAAACACCATCAAGCAGTGTTTTGTCCAGTTGAAAGGCAGCGAGGCGGTCGGCCGTTCCCTGCTGACGTATTCGACGTTGCCGACCACTAACAGTCTTAAAGTGCTCAGCTTCTGCGTTTACGCCACGCGCCCATTGAATGATGTTGCGCAGCTCTGTTTGGGACGCTCCACGTGCACCACGTGTTGCAAGCAATGCGCTCACGAGACGGCTAGACTGCGTTTCAGTATCGATGGTTGTACGCCGACGACGTCGACGAATAGGGGCATCAACTACCGGTGTCGGTTCTGGAACCGGTTCTGCAACCAATTTGGTTGTTCTACGTGCCATTAATTCTCCAATTTCCAATCAAAGTGGATAATTCTTCTGTGAATTGTCGCATGTGTGACAGTTCTGAACGCATGAATCGCGTTACATCACTTATCATTCACACTTCGGCCACCTGAATGACCGCGCAGACATATTACGATACTTGCAAATGAAATAAACTCTTATACGAAAAATATTTATAAAATATGTACAATTATAGGTTTGAAACCGAATTGTAACGAATTTTCACCATGTTATGATATGTAAATCAACCATTAGGCTGCCATTTGGTTAATACATTATTAAGTATGTATTGTTTAGCCACTTCAGTGGAAGTTGCGCGTTCAAGAGCAAAATGACCCACAGACTTAATCCTATGAGCACAGCACACATTCACAAAGTAAGCAAAAACCAGTGTGAACGCTTCGGTGAATGTATATTCGGATGATACTTAGATCAATCTGCACGTTTTCGTTAGCGTCTTGTCACCGATGGTCGGAGCCGGTCCATGATGCGCTGCTCTATTCCTTCTAGGTGTAAATCCCCCGACATCAGGCGGCCAACCAGCTTGGTCCCGGCAGGATTCTTCACTCCTAGCTTGTAGGAAAGATACGGCGTCCGGTGGAAGAGTTTTGCCACGCGATTCGCCGCATCAAACTCACCGCCAAACATCGACTTAATACTGTCGGCGTAGATGGAAACAGTATCGGCTGCGATATGTATGGCGGCCTGAGCACCACTCCGCACCGCATATTGAATTCCTTCTCCGAAGAGAGGTTGCACAAGGCCAGCGGCATCGCCGATGAGTAATACTCTGCCTGTGCCATCCACAATTGGCTCGTTACCCGTCCAATAGGGGATGGGATGCGCCCAGATCTTGATGTCTGTTCCCAGTAAATCCGTTGATAATCCAGCAGATGTGAGCTGCGTCTTCATCGCGTTCAGAAGGGTGATCCCGACTGTGTTTAGCCCCGCTGGAGTTGGCTTTTTCGGAGTCAGCATGCCGGCACCAACTGACAAAATACCAAGTTTAGGAAAGATCCAAGCATAGCCGTTTTTGACGGTTCCGTAGTCTAGGTAACAAGCTCCTTTTTCAAGCTGCGGGTGCCACGGATTTTCTGGCGTAGCATTTTCGTACGGAATCTCAGCTTCACGAGCAATACCCCAGCGTTTATTCAGCCGTAAACCGACACGCGAGCCAACGACACCCTTGGCACCATCCGCGCCAACCACATAGCGACTCCGATGCACATTGCCATCATCAGTGGTGACATTTACACCAGTCGTATCTGCTTCGACCTGCATCACACGAGCACCTAGGATGACAGTTGCACCCTCTGACTCCGCACGGGTTTGCAGGTAATGGTCAAATTTCGGACGCATCACCATCCAAACCTCGGATGGCTTGTCATCTGCGGTGAGCATCGGTGCAAGGACCGGGTCTTTACCCTTCCAGGAATGGCGTAGATGTGTAACTGTTGTTTCGAGAAAGCCATCAGGATTCAGACCACTCACATGGTTTTGAAGCGACACAGGGATTCCACCGCCGCACGGTTTGTAACGTGGGAATGTGGCATTTCTGTCAATCAGAAGGGATTTCAAACCGCTTTCAGCACATTTCCATGCACAGGTCGCACCCGCCGGCCCGGAACCAACTATGATAACGTCCCAAACTGACATTCAGGCTATCTCCACATCTCTGTCACGTTTCAACAAACAGAGTATTCTTCTGTCCAGAGACTCGTTCATCCTACCCAATACACGGAGCACTTTACCGCTCTAAACTGATTGCGAAGATCTTGAGCGATGCATCTTTCGGAAGGTCGATTCCGACAAGGTCAGCCGATGGGCGAACAGGAATGACCAAATGTTGCCATGCGAGGAGAGCATCCTGATCACCGGTAGGCATTCGTTTACGGGGAAAACGCATCGAAATGGCTTCATCTACCCGAACAGGTGATGTCCAATCCCGGATGGTGCGTGTAACCACTTCCGTTTTGCCATCTTTGTAGCGTAGCGTCAGCTGCACGGGTTTTGGTTCTTTGCCAATCAGTACGGCCGCGATATGCAGTGCGACGTATTTATTAACAGGAACATCAATGCGCTGGCCTTTTCCGGAAACTGCATTTTTGGCGCCAGGAGCGGTCGAGCCGAACTTAAACGATGTGGATCGTACGATTTCACTTGAAATGTCGCTTGCGTAGCCGCTTGGGAAAAACAGTTGGCCAGCATTGATTCCGTAGCGATCTGCCGGGAACCATTCACCGGGGAATGTTCCTCCAAGGCCATCTACATCGCCATCTCGCGGAGCATTTTCATAAGCAACCGCGTCTGTGTCAAACTTGTCCTGCAAGTCAATCATCACAGCACGGCCACCGGTTACAGTGACACCGACAAATATGGCGTCCTCACTCCGTGTAACAGGATGCGTTGTCAGGAAAAAATCGGGCGGACGCATCGGGAGAACTGCCAGAATGTAACGGCCTGGACGGTCCGGTACGCGGAAGGTGACTTGCAGATCAGTACTCTCACCTACAGGCAACTCTGTCTTGATGTATTCGGTCGGCAGCGCCAGGTTCATAGACAATGGGAATCCATCAGCCTGAAACCATCTACCTGTCAGGCCAATCGAACCCTTTGTCCACTTTTCAACTCCCGTGTTTGCGATGTTGACCGCAACATGCCCTTCAGCTCCAGCTGCGAAGGTTGTCTGTCCAAATGGTGCTACCAATCGTACCCGCGCTTCTTCATTACCTGGATAAACAGCCGCAGATTGTTCAAAAGGTTCTGTTAGGACATTGCCTTCTGAGTCTTTCACGAGGAACTGCACCCAAACGTGGCTGGGTAGAGTTGCACCTTCCGCTGTCCCAGTTTGTTCTGGATATGCACCAGCAAGTGCCTGCCGGTCTGCATCACGAAAATCGACTGTCGCCTGAAGTTGTTCCCAGGCGCCGGGGCGCAAAACTTTGCCCTGCTGTGTCTCTCCAGTCGCAAGGACCATGGTTTTGTCAGCTGTGAGGATCCGCCAATACAGTTTGTAGGCTCCAGCAGGAATCCCATTCGAACCTGCGAACCGGACATCAGCCGTTACAGGAACACGCGCTCCCGTTCTCTGTAACGGCGACAAAGATGTGGCTCGGATTTCAGCAAACGATGTTTTTGACTTAACCGTTACCACCTGGCTTGTTGTTCGGGTGGTATTAGCGGTTTCCGTTACAAATTCCAGTACATAGTCGCCATCTGGAAGGGGAGTTGAGCCATCAATCGAGCAAAGGACTGCTACCTTTGTCGTAACCGATGTTCCTCCTGCGAGCAACGATGTCAGTCGACTGCTGGTAGGCGTGGATGCGATTACCTTGTCGTTTTGAAGCCAGCGATAGCCGACTTTCACGGCGCTCGGTTCAAGAGGTGCAGTGCCCTTATTTTGGATAACGACATTTGCGACAAAGAGTTCTGGTGATGCAACTATCGCTGGGACGCCGGATGTTTGAACACGAACATCGACCAGAGACCCGGAGGTCCCATTCGTTTTATAGAGGCGGGTGAGACCTACATAGCCTTCGCCGTATTGGCGGCTTGGGGCGATTTCATTGCCAGCGGCAAAGTCATTCCAGGAGTTGATAAGAATCCAGTCAGCATTACGGGATGCATCCCAGCTTTGCTTATAGGTCTCACCAAGCTTGCGGGGAATAAATGGCATTTGTCCTCCCGGGCTTACGATGGCGATCCTTGGCGATGATGGACGAAGATTTCGGCTAACGGAAGCAAATAGACCTGATGAATTGGATGTTAGCTTTTCGCCACCAATGAAGATCAATGTTGGGCTGCCAGTGGTTGCGCCAAAGCGCTCTGCAAACCGTTGCCGGAGGGTATTTGCCCAGAATCCATCTGACGGGAGAATGACTGATTCTCCATCGATGACCACCGGAATAGCCATCACTGTTCCTGTCGGCGTCACAGCACCGACAGGAGTCCTATGTCTCATTTGGGGTGGAGTTGCGATCACCCAGCGTTGAATAATGTCCCAGAGCCTATCCACACCAGCTGGAGTTGTCACATCAAGAGGAGCATCATCAGCTGGGATAGAAATGTACGGAGCCAATGCAGGAGTCGCCTCACCGCGGAGAGACAGCTCTTGCTTTGCTGCAGAAAGAACCATCTGGGCTTTCATGTCCAGTACCGCAGCAACGCCAGTGCCGCCAGTTACGCAAAAGGTAACGTCGATACCAGCACGCTGCATCCCAAGGAGCTCACGACGATGATGATCCACACGGTCGCTTGAGTACCAAGGGCCCATCCCGAGGAAGGGCTGATCGGTAAATCCGATACTGCCATCCCGGGCTATGACGCCACGGGTTGGAGAAGATGGCTTTAGGAGGTCTGCATTTGTGGCTGCAAAGTATAGTGCTCCAATTGGTTTGATGCCGGCTGGGTTTCGTGTTTCATCCAGCGTTGGGGCAACGCCTTGTTGCATCGCGATGACAGTGGATGCCTGCTTGGTTTGCCATGCCGGCAATACAATCTGGATTTCAGCTTCTGGCCACTCTGTTTTGTCGATACGTCCATCGATCAGTGGAATTGTCGTCTTTGACAAAAGCATGAAGGGAGCGGATGACAGCGTGGGCCACGTTGCTGGCGTTGCCGTATCGACACCATCTGGGAATGTTACTACAGCCCCAGCACCCTTTTTTCGCATCTGAAGAAAGCCACGCAGTGGGGTGCTTGGGGTACAGCCAATGGCATCCCACGGTATCGCGGCTTCAACTTGCCAGCTGCTATCTTTATCGGTGGCATCCCCGATGGTTCCATCAATGCCAATACCGTATTTCATTTTGAAATAGGCTGTTGGAATGCCATCCTTGGTGTATCCAAATCCACCAGCGGGTGAATAGGTTATCGTGACAGGTTTACCACCATCAGGTAAAAGTGACAGGGTGACACAGTCGTCCTTTAGGATTGCCGGGATGCTTTGCGGGCTTAATCCCTTTGTCAATCCTTGAATATCTGTTGTTTCGACCTTGACGGTAAGAAACAGATATTCGTTGTCTTTTGCAAGACGGAACAATGCCTTCGGAGTATCTTGGGGAACTGCCAACGCCGGGCTCAACACGGAAACAAAAGCAGCCATTCCCAATATCGTTGCGAACCTGAGCGAAGCCATCAAATTTCCCGTCTCCCATCAAATGCCTGAATCAGCGTCGCTGAATCTGTGTAGTCAATATCCCCACCAACAGGGATGCCGTGTGCAATCCGAGACACCTTGCCGACGAAAGGTTTCAACAACTTTGCAAGATAAAGCGCCGTCGCATCCCCTTCGATGCTTGGGTTCGTGGCTATGACTAGCTCATCATAGGATGCTTCTGCAACTCGGTTAAGCAGCTCTCGGATGCGTAACTGCTCTGGCCCCACACCATCCATCGGAGCGAGGAGGCCACCCAAGACGTGGTACCTGCCACGGAATTCACCGGTTTTTTCCAGTGCGATCAGGTCGCGCGATTCCGCCACTACACATAGGATTGCCTGATTCCGCCGTTGGTCCGAGCAGATATCACAAAGTTCCTGATCGGTAACGTGAAAGCATACAGAACATTGCCTCATATTTGCTTTGACATCATCAATTGCCGAAACGAGGCGCTGCACAGCCTCGGCATCCATTTTTAGGATGTGAAAAGCCAGGCGCTGGGCCGATTTAGGACCAACGCCTGGCAGACGTTCAAATTCCGCCACCAATCTGGCAAACGGACGTGCGTATGATGACAAGCTTAGAGGTGCCTAGCCAAGTCCTGGGAGATTGAGACCAGGGATATTTGGCATCAGCTTACGCTGTTCTTCGTTGCGCAGGTCTTCTGCCGTGTTGATGGCACCATTAACCGCGGTCAAAATCAGTTCCTGTAATGTTTCGACGTCATCGGGGTCGACCGCATCCTTACTGATTGTCAATGTCATTAAGTGACCGTTGCCATCAACAACAGCCTTGATAACACCGCCGGCAGTTCCTTCAATACGTGCTGCTTCAAGACGCTCATTCATCTTTTCTGCATCTTCGTACATCTTCTTCTGAACCTGTTCGATCATCTTGGCCATACCTGCACCGCCAAGTGGGTTTCCACCGCCGCCGCCCAAACCTTTAAATGGATTAGCCATTGTCATAAACTCACTTTCAAATTGCTTCGTTTGCGATCAGTGTATTGGATGCTCCAACATCTTGCCCCCGAAGACCTCAAGGACCTCTCGCAACAGGGGGTCATCCGGAGCACCAGCATTTGCTACTGCTTCATCATCGTTTGCGTTTCGTGCATTTTCGGATGCATCGTTTGCGGTGTCGCCTGACGTTTTATTGCCAGCTCCCGTGTCCGCTACTACGACTGTAGGGACTTCAAGGACAAAACGCACACCTCTGATAGGTTCAGTCAATCCGAGTGACCTACCAAGCACTTTACGGACAAAGTCCGAT
>Ga0114980_10002791_pt1 | contig 12176 bp, 22 predicted proteins | sample S_140806_EF_Meta_FD_87018 | JGI IMG/M metagenome (GOLD analysis project Ga0114980, IMG submission 87018) | Freshwater microbial communities from Lake Simoncouche, Canada to study carbon cycling - S_140806_EF_MetaG | ecosystem: Environmental > Aquatic > Freshwater > Lake | place: Lake...
GCTGAGGAACTAGAGGCGGAGATTAAAGATAAACTGAATAAAAAAAGGTCTGTAAAAAAATACAGACCTCTTATGGAATCTTTTTCTGGTTATTCAGAGTGTTTTGATTATGATGGTTTAATAGACATCATAAAAATATTTGATAGTTTAGTTGCCAGAGGGTAATAAACTAAATGTAATCACCATGCCCGGCTGAATTGCTTTAGGGTTGTTTTTTAACAAATCATTATCACCTAATATGTTTTCAATAGAGTTGGCACCCATTTTTTGTGCAATCCCACCAATAGTGTCTCCTGATTTTACTTGATATAAAATATTACTATGACTTAACATTTGGCTTTTGGGATTACTTAACTTATCAACCATAGCCGGTGAAAAGCCAAATTTAGTCCCAGCAGGAAAATTCTTTTTTGTTAATTGATCTTTTATTGTTGGGTTACCATAAACCGCATTAAAATTAGCGTCCATTCTTTTTTGCTCGCGGTCTTCTGCTGTTTGCTCTGTTATTGTTTGACCAATAATCTTCTTAATTTGACTTTCTGTAAATATATATTTTTTCATAATGTGTTATTTTGATTTAAGGTATACTGATAAATATCCAGCTAATCGACTACCTCTCTCAATTAAAAAATCTTTTTGTGTTTGAGTTAATTTCTTTTTATCTCTATAGTCAACTCCCATAGTACCAATACATTTGTCTGTTACTATATCAAACAACCCGATACAATATGATGCGTTAGTGCCCGTTGCTTCGGCAGCCGACTTTAGTCCATAAGTTGCAATGGTTTCATCTTTAAAATCTGAAACCCACAAATATTTATTTTCCATAATGTGGTTCATTGATCTTGAATATAACGATAGTGGAATATCTGTGAACAAATGAATAACACTACTAATTCCTGGTTTAGTGTCTTCATATGTAATTGAAAACTTTTGAATTGATTTGTTTGTGTGAAGAAAATGACCGCCGTTGTGAAATTGGGTTATCCAAATTCTATCTCCATCTACCATGTCTCTAATTTCTGATATTTCATCAAAAATAACCAAGTTTCTTTCAATATCATCTTTAACGATATCTTTCGACACTGGTTTAGATAGTTTAGCTTTTACATATTCAAGTCCTGCTGGACCAACTAATGCCGTAATAACGGCCACTAAGACCATTCCAATCAATTCTACTGTGTGTTGTTCCATAATAATAATTATATAAATATTGATATCAATAATAAAATACGTATATAATTTTTATTTTTACCCATTTTTAAGTATATTAAGGGTATGAGCAAAATAATTAATTTTTTTGGTGGTCCCGGTATTGGTAAATCCACACAAGCATCTGGGTTGTTTACGGAAATGAAGAAAAATCATATGAACGTGGAATGCACATATGAATTCCCAAAAGAAGTGGCGTGGGAGGGTAATATTAGCCAATTAAAAGATCAATTTTTTATCACAGCTAATCAACATAGGAATATCAGCCGTTTATATGGTAAAGTAGATTATATAATAGTAGATTCACCAATCATATTGGGGTGTTTTTACGAACAGAGATATGGTGAGGGATATCCTGCATCGCACTATTCAATGTCTGGGTTATCAAAATTTTTGTGGCAGTTGTTTAAACAATATGATAATATCAACATTCTTTTAACAAGAAATGAGGACACATACGACCCAAATGGTAGATTACAAAATTTAGATGAAGCAATAGAAATAGATAACGATATTAAACAAACGTTAGAAATTAATAATATACCTTTTAAAGAGTTCAATGTAGATAATGAAACCGCTGGTGAGATATTTACCTATATAAGAACTTATTTATGAGAAAAATTTTATCATTAATCACCATTTCTTTATTTTTTACATTTGGTGGAAGAGCGCAAGACGTGGTTGTTTTAAAACACACAAATTACACATCGCATTATTCTAAATCAAAAAAATACCCGGTAATGGTTGAGTGGTGGGAAACAAAGGAAAAAGTTGCGTGTAGTAATCCAATTCCAAGGAAAGACAATTTTAAACCCGACCCATTATTAGTTGCCGAAACCGATATTGCAAGTGATTATGTTGGTAGTGGGTTTGATAGAGGTCATTTAATGCCAGCTAAATCAAATCAATGCCAAACTCAGGCAATACAAGATGAATGTTTTTACTTCTCTAATATGGTGGCACAATACCATAGATTAAATGCTGGTGATTGGAAATCATTAGAAACACTTACAAGGGATGTTGCATCTATAAGTGATTCAGTTCACGTTTTTGCTGGAAATATAGGAGAAATTAAAAAAATAGGTAAAGTATCGGTCCCAAAGCAATGTTGGAAGGTATTTTATGTGGTTAAAAATAAAGAATGGTTCGCATTTTTATTTGAGAATGACCTTTCCAATCCAGATGGAATAAATAATAACAAAGTAGAGGTTTCGGATATTGAAAAATTAAGCGGTTTCAAATTTAAAAAATGATGCTTCAATTAAACCCAATGATTCCAATTATTAGGGTTAAAGATCAAATGGAAGGATATGCATTTCTGGTTATTGATTATAGCCAAGAACACAATATTTTATTTACTTGTGCAATGAGTAATGGTGAAATATGGACTTTGTCAAATAAAGAAGTTAGATTTCAAAAGAATATTTCATTAGATAGAAAAAATACAACATATGATACCGAAAGAAATGGTGACCTACCAGAATAGGTTATTTTGGATATACAGAAGAGTTAACCCAACACAAATACAAGAAGATAAAGTACAAGAATTAAAAGAATTTTGGCATTGCGACATGGTATTAAAACAAAAGACCTCACAAAATGAGGTCTACATGTTTTTAAGAGAGATTCCTGAGGCTGAAATTGTTAGCTAAAGAATGATTTTAATCCTCTCATCATATTATGTGCCGACTTTAAAGAAGCCATAGCAGATCCAAGTGGATTAAACTCTTCATATTCTTTCATGTCTTTTTTCTTAACATCAAAAGAACCACTTTTTTTAACCGCGCTAGTATATGATTCTTTAAGTTGATCATACGTTGATCTCAATTTGATCGATACTTTAGGTAAGAATTCTTCTAATATTTTTGTATACTTAACGCTTTCAGAAGTACCACCAGCTCTGGTCATTCTAACAATAAAGTTTTTAGTCTCTATAGTATCTTCACCAGTTGCTCTTAACTCATCCATCATCTCATTAATAACCTCCTTAGATTCTTGATATTTTGGATTCTCCTCAAGGCGCTTTAATTCATTTTTTAACACTACAATTTTTTCGTAAATTGAAGCAAATTCTTCTACTTGTTTTGCTAATGGCCCTTTAACCATTTTAGATTCAACAAGGTTTCTTAGTTCTTTTTTGGTTATTTCTTCTATAGTCATTTTTAAATCTTTATTATAAATATTTCTTTATTTGTTTAATACACACACTAGTATGTTTTAGTTCATTTCTTCTTGCCTGTCTTTCATATGGATGTGTTGAATAGTTGTGAGTGTCAAAGTATTCCCAGTATTTCTTCATAGATTGAAGGTAGTGGGTATATTCATGAATTATGGTTGATACAACGTCTTCAATTGAGCAGCAATTAGCGTGATATACAATTATCCTATTTTCACTTGAATAATATATCCCTTTTATAAATCTTTCGGTTTCATCCTTTCTAAAATTAATTCTAACAGATACCTTTGGTAAATTTTTTCTTCTTGGGTTAACACCCATGTTGTCTCGGCACCATTTTATAGCATGCGTAGCATATTGTCTTTTTATTTCAATATCGTTACATTTCTTGCTCATTAGTGTTTTTATCCTTTTTAACCCTAACTCTTTTAGCTGGTTGCTTGATTAACTCGCTTATTTGGTCATAATTTGTTGTTATATCGAATAAAATAGCCGCCACCTCATAGTTCTCACTTTCCTCATTTTTCTTCCACAATGCGGTTAAAAACGATCTAAATTCTAAATCAGTAAGTTTAACCCTACTTTCGGTAGTTGCCTTAATTATTTTTAATACGGCACAAATGGCATTAATTTTCTTCTCTTGTGGGAGACTAAAATACTGCTCAACCGATATATTAGACATTATATTGTTAGTAATTTCACCTAGAAATTTTATAACAGACGGGTTGTTTGCGTTTATTGTGCTCTTCATATCCTTCGTTTTAAAATAAATAGTTGTAGACAAGTTAAATCATAAAAAAAGGGAACAAATATTCTTCGTTCCCTTAAAATTAGTTAAAATGGGTTATTTTCCCCATTTTCCTCGGCTAACGATTTGTGCAATTATACCATAAACTGATAAATCACAGTAACTGTCTTGGATGCTTTCACCCACAGTGTCGTCTTTACCTAACACCACCAACTGCTTTAACCGTTGGATCTTGTCATTCATTCTAAACCATAACCCCGTTTGGGATAGTTTTAAATCTTCCTTGGTTTCACATCTGGTACCTACAGATATGTTATCTGGACCATAATTTAACTGTTTTCTACAGAAAAGATCGTATTGTTCTTTTAAGATCTTTTTGAATTCTGCGGTCATTTCCGGGTACTGGGCCTCACATTCTTTGGTTGTGTTCATCTGAATTGGAGAATTTGATGGTTGCAATTGATTTGTTTGTTCTGTCATGATATTTATATTTTGTACTAATATACACAACAATAATCGTTTTACCAAATATTTATAAAAAAAGACCAAAATGGATTCTAAAGAACTAGACGAAAAGAAAAGCACGGCACAAATTGATGGTTCATCATCAGGTAAGCCAAAATATAAGAAACTAATAGAAATGGTGACATTTAGAGTAGTTCCTGCCTATTTCAAGGAAATTGAAAAGGTGGCTAAAAATAAGAACGTTTCAGTATCTAAATTAATTAGAACATACATTAAGGAGGGAATGAAAAGAGATGGTGAATTAACCGATAAAGAAGAAAAGTCCTTTAATGTTGAATAATATGCATAGCATTATTAACGAAGAAAAGATTAAAGAAGTTCTTTATAGTATCTTAACGGAAGAAAAGGTATCTAGACAAGAATATAGTAAAGTACAGTTTAAATTGGACGAGCTTAGCTCGTCCTTAAACGAAACAATTAAGGATCTAAGAAAATTAGACGACGCAGTCCCCGCTGGATTAAAGGGTACCATGAACGGTAAAATAGCGTCATTATCTTCAGCATTATCAGGATCACAAAAAACAGTTGAAATACTTAAATCTAAAGTTAAAGATTTAAAAAGAGCATCGTTTGCTCAGCAAGTTGACGAAAAAACTAAAAAATAAGTCACTTTTTAAGTTCGTCAGTATCATCCATTTTATCTAATGTGATTTTACCCTCATCAGTCAAAAAAAAGACCTCTTCAGTATTATCGTCCTCATAAGAATTAACATACCCTTCTTTTTGCAAACTTCTTAAAATGTCTTCGGCGACTATTTCATTTAATATAACATCATATTCAGAATCAGTAAAAATATCACCATCCTCATCTAATTCACCATTAACAAATTTGGCGGTTAATTCTTCACAAAACCTTTTTTTAGCATAGGCCATGTCCTGTATTTCAAAATCCACAAAGAACTTGTCTTCAATTAAGACTTCGATTATTTCATCACTTATTTCAATTATTTTAGGTAAAAAACTCATATTTCTTTCTTATTCTTATAACTAATATAAGTAAATTATTTCAAATAAAAAAACGCTTTTCAGGTTTATTATTATGGTTATTTTAGGTATATTTAAAAAAAACTATAATGGGTAACGGAAAGATTTTTATACAAATTGCGGCATATAGAGACCCTCAATTAAATGCCACATTAAATGATTGCATAGCTAAAGCAAAATACCCAGAAAATCTGGTTTTTTCAATTGCTTGGCAACACTCAACCGAAGACGAATGGGATAATTTAAATGATTTTAAAGACGACTCTCGTTTTAAAATTGTAGATATTAACTACAAAGAATCTAAAGGCGCTTGTTGGGCCAGAAATCAATTACAACAAAATTATACAGATGAAGAATATACATTACAATTAGATTCGCACCATAGATTCATAGAGGATTGGGATGAAGAATTAATTAATATGTATAAACAATTGCAAGACAAGGGTTATGGTAAACCATTGTTAACTTCATACATATCTTCTTATGATCCAGATAACGATCCTGGTGGTAGAGTGACCGTTCCTTGGAAAATGAATTTTGATAGATTTATCCCAGAGGGTGCGATATTTTTCTTACCTGCTGGTATTGATAATTTTAAAGAGTTAACTGAGCCAATCCCTGCAAGATTTTATTCTGCACACTTTGCTTTTGCTGGTGGGTCATTTGTTAAAGAAGTCCCACACGATCCAGAATATTATTTTCATGGGGAAGAGATTTCTATTGCGGTTAGAGCATATACCTGGGGTTATGATTTGTTTCATCCACACAAGATAATTGCTTGGCACGAATACACTAGAAAGAATAGGACTAAGCAATGGGATGATGATAAAAAGTGGACAGATAAAAATAATAGTTCACATTTAAGAAATAGAAAGTTATTTCAAATGGATGGGTTAGCTAAGGATATTGATTTTGGTGTTTACGATTTTGGTACTGTTAGAACTTTAGAAGATTATGAAAGATATGCTGGGGTGTCATTTAATAAAAGAGCAGTACAAAAATACACATTAGATAATAATATTGAAACAAATCCACCAATGTATGGTGATGATTTTGATAAATCTTTTTTAAAGATATTCAAACATTGTATTGATTTGAATAAGGGTGGATTAAACGAAACTGATTATAATTTTTGGGCAGTAATATTTGAAGACGAAAATGGACTGCCACTACATCGACAAGACATGTTAGAAAATGAGATCAATAATAACCTAAAATCAAATGATCCTTTTATTAAAATATGGAGAACATTTGATACTGAGAAAAAACCGGTTAAATGGATTGTTTGGCCGCATTCAACATCTAAAGCTTGGTTAAATAAAATTGAGGGTAGATTATAATATGAAAAAAGTATTAACAGGGTTATCAAATAACGTAACCGCAAACAAACAAAAAATAAAGGTGTGGTCTGAGAGTTTTAGAAAATATTCAGATGGTGAAATTATTTTAATACTTGCAAATGCGAATGATGATGACAGAAAAACCTGTGACGAATTAAATATAAAATACTATGAAGTGGTAGTTGAAGATACGTGGTATATTAACCACAAAAGACTAGAACACACTAGAGATTTCATTAGACAATCTGATGGTGATGTTTTTTTAGCTACCGATGTATTTGATGTTTTATTTCAATCTGACCCATTTGAAAAAATGGATTTAGACAACTACGATGTTTTTATAAGTAGAGAAGGTATATTAGTCTGCGAAGAACCTTGGAATGCCGATGTTATAAATAAAGTGTTCCCAGATGAAACAAGATCTTGTATGCAAACGGAAATTGTGTGCTCTGGAATTATTGGTGGTAAAAAAGAGGCATTAATATCTTTATATCATAAGTTAAATGATATGTGTGAAAATAGTTTAAATGGTCACAATATTAAAGATCAAGCCGCGCTTATTATTATGGTCAAAAATAATGAAATTGAAAGGTTAAAAAGCTTTTCATTAGACGAAGGTTGGGCAATGCACTGTCAATCCGCCGGCCCTACTCAATTTTTTGAATCATGGGGTCTTAAAAATTCTTTAATTAGAAAAGGATACGGAATCCCAGAATTAAAAGAAGATGGGCTTGTTTATACGCAGTCAGGAATAAAATATGATATGGTTCATCAATTTAATAGAGTTGAGAATTGGAAAAAAATTATAACTAAAGAATATGAGTAATGCAATATGTGTTTGTTCAACATCAGATCTATATGGTCCATTTGTTGATGAGTGGTTAAACAACCCAATAACTGATAGTGATAAGTTTGTAATTGTGGATATAACTAAAGATCCATCATTTAACAAAGGATTCACATTTACAGAACAAGGGTTAAGAGATAAATTAAATTTTAAACAGGAAGTTAGTAAACATAATTGGTGGAATTCATATGGTAATAGAAATATTGCTTGGTTTTATGCTCATTTAAGAATGATTAGTTTTTATATGGAACATCCAAATTATGACTACTATTGGTTTTTTGATGACGATATTAAAATGGATAATTGGCCTTTGTTTTTTGATTCATTTAAAAATGAAGATGCAGATTTTTTAACTTATTTTTTATTTAAAAATATTGATGTTGATACACAACCAGATGTGCCAATCATTGATGACAGAACATATTCTAGAACCGAGTGGTTTAATAGATTTCCTGGGGTAGACGCTAACTTACCAAGTGATATGAAAAAACTATTTGGATCATTTTTTCCAACTACTAGATTTTCAAATAAAGCGTTAAAAACAATTATGGATTATAACTCAAATGGTTGGCACGCGTACCATGAAGGTATGGTACCAACAATATTAAACTATGAGGGTCAAAAATTAAAAACAATTATAACACCGGAGAATACATCAAATTTTTTTGATGTTAATGAAGTTAATATTGTACACAAAAACACAAAAATAAATTGGGAATGGATATAAAAAAAACCGCAATTGTTACTGCCATATTTGATATTGGTAGAGATAAGTGGGACAATTTTACAATGTCATACCACACATATTTGTGGTGGATGAGAAATTTACTTTATTTGGATACTAACTTAATAATATACACTGAAGAAAAATTCAGAACAGACATCTTAAATTATAGAAAAGAAGTTGACCCTAATCTAGAAAAAACTATATTAATAATTCAACCATTAGAATCAATTGAAGGTTATAAAACATTTTTTGAACCATTAAATAATCTGATGAATAGCGAAGAATTTAAAAAAAATATTCAATTCAATGTTCCTGAAATGACAAAACCATTATACAATGTTGTAATGTTTGCTAAGCTATTTTATATTTTAGATGCGGCTAAAAAGAATTTGTTTGATGCTGATCTTTATGCGTGGGCAGATGCTGGTGTTATAAGAAATGATAGACCGGAGAAAAATATTAAATGGCCAGATATACAAAAAATAAATGAGTTAGATAATAATAAGGTTACGTTCTTTTGTCATCACCCATATGTTAGAGTTGGTGCAGATCGTTATAAAGAACATGCCTTATCTCAAATGAGATATATTCAAGGTGGTGCGGTATTTGTTCCTAAGAGATGCATTGAGGACGTTTGTGAATTATTTAAAGAAACAGCATTAGATTGCGTATCAAAAGGGTTTGTGGGTAGTGATGAGAAAATATTTGATTTTGTTTATCTAACACAAAAAGAAAACTATAATTTAATACAATGTGGTTGGAGAGAATATATTGATCTATTCACAACTAAAAAAGATTTAGAAGTTATAGTTGCGAGATATAATGAAGATGTTAATTGGATTAAAGAGCTTAATTACAAATCGACTATATACAATAAAAATATAGAAGATAATCATTTGTTTTCTAATAATTTAGAAAATGTTGGTAGAGAAAGTCATACTTTTTTTAATCACATTGTAAACAATTATGATAACTTGCCAGAATACTTAGCTTTTATTCAAGGTAACCCATTTGATCATTGTAAAGATGTTGTTAATTTAATTAATGACTTTGACTTCAAAACAGAATTTAAAGAGCTTGGTGTTTTACATAAGTTAACAATGGAATATGAGTCTATTAATGAGCAAGTAGAATCATATAGTAAAAAAATTGGATTTGATATAAAATACCCAATATATATGACACCAGGTGCACAATACATTATTAGCAGAAGGATGATCAAAAAAAACTCATTAGAATATTATAAAAATATATTAAACACATTATCTTTTGATGCTTATCCACAATCCGCATTAGATATTGAAAAAACGTTGTTTCAATTGTATGGTGTGTATAAATCATAAAAAAACCCGCTTATTTAGCGGGTTTCTTTTTTTCTTCAGGTTTTTGTAAACCCTTTTTAGTTTCTTCTACTTTAACAAAATGGTTTTTAGTTGCCGTTTTATGTTTTTCTAAGATTTTCTTTTTTTCCTCTTCGGACATGTTAAATGTACTCATAATTAAATCATTTTATTTAGACTCATATCTAAGCATTTCTGCTTTTTATTTTGTAATACTTGACACTTCTCGTATTCTTCAGATTCTTCCATTATTTTAAGCATTGCATCAAGTATTTCTACGAACAACTCTAAATCATTTTCATAACTTAGAATGGTACATGTACTATAATACTCATAAATCATCTCATTGTCAACGATTTTTAGATAATCGTAGATCATTCTAACGTCATTATCATCATAATTGCCAACGTGGAGTATTCTGGTAGCTTGTAAAAGAAAAGAAACGGACATAGTCATAAATATACCTTCACTCATGTGTTAATTTTTTATCTAATATTTTAAAGCAAGAAAAGAACCCATCTATTTCTATTTCTTCTCTAGTTTTTCTTATTTCTTCACTAGAACCCATTATAACACTATTAGTTACGGATATGGTGTAAACCCATTGATTTGGATTACACATTTCAGTGGTCAAGAATATCCCTTCTTTATCAAAAAAACGATATAGCTTTTTAATATCATAACTCTCAAGAGTTGATACACTTAATATCCCTATATTTGGGAACATAACTTCGCCAAAGCGTTTAAACGCAGAAGGGTACAAATAATTTATTGAATACCAATCCATAATATCACTAATATACCAAATATCTATCTGGTTTTATAGTAAAAATCATCTTTTCAAAAAAAAAGATATACTTATTTGGTATTGAAATGATTATACGCGAATATTATCTAAACGACGAAGAATCTGCGCTCTATATAGAGTTTTCGACAGAACAAGATGGGGACGAGTTTTACAGGATCTTAAATCTAACCAGATCTGAGGTAGAATATTATACACCCACCATATTAGAGGATTTGGAGGACATTGACGAGGACTTTGTCATTGAGTTGGTCCAAGAGTACTTAAAATCAAATGAAGCGCCAGAAGAACAACTTCTGTGATATTTATAAACAATGGAATTATTTACAGACATACAGAAAGAACGCTTAAAGAACTTTGTAATTTTCGTTATAGATAAGCTAGGTATTGAAAAAGCGCCTAAGATTATTATTCAAAACGGAAGGAAGTCCCTTAAAACAACCGCAAACTATGATTACACAAAAGATGAGAAGGTTATTCGAGTTAATGGTAAAAATAGAATGGTTGTCGATATTATGCGTAGTATTGCCCATGAGCTAGTTCATCACAAACAATTTGAAGATGGCCATTTAGATGGACCAAAACCGCCAGATATTGGTGGTAAGATCGAGGATGAAGCAAATGCTAAGGCCGGGCAGTTTATTAAGTTATATTCTAAAATGGACAGTACGTTATATGACGAATAATTAACGTTTGTAACTAATTGTAAAATTACCCTTACCATCACCTTTGTAATATAGTTTATTAAACAATTTTAATTCATTAAAACTGGGGTCATTTAAATTTTCACTATCTGGAACAATATCAACGTTTCCATCATTATCCGCATCACCAATTAAAGCCCAATCAATCCATTGAATCCAGGTATTTTCCCAACCATTTGGAGAATTTAATAACTGAGTTCTTTGTGTATAAGAGTTTCCAGATTTCTCCAATATTTGTATTCTAAAATCATCATAGAATCCGCCTGGGTTCTTTTTAACGCCACTTGCTCCACTACCTGTTGATCCTGACGTTCTGGTAATGATTAACTCTTCAACACCATCCTTATTTAAATCACTAAAATCAAAATCGGTTATCGTTCCCCAACCAATTGCTGCCGGTAATATAGTTTCATTATTAAAATGACCTTTACCATCCCCAAACAATATTCTAGTTGGGTAATCCCATTCATGACCACCCATAATTAAATCAAGGTTACCGTCTTTATTAAAATCAAATAATTCTGAATGGAATGCCATATCGGTATACGTGCCATTAAACAACTTGTTTTTTGTGAAATTACCTTTTCCATCACCAATAAATGCATAGCAGTCTTTTAATTGATTTGGAATTGGGATAACGTCTAGATGCTCATCATTATTAATATCACCTATTGTACCACCATGTGTATACGCAACAGAGTTATCTAATTCAACTATTGTGTAAGAATCTGGTTTGAAATAAATAACATAATTCTTTTCGCCAGGGAA